>WLWF01001714.1_pt1 | contig 17129 bp, 20 predicted proteins | sample 6718331 | NCBI WGS metagenome assembly WLWF01 (sample SAMN12718692, study PRJNA515312) | sponge metagenome | isolation source: marine sponge | host: Mycale hentscheli | place: New Zealand: South Island, Marlborough, Capsize Point | collected 2003-05-01
GATTGAAGTACCTAATCGTTTAAGCCCCCGATACGGCGCCACGCCAGGGATAAGTAGGTCTTGGAGAACAGTACGGACACCTCCCGCGTCGGTTTTCGCTTGTTCTTTCAACGATTTCGTCGGCGTAGTTAAAGCCGCAAGAGAGCCGACGATGTTTCCACCATATAAGTTAATCGGATTAAGTAGACCCGCCGTTTCTGAAATGTTCCCTGCCGACTTTTCCGACTCGTCGTCGTCGTCGTCTTCGTCTTCGTCGTCTTCGTATCTCTGGTCTTCAATCATGGCCTTTAACTCAGGTCCTCTGATTGAAGTACCTACTCGCTTCATACTGTTGTACGCCCCCACGCCAGGAACAAGCAGGTTCCTAAGGGCATTATCTTCCTCGTCGTGTTCTGCTTGCTCTTTCAGCGATCTCGTCGGCGTAGTTAAAGCCGCAAGAGAGCCAAATGGGTTGGCGACGAAGTTAATCGGATTAAGCCCACTCGCGAGTTCTGACCCATAGCCAGCTTCTTTTTTACTGTATCGTTTTTCGTAGCTCATTGAACTATCCTTGTTCGTTAATTAGTGAAACTAGCAGTTCCATTTTCTAAGTGACTTGTTAATACGAGAATCTGGGTCGTTAGCAGTCGCCTTGCTGGTGTTTTTCTTCTTCATACCACTCATGCGAGCACAAAAACTTGCCTTCCGACCTTTTGCCTTACCCTTAGGGTTCTTGCTCGTTACCGGTGCTTTGAGGTTACCGCCAGTAGCTTTATTGTAACTAGCACGTCCTTTGGCGTTGAGGCCACCTTCTGAATTCTTTCCAGCTTTACGCTGCCATGCCGGTGATTTGGCAATCTTTTCAAGAACGAGATGTCCATGTCCTGTATTTCGATCACTCTTAAGCTTACTCCTGACTCGCGAAAGCTTGTTGACTCGAACCGCGCCGCGAAGCAACAGAGCCAAATAAGCTGGGTCCATTGCTTCTTTCGTGGTCTTCTCCCAAGACTTCTCGTCTGGATAGTCCTTGTCGCCCTTCTTAGCAGGCTTCTCGCCACGCTTACGTTTGGCATGGACATTGTCCCACAAACCACGCTGGGCTGCCTTTTTAGCTAGTTCCCGAACATCGCTGGTCGATTTGTCGCAATGATCGCAGTCAGGGTCATTGCAACCTTTTCCATCTGGATTAGCTGGGCCGCCAGGATAACAATGACAATCGCTAGCTCTTTTCATTTCCTCTTCGTCTTTATATTCTGTTGATATGGCACCTACACGCGGGAAAGGCACATTGCCGGGAGCCGCTTCATAATTTTTCTTTTTGTCGTAATTGTATAAATCGAAGAGATCGCCCTTTGTAGGCTGAAAGTCCTCAGGAACGTCACCAAAAGTGCTAGACAGCCTTTTCAATGCTTCAGCGGCCATGAAAGCTCGCCCTTCGGGAGTGGCGTTAAGTACGTTGGGCTCCTCTTTCCGCTGCTCGTCAAGACTTTCGATTAAGTTCCTATACGCAATCTCAGGGTTAGAGTTTAGGTTGAAAATCCGAGTCAAGAGTCGTGGGTCACGTAGCCGAGCAACGTCTAGCTGAGTAATTTGGCTTTTTCCAGTTTGATTTGATTGATCAAAAAGGTCGCCCGTACCCGTCTTTTTAACCTCCATGCCTACGGATTTGACTGAGCGGGGCTCGTCTAAGTCACGATAAAACAAGCCCGCTTTCTTTTCCTTTTCCTCCGGTCTAGACTCTTCACCGTAGATAGCATTCTGGACCGCAGCCCGTCGTAGCTTTTGCTGTGCCTTCTCGCCCCCCGCAATGACATTGTATAGCCCAGCAGTAGGTGCATTTGATAGAGCACGAAATGCACGACCGACTCGTGAATCCGGTGCCGCTGTTCCCGCAACGTGTCGTCTCGCCATTCGGTTACCCAACTCGCGAGTGGGTCCTGCCCGATTAAACGGGTTAAGCCAGTAATTCAGACTGTTTTCTTTACGTTGCTGCTTGTGGCCTGCGATATCCGTGTCAAGGTCAGCCAATTGCGCTTGCAACATCCGGTGGTAAGATGTTTGCCGATTTGTGATTGGACCATCAGGATCTAATTTGGCTTGATACTTCCTAATTACGTCCCGATACTTTTCCAAAACCCTCTTCCGCTTTTCCGGATCTCCCGCGCCGGTAATCATGAGCGCTCCGGTCAGCGTAGCGTCGGGGTTGTCCGTAATTAGCTGTGTCGGATCAAACACATTCAGTAAGCGGGCGGCTCGGTTTTCGGCAAAATTAGCCGCTCCATGCCTTTTACGCTTGTTATAAATCTTTCGGGCGTTAGCCATATTAGCGTAATAATCATCAATAACCCCACCTTCTTCCCCCGCATCCGTCAATGCCCGCAAGCCGCGAAGATGGTTGTCTGCCCCTGCGGTGTCTGCGACGTAAGACGCTTGCAGTCCCCCCAACGCCGCTAATTTCGCTAATTCACTGATAGTCGTCATGACTTAACAATCCCTGTTAAATGCCAATTAATCTCTGTATTAATTACCCCCATGATAGCAGGGAGCTCACTCTACTCCAAGCTTGACCCAGCGGGACGGGCTCTATTGTTTTGCTTGTACCAAGCTCTTCCCTCTGGTGTGTTGAAAATTAAATCATGCATACTTCGTCCATCAAAATAACCGTGACTTCTCGCCTGATCCATCATCCACTTAAGGTCGTGGACTTTTCTACCGTCCCCGTAAAACTTTACCGGTACGTCAGGATTCTTGCCCTCTCTGTTACGGAAAACTTCCCCGCTAAAAACAATATCGCCAATTGTGGGGCCGATTTCACTAGTCAGCTGTTGGGCTTGGTTCATGTCTGACCCCACAAAAGGTGCGAATTGTCTCTTATGCTCGGCCTCATGGTTCAGTACCCCCGCAGTCCCCATGGTACGATAGCCACTTGGCAGGCCAGGAAGCCTAGGATCCACAAAAATTCTGCCATCAGTATTGCGGTAGTAAGCCTTCGCCCCGACACGTCCGAGGGGGTCTCCTCTGTATTGAGTTATTCCCCCAAGAATCCCACTGGGGTTACTAAAGCGAGGCACCCTACCTCCGTGTCGCCGCTTTAACAACTCATATGCCTCCGGATTTGCCGAAAGCCTGCTCGTCACTTCTGGTATCGGCTTATTAGCTTGGAGCATCAATTGTTTAAATACGTCTTCTCTTGTAAGAGATTTACCAGAGACGCTCTTTGGCATGTCTAGGGAGTGCAGCCTGTCCTGCATACTCCGTGCGGAGTATGAAGGAGCATACTTATTTAAATATCCAGCTTGCGTATTGTCATCAAGCTGATATTGAACAGTTGGTGTAACCCCTGTAGCAGTTTCCATATCTTTAGTCCTTAATTTTGGCGGCAACGCTGCCCCGTGATTCTTAGTCGGTTCGGGGCTACTCGGTGGCCAAAGGAAATCTGATATCTCAGGATGAGGGAAATTGGTTTTTGGGTATTGTTTGAATTGCGTAGGCAAATAACCTGTCGGTCCAGGTGTCCCCTTCATGGCTTGGTGATTATCATTCCGGAGTATCGTGTTCTGCGACAGCGGCTCCGGCAGCTTAGGTTGATTTCCTCGGTAACGAGATACCGGTGCCATGTAAGAAGGCACAGGCTTTAATCCTTTTGCCGGTGCGGGCTTAGCCGCCTGATCCATCGCCCGCTTATATGCCGCCCGCTTAGCCAGCTGCTTTATAGTTAAATGTGTCATCCGCTACCCCAATACCTTAACGCTAAGCAATAGGTAGCCATTATGACACTTGAGCCTTACTCACTCAACATTAATCTGGCGATGGTGTCACATAATGTAAGTAGATGTGCGACCACTCGCTGTGAGTACAGATTGGGTGAGGCAGTACCAGAGAAAAATCTGCCGACTCAAAGATTACATCGTGAGGCTGGCCTAGCTGGGAGAGGACGCTTACCCACCTGGCCTGAAGGGCGGGACACGACTTAACGTACAGCAAAGCTTTCGTGAAAGAAGCGTTGGATGTCACCTCCCAACCAGACAGCCAAAGCGGATTCGAGATTATACCGGAGTCTACGAACGACAGCCTACATGCCGCTTGATCGTCTTTGTTCCTACCATCGGCAGGCCAGTGTTTGCTAAAAATCCTCATAGTTGTGCTTAGATTCCAGAATTTAAGGACGCCCTGCCAAATTCAGATATCGCCCTTTGTGTCGTTTTATGCCTTAAATCGCGATGTAAAGAAAACATCTTCGGGCACACAAACAGTGAACCTTTTCTCGTTCTCTTCCTTATAAAGCAGCATCACATGACGTGCGTCCTCCCACTCGCAACTATGAAACACATCTAGTAGGTCACGCAGGTCCAACTGGTTGATTGCACACAGGTACGTGTCAGACTGAAACCCCTTATCGCCACCAGCATGCTCACTAACCAAGCTAAAGGTTCGATCGTGGTGAGAATCCAAATGCTCATTGATCCTTTTGACCCCACAACTCCTTCCAACCAATTGCGAGTAACTCTGCTCCCCTACCGCTGTGATCAGTATCAAATCAGTAACTACGCTCATTCCTCCACCCCATACGCCTCTTTTGAGTAATTGCCGTATTCCGCCTTCTTCTTCTCTATCCAAGCTTCACGTTTTGATCTCTCCGCTTGTCCTGCTGCGACAATTAACGAAAACGTAAGCGTAATACTTACTCCGGCGAAAAGCACAATGAGCAGTACCTCGACCACTTCTGCCCGAAAGAGTCTTTGCATCAATGTCTGTCGCATCTAACTATTCCTCTGGTTTATGCCTACGGGTAATCCCGCCACTGCCATTACTGCTTAACAACAGCCACTCTTCTGGCTGTGCCTTAACCTCATGATACAGCTCGCCGTGTACGTGGCGGAACCTTTCCAAGACTACTTCTGCGTCTAACTTGTCCTGTCCCTCTAGCGTAGCTATATGCTGCTCCACGGCTCCCATGATCTTGCCATACGCTTCCAGTGAGAATTTCCTGCCGAGCTGGTCGTGTAAGCAGTCTGGTGTCTCTGAGATCAATGTTTCCACGAACTGGCGGACATAGATGTTTAATATCCGCTCTATCTGAGATACCTCTAACTGAGGCATGGCACCTGTGCTGCTAGGCAGAGGTTGAGCTTTGAATGCCATCTCCTTGCCGTCTAACCAACGTACTACGTACACGGCAGATACCGACGCCACAGGATACATCGTATGATCCTCCCTGTGTACCATCAGCATGTTGGCTCTATGCTTAAGCAGCTTGGAGTGAACCTCTTGGTACGAATAGATATCAGACATCTCGGACTCAAAGTCATCCAGTACATCAGACGCTTCATCCGCACCGAAGCCGTCCCTCATCATCTTTATGAAATCAGGCCACCACGGGGAAGTCCTCACAGGGAATGAATGACGCTCAGACGCATCCTCTTCAGTACAGCATCGGTGCCAGTTGAAAACACGACCACTGACTTCCTGTTTAAACCTATCTACGTCGCCCAGCTCCTCGCGATTCATTCCTTGGAGTATCTGCTCGGCAATTATTTCGAGAACAACATCAAAGTCATTAAAGTCTTGCATCTAATCTCTCTAGGTTATCTTCGGGTGATATCGACAGATCCCGTGTTCCGCATTGAACCGTCGTTTGGTACCGCGTTGGCATCAGGGCATAGCTTAAGCCGCTGGCCATTTGTCAGCAAAAAGCCATAGTTGTTGTCCACAGGGAACACTTCAGATGGACGATTCTCGCTCAAATAACGCGTGCAAAACACCTCAAAAGACTCGTTGTCCTTCTTGCTTTCCGGATAAGAAGCAAGTAAATGGCTGATTAAATCGGGTAACTCACCGTTAGGGCCTGACATTTGAGTAGAAAACATAGATATATCCTTCAAATTTTGTAATAAAAATAAAAAAGTTACAGCAAAAAACTACACGCTTCAAGCTGCTCTCGCTGCCAAACAGCAATGCTTTTGTCCCGATACTTAGTCTTTACGTCACGCTCTATCGTAGACAAAAAAGGCTCAGGAAACATAAAAGGTGCAGCACGCATGTTAAGCGGACGCCAGCTGGGACATACAGTTTCTTTGTTCTGCCTCGTAAGAGGGAACGTGGTCATCGCTATCCACTTCCACGCATTGGAGTCCCGAAGCAAATTACGCATCGCCGACTTGATCTGGTCAAAGCTCAGATGGACAAAGCAATCACGAACCAACACCAAATCCACGCTGGGTAAGTCACTTGTGGTGATATCCAACTGGTGAAAACTTACATTGTCTGACTCACAGTCTTCGGGGAAGACAGGCACAATGTCGCCACCGTAGTAGCGAACATCTGTTGCATCAACCCATTGACTCTGCCAATTGTAATCACCACAAGGGATGTCTAGCACAGAGTTAATCGCAGGGTACGAAAAATAAGCCTGAGTTACCAAGCCTGTAAGCCACTTCGAGAGTTGCCCAGTGACGGAGCGAGAAGAGCCAGAGCCGGAAGCGGACTCTCCTTCGCCCCAGCGTCTGGTAGCGTAGACGTTCGAAAATACGTCCCTAAGGTGGCTGTCCATCAATCATTTACCCCTAAAAAACCAGCCATTCCTCCGGAAAGCTGCTCTTTAGAGATGTTGGCTACCTTTGCCAGTTGCGCTAACGTTTCTACCGGTGGATCCAAATCGCTGATCATGGCATACGCCTGCAAACCAGCCTCCGCACCAACGTAAACGCCACGATGAACCACCGAGGCTCCACCCTTTAAGGTTCGGTTCATCTGCGTGAATCCTGCATCGAAATAGTCGATACTAAGCTGGTCCAAGTGATTTTCATCACCTACGAACAGGCAAGCACCTTTGGTGCCCGTCGAGAGGTCCACTGCAGCGAGTACGTTGTTGGTGAGTTGGTCACGGATACCAGAAGAGATATCCGCAGGAGAGGTAACATTTTCAAGCGTGGCTCCACCCATAACGCAGATACCGTTGTCAAGCAATTGAGCAAGCTCGCTGCGATCAAATGTAATCAGAGGGCTGTGTACCGCTGCCAGCTGATTGAACAGATGAAAGAGCTGACTGACAGTTTGATTCGCAGTCGTGAATAGCTTGCTCATGCCAGGCCGATACAACTCATGGATCTTCTTGTTGTCCATGAGAATCAGCGGGCTGACCTGTAGCTTGACCAGCTTCTGGAGAGCAGCAACCGCATTTCGGCAGACCTGCTGACCTTCTGAAGGAGAAGGGATAGAAGCAATTACGCCTACTCTAGGCTCTTTTCCCTTGCTCTCCATGTATTTTCGTGCAATCTCTACCAGCTTGCCGGCTGTACCAGATCCGGTACCTCCACCCAAGCCTACGCAGATGATCCCGTAATCCATGTCATTACCCCACGATCTTTGGAGAAGATCCCAGATCTCCTCCTCGTGGCCATTCAATGCAGCCTCAGCAAACCGTGCGTCCTTGGCAGCACCACCTAACTCTAAGGTGTGCCGCTCGATTGCCTCAGGTAGCCCTTGAAAATCAGACTCCGCTGTGTTGAATAAGCCCACTCGGCGGTAACCTAGGTCGTGGAACGAGCTGGCAATCCTAGCACCGCCCTGCCCTGAGCCCATGAAGGCTATGTTAAACGCTACGTCATAGGGAAAGGAGTCGTTGATTACTACCTGCTGCGCAGCGGGCTGATGCGATTTAGGGCTCAAAGCAGCAGCCACGTTCACAATGTGTGACGCAGACCCTGTCTTTGGCGGAGCCTTTGCTGCTTCGGGAGGTGTCGGAGCAGACACAGGAGGTGTCGGTGCAGACACTTTCGGAGCAGCATTTCCGGCATCCTTGGCGCTAAACGGAAGATCGACGCCCAGTGCAGCGTCCAGTGATTTCGACAGATCGGGATCGTTATTGTTATCAGGTGTACTCATGGGTTTCCTTTCAGGAACTGGGAACTTCTTTGGTCCGTTCTCTCCGCGTCTTACGTATCTATACATTGGCGAAGCTTGCCCGCCGACTCAAAAATACTTTGAATAGTATAATTAAACCTATCTGCGGACTTTATCTCACTATTAGTTATTTGAATTGTATTTTCAAAAGAATCAACATGCCGTAAGTAAGCAGACACGTGAATCTCCCTTATCTTCGCAATCACACTGTCAGCTAAATTACCAGACGACCATTGCTTAAGCATAGCCAAATCCTCTTGCTCCGTAGCTCGAACGTCGATCACCATAGTAGCAAACGGGAGCCATGCGTCCAAAAGTAAAGACATGGAATTTGAAGACAAAACTACGCGTTTTTTACCAAACTGAGATAAAAACACTTCTGGATCAGGAAACGCGGGCTCGTAGTAATCCAATTTCCTTGCAAACAACTCTGGAGATTGATTTGGACCCATACCTAACAACTGCCTATGGATGTTGTTTATTTCCTCATTTTGAAAATTCTTCGAAAAATAACGAGATACGCTGTCCGTCCGTTCTTGACCTTCCCAGAGAACTAGGTACCCCTCGCGGTAGAACTCTTTGCACACAAGGTTACACCAAGCACCCGGCGTTCCGCAAACAATCACCACTTCAGAGCAATTTACCATCAAGCCTTACTCTCCGTTGAGATAAAGTTAGTATCTATGAACCGGTCAAAGAGTCTAGCCGATTTCCTCTGCTGCATAAACGACTCGATCTGAGACTGCTGCAGAATAACTGACGGAGATCCTATGATTTCGTCGAGCCGCTCCCCCACGTCATCCACGTCCACGTCGGCGATTGGACAGGTATTTGTATCAAACACACCAGTATCAATCAACTTGCAAGCCTGACCGTTTGACAACAAGCCACCTAGTATGTCTAAGACTGGCGGCAAAGTGTGACAAATTAATGGAGTGCCCGTACCTGCTAGCACAGAAATGAGTGAGCCGTAATCGTGGCGAGTACTGCACAGATAAACCCAATCATTTTCAAACGTGTACTTCGGGTAGTCGTAGTAGTCCGGCGAGGTCACCACATGCAGCCGATCGCCGTGCAACTTATTGATTGATGAAAGTTTTTGCCGGAAGTAAGATGGCCACGACGTTTGAAGAAGTACAGTGATCTCTAAGTTGTTATGGCTAAGTAACAGATAGTCAAATACATCCAGTAATCCAATACCTACGTCGTAGACCGCGGATTTAGTAACTACTACTAACAGCTTGACCTTTCCCAAAGTCTTTGGTCCATACCGACTCTGCACTGGAGTCGCGGGAGAACATATGTTAATCACGCTACGTGGGGCAGACAAAGTATGCGAAGGATAAAATTCGCCCAACCAGTCAAACATAGAACGATTCAGGCAAATCACTTCGTCTACTAAATCTAAGAATTCTTTGATTTTCTTTGAATCTTTTTTCGCAGTACAGCGACTTGGAAAGAAATAATGCTTTGTGAACTTATGCCGGCTATCAGCACAAACTACCTTTGACATCCTAAATGACCACTCATCTGGCTCGAACCAACAAATTTGCGTGCAGTTAAACGCCCACTCAAAAAGCTTAGTCTTGTTTTCGCTGTGACTTGGCTTCCTGTAAATAACACGTTTATCCCAGTGTTCGTGTACGCCCTTGCCGGGCTTGCTGGGAGAAAGCATGACAACTTGAATACCAGAACGAACAAGCCAATCCGCAAACTGAGTAGCCGCAAGAGTGGTTTCGTTCCTGGCGTAGGGCACAAATATACCTACCTTGAACACGGAGCTACCCCCGATGATGATGAAAAGAAAAGTAAGGAGAAGAGGTTCGATGACCTTCTAGCGTATTGTACTTAATTCCCAGCTTCCATGCTGCGTAATTAAAACTTAGCTGATCCCTACGACTGTATTGTGACACTAATTTCCACCAAAGTCGGTTAAATTCTTGAAGTTCGTGGCAATGCCTACGCACCACGCATGCCGTTTCCACCATTCCATTGTATGCGGGATAATCTTCTTTTCGGTACTGATTGATCTGAGCCTGCATGACAGGAACACTATCTTTTTTTAACTTTCTGCAAGCATCCATCTCCTGATAAACACAAGATCGCTGTGGATGCTTGAACGACGCTAGAAACGTGTCAGAAGACACGAAAGGGGTTAACTTTTCAGAGATGTCAATTGGCCTTATCCTCTGCGAACCATCAACCCAAATAGAGTAGTCGCAAACAGGTAACAACTGCTGTGAGTTTATTTTGTGCCAACGAGCAGTCCGTACGTTACACACACGATGCCGCCAAGCCAGCGGTCTAATTGACCACTCCACTCTACCTGCAACCTTTGGCACATCGTGCTGTTGGATGCCATCAGTAAATAAAATGAATTCGGTCTCGGAATTAGGTGTTGCCTCACTCTGTAACAAGGTTTTCAGTACGTTGTCATACCTACCTGTCACGCAACTATAAACAATTGTTTTCATTTTTTCCGATACCATTGACCACGTTTGTATTTATCGCCCCTAGACACTGCTCGGTAATGAAATATGAAAGAGCTTAAAACTATTGCAGACTTCAGTCCTTTACGCCTAGCCCGTCCCTGCCACTCATCCTCGTTAAGCGTCATTGTTGGTGTAGGATTTTTCATCCCCTTGCTTGTGAACTTGTTTACTGGATTGTAGTAGTTCACCTTATCTACCATGTTACCTCGCCATCCACTTAACTTACACATCTGAAAGAAACCATTAACAGGACTGCAAATTACTTTCCCTAGGTTCTCTTGGTGCAAAACTCTAGCGCAGTTAGACAAATAGTCGGCGTCGTCCGACACCTGATACTTCCAAGGTAAATATTTTGAAACCTCTTGCTTGCCCTTTGCCGTAATTCCCGGCGCATTGCTTAACGGACCTACCATGGTGAATCCGTTATCTAGGGCATGTAACATTCCATTTGCCCAGCCTGCAGTAAACAACACGTCGTTGTTGCCAGCTATGGCGTAGTCGAGCTGCAGCTCGTGAGCAATGGATAACCCTTTGTTCCAGCTACGAGTCAGCCCATATTCATTTGAAAAATGGTAGAAGTGAATGGATTCAGCGGTAGGCGCTAAACTCGCAAACTTAGATTGCAAACCTGAGGAATTCCAATTCGGAGAGCCGTCGTCTACTACGATGGCTACTCCATTAGGAGTTGTCTCAAAAAATGTCTGCAGGGCTGCTTCCGTGTAACCTGCTGTCAGACCGGCCCGCCACGTCGGACAAACGAATCCAACGCGGAGCGTCTGATTAGGCATTATCCACCTCCAAATTGTTGTTGCATCACTTGAGCTCCCCCTTGGCTTCGGGCTTGCGACCGAATATCGCTCAACTTCTCTTTTACAATCGAATGAAGTGTCGGGTTCGCTTGCTTCAATTTCCGAAGCTCGGATATTCGCTGCGACTCCGGCAACCCTAGCAACTCCTGTGCAAGCATGTCTGCTGCTGACTGTAAGTCGTTTGGAGTAACCATGGCATTATCACCCATAGTTTGGATGTAATTTGTCACAGGCGAGCCACCCGCTGCCGCCATCTCAGGACCAGTCTGGCCGCCAGCTGCCGCAGGATCGCCACCACCCGCCGGAGGAGCACCACCCGCTGGAGGAGCACCGCCAGCCGCCGGATCTCCCTGCATTGCCGGATTCATTCCTTGAGCTATTTGGGCAGCCATTCCAGCCTGCTCCATTTCCTCTTGAGAACGCTGCTGCATTTCCATTTGCTTCTTGGCCTCGTCAGCAAGCCGCTTCTGCTCGGTCTCCCAATCGTACCCAATAGCGCCGAGTCCAGATTTTCCAGAAAGCTGCTGTCCCATCATTAACTGCAACGCAGCTTGTTGCTTCGCAAAATCGTCGGCAATAGTCACCGACTTTAACGTACAGGTGACCTGCTCCCAGCTCATAATTCTAGATATCTGATCTGACATCCACTGGAGACAGGAATTCGCATCGCTGACAAGCAACCGATGTGTACTTTCAAACAAACGTAACGCAACGGGTGCGGCTTGAGTATTCAAGCTACTGTTGTAAAACTCGACTGGAGTCCCTGTCTCGTTAAGAAGTGTGTCGTAACCCTGCCGGATCAGCTCTGTCGGTGCCAACTGCGACGCATCGCCACCCAGCATCTGGTAATTAACGGGGAACGGTAACATCTGCCAAGACGCTGGATCTTTCCTACGCTTGTTGATCATCTTCCGCACTTGAGCACGGAAATCTCCTCCGTTGTAAACACTCATCGGATCTGCGGTAGACATGCTACCGACGCCGCTACCGTTCCGAGCCTCCGGCGTAATTAACCGGAAAGGTATCACGTAATCCAAAGCAATTGCTTCGTTGTAGCGACGTAACACTTGGACGTACCAAATCTGCCGATAGTTAATTAAACTCCTAGGCAGCCCCCAACCCATATTCCGAATGCCCGCTAAAGTGGGCTCCTTCATGTGGTAGATGGCGTCTCTGTTAAACCTAAACAACTTGTCGTGCTTGATTGCTTCAAGTACCTGCGAGCTGGCACGCTCCAGATGAAACAAGTTACCTTTATTGACCATTTGTTTGTAATAGTCTGGAATTCTCCACAAGTAATCGACCTCGTCCGTGTATGGATCGTGCAGCAATTCAATTTCGTGGGGCGACCATCGCTTCAGTATTAAATGCTCTTGTTCTTCGCGGGGCTTGTCAACGACATCCCACTTGCCCCGCCATCCCGTCTTAGGGCAAGTGGCGTGGAACTCAAACTTAGGGGTAAACTTAAAGTCAAAGTTTTTGTGGACAACTTTAAGTGGGTACAGGTCACCAGTTTTCGGACAACGTAAAAATCGACGAAAAGGAACCATTACGCTTACAAAACTATTTCCGTAGCAAAGCCGATCCCGCATGGCCAAGGACAACGTAGACATGGCATGCAGCTGACGAGTCATGTACTCGTCGTGCTTGTCCTTCTCGTCGTCGCTCACGTCGCCACCAATCTCAATCTCTGTCAAGAAGTATGAGACTATACGTTCCATGGCCTGTCGGTATGTTCCCATCACCGTCCAGATGTACTCAGACCACCACAATGCCGACTTCATCGTTGTCGGCATTTGTTGCGTTGCTATATCGTTAAAAGGATCAGCAAATGCTTGATCGCCGGAATTACTACCTCCGGCTCCCTTCAAATAAGGACTACCTGCGCCCATCAAATCAGACATCTATTGCTTCTCCCTTACACGAACCCACAAACAGCAAGAACTATTTGTTACTTTCACTGGAATTTTGGCTGGCATCCTTAACCGCGTCCGAAGCGAGCTTTGTGATGTCTCGCTCCATCGCATCTGCCTCAGCCTCAGTCGTGGGCAGAGAGCCTAACTGCTGGCCTAATTTTTCAGCCGGCTGGCTATGGCAGCTACCTCCGCAACACCCAGAAGGGGTAGCTCGACTGATTGCACCGTTTTTTTCCATCGACATGGCTTAATTACCTCTATTGTTTAATAAGAATTACTACATCTAGGCAGCCTAGCGTCCAATGCAGCCCCAACGAGTTGCAATTATAGACGTTATCCCCGTATTTTGGAACGCGAACAGCGATCTTCTCCTCGCCCATTGCAGGCGGCAAATACTGGTTACCGTAAGGAAATCTAGTGTCGTAGATCAAAGCGATGCATTTATCCCCAATAACCACACCGTGGTACTTGGCAGCCATCGTACCTAATTGCATTTCAAAGAGAACGTCATACGTAGGGACAATCGGATCGTCAGTCGAGTCCAAGAAGTCGATTCCCGTGGCAACCGCCTTCTCAGACCGATCGCTGTCCGCTACCACAACTTTATCAACTTTCTCTGGATTTACATCTTTCTCCACTGCCCCATTCCGATCGGCCTGCGCTAAAATTAATGTGCTAATTAGCTCGCGTTGTTGTGCCAGTTCTTCTGACACTTGTCGCGTATGGTCCTGAATCAGGCGGTAGGGGTACTGATCTGACAACGGTACCGCGTTGGCCGCATTTGCAGTAACAAATCCAGACTTAATGGCAGTCACGTCTCCGGAGAAGCTCGTCGGCTCCAACTTAGCTGATTCCTGTGCTAGGCGACGACTCTCTATCTCGGCAATTTTTTGCCTTTGTTCTCTAACTATTTGCAGCAGCTCTTCCTCCGACGATCTGGGCGATGGTTGACCTAAGTTATGTCGCGGCGTTAAACGGGGCTCTATGCGGTCTAATTCCACAACTTGCTCCTTTTCTATTTGCTCTTGGACTTGCACTTCTTGTAATTTATCGTTCATTTGCTTTAAAAAATCGGAAGAGTTTTCTACGGCGGAAGCTTCTGCACTCTTAGCCGCGAAAAAATCTGTCTTCACTAAACTTGGAAGGTCAACCTCGAACCCACCGCCTGTTTGATCTGGATCCACAACAACCCGATTCGCTGAGTTGTGGTCAAACCCTGTGGACTCGCCAGATTTCCTAGCACGCGGGATCATCGTGCCTTCTCGAACTGTGTGGTAACGCGATTCGTCAGGGGAATCATTTGTCACTTCACCCATCATATCTCCAATAGCTAAAAAAAAGTTAATCGTCGTCAAACAAATCTTCGTCCGCAGAAAACTCGTCGTCCAAGATTCCTTCTTGGAAAAATTCGTCTCCAGCTACGTAATCAGGATCTCCCAACCAACCGTCTTGCTGTAAATCAACATTCGGCGTGGTCGTATCGTCTACTAATTCGTAGGCTCCTCCCTTCACTACTAGCACAGATTTACCTGTGTTGGGTAGCCGCAGGAATCGGCACGCCTTACCGTTTGCCGGAATAAACGACTGCGTTAACTGCAAAGGTAACCCATACATAGGCCAAACGTGTACCATCTTTCCTTCTCGCTCAGCTAACGCCTGCACCAAGCCCTCGAGCTCTGGGAATACCCGCATGACTGGAAACTCCCCCTCAACTACCTCGCAAAGACACCACATTTTTTGCTCGTGTAACGATACTTCGCTTGCGGCGTCCTCGCAATCCTCTCCGTCGTGCATTGCTTTCCATCGCTTAACTAGCTCCAACCCAATCCCGTTTTTGGTACTAACCTTATCTAAAGAAGTTTCCCCATCCTGTGGGATAAGGACAGGCGGATCTACGGACTCCTCTAACAAACGATCCGCCACCATTCTAGAAAACTTATCCCAAGTTTCGTCTACCTTCGAATTTTTTTTAGCCATCATTAAGCCCCCCTGTAGATTCAACGTAAGTCACAGAAATCGAATAGCCACTTGGCGAGTTAGCTAAAGGACCAACCGTAGCCACAATATTCTTTGTCTCGTAAACCCATTTGTTAATCTGATCGTCTAAGCTGCAAATGTTGCTTTGCGTAGTAAAAGTCTTAACCTTCACCGTCTGATCGGGCATCAAAAACTGACGCAAACTTGGAAGTGGAAAACCCACCGGATCTGGCTTGTTGTTGCCCCTAAGCTGATCGTCATTAAATATGTTAGCCATCTGGATCACGCACCCCTTTCTTTTCAACCTCAGCCTTATATTTGGCATCCTGCGCTGCAAGCATTATTTTTCGATACCGCTCAAATGCCTTATCCTGTGTCAGCTCTTTTTTATACGAAAATAACTTTTTAGCCGCTTTGACGTGAACATCCGAAGGAGGATACCTTAACACGCCAGGTCGCTCTAATAACGTGTTCTTAGTGTCAAAAGCAAGCTGTAACCTGTTGGATAAGACAACAAACATATTAACGGCACACTTTGGGCTTCGGCGATCTAAGATTCCTGAATTCTTATCTGAAAAAAGTGGATCCCATATTTCAAACTCCTGCATCGCATACTGGTAGACCAGCTTGTTTGGGATGTCTATCTGGATTATCTCTAACAGCTTGTCACAAAACTTGACCCATTTCTCCGACTCCATGGCCCACAGTAAATGGTCCCATTCTCCTCCAAATCTAGTAAATATTGGCTTATCAAACTGATAGTAAAATATTTTAAAATCTAGAATTTGAATAAGATCGCTTAGGTTAACGTCCGTAAACCTACCGTAACGATAAATCACTGCAGGGCTGAACCAAGTATACTGATCCCCAACGTCGCCAAGAGAACTAGCATTCTCGAACTGTATCCGGTACTTAGGTACCCGGAAGGCTTGGTGGATGTAATAGTTATCTTTTTCCATTAAACTCTTCCCCACAATGTCGAAACCGCCAGTATACACTGTAGATCTTGCATGGAATCTACAGACACGCCCCGCCACTGCGACCTTACCGTCAAATAATCAGCGGCAAGATCCCGTAACTCCAAATCTTCCTGCGACTCCGGTTCGTCTGCAACATTTCGGCTAAGGTTTTGGCTTGCGTTTTCCAAAAGATTGCGACAATCTTTAGCAGCTATTAACTCTACAAGCTCAAAACCACAATCATCAAACGATCGAACTAAACTTATCCAACGCGAGCTAGTTTTAGATTGGCCGACCGGCCAAGCAGCAAGTGCCAGCTTCCACTGATAAACAAAATCGCGTAAACCAGGAAGCCCAATTAACCGTATCGGAGTTGCCGACTTCTTCGCCAACTTAGATAACCAAGAAAAAGCAGCCACGGCTGGCGGTAATTCGTCAGTGAATGGAAACCTTGACGCCAAGGTAAACCCAACCGTACTGATATCCTCATTAATTCTAGCCGAAAATCTAATTGCAAGTATGTTGCCGTTAAAACTACCGTAAGCTGTACGCTTAGTCAGAACAGACCGATCGAGCTTTGTCCAAGCCAGATAGTCAGTAAAGCTTACATCTATCCGCTTCTTCAGCTTTGATTTTTCCGCTTTAGATAAATCCCCTCGATCTAGCTCTGCTATGCAAGATTCAAAGCAGTTTTCTGCGTTAGTTAATTCAGACCAGCCAATATAAATATCCACAGTTTACTCCAAATGATTTAAGGATTGATTATTAGTTTTGGCCGGTGAGCTTCAATTTCTTCCCGAGAAAAAACACCTAAAGAAGTGGTACCCAACCATACCTCAAAGCCAGACTCGACCTCTGCCGCCATCGCCACTCGCATCCGGTTATGTACCCGCAAAACCTCCCAATCTGGATGACTATGCAAATGCTGATAGACTTTTGTTTGCAGTCCCTCTTCCATCGGTACCCCTGATATTAAGAGGCTTCCAGCTTTTTTAGCAAAACGCTTTAATTCCTTTTGCGTCTCGTTTATTGTAGTTTGGAAGCTAGCGAGTCCCGTACGTCCTGCATGTTTACCAAAATCTTGAATATCATCTA
>WLWF01001716.1_pt1 | contig 17123 bp, 13 predicted proteins | sample 6718331 | NCBI WGS metagenome assembly WLWF01 (sample SAMN12718692, study PRJNA515312) | sponge metagenome | isolation source: marine sponge | host: Mycale hentscheli | place: New Zealand: South Island, Marlborough, Capsize Point | collected 2003-05-01
TAGCGATATTTAATGACTCTAATGATATAGGTTCAGAAAAATTACCTAAACTAAATTCCCTAGAATCTTTTTGATTTATATTACTTTTAATTTCAAAATTACCTAGAGTAAATTGAGAAACTCCGTCTAAATACCGTTTATTTTGTTGTATTATGTCAGATTTACTAAGAGCCTGACGGCCTCTATCCATTTCAGCCGATCCTCCCCTCCTTTTCAACTTGAGATATTTCTGTTTATATTTCTGGGCTAGTAAAGTGTAATTGGATTTAGATATGCGGTCCATCTTTTGTCCTTTCATACCCATATCTGATATTTTTTAAAGGGGTATGGGTATGAGGTTAGGACCAAACCTCATCAACTAGACCATATTCTTTGGCAGTTGCCAGGTCTAAATAGATGTCCCTTTTTAATAATGTGTTGAGACGTTTCTTACTCATTTTGGTATGGTCCTGGTAGATCTGACGGAGTCTAGTCTGGAGTTGATTTAGATTCTGGTAACCATCACTTAACTCTGACATTTTACCCCACATCTTACTACTTAATTGGTGAATTAACATATAGGCGTGGGGTCGCATATATCTTTTTTGACAGACAACACTAAGAAGGGTCCCAGCCGAGGCCGTAAACCCCTCAATAATGGAATGAACCGGGACCCGACTACTTTTAATGACATCAATGGCAGTATAGGCGGCCAGAACGGCTCCCCCATTACTATAAAGGTGGAGTAAGATAGGTATTTCTGGGACCCGGAGTTTAAAGGCTAGGAGGTGACAATATTCTTCGGTCTCTCTAATTAACCCACATAACTTAAAAATAGTTTTACTGGTAATATCGCTATGGAAGTAGATATGATTATCTTCTCTAGTAATATTATCTGTCTCGTCATCCGAGTCACTGTCATTATTAGTGACATTTTCCTTCTCCTTTAACATTATGTTAAAGGAGATAAATTAACTGGTGGGGATTAATCCCCACGACCCCTTTAAGGGCTACGCCCCTTTTTTACTTTAATGGTGGGGAAAATAGGAAAGGAAAGGAAATGAAATGAAAGGAAAGGAAATGAAATGAAATGAAATGAAATGAAATGAAATGAAAAACTAGATGATATAATTTATCATCTAGTTTTTGCCATTTTTGACAAAGAAACGTTTTAATCGCCCCAATAATGTTCTGATAGCCTGGGTCCTGAGTGACAATATCATTATTATCCACATGATATTTCCCCTTTAGTCCATCATTTTCCATTTTCAATATGGCAGGACTATCTATGGTTTCATTTTCATTTTAATTATTTTTTTAAATTGATTCCAGGTGATATACTTTCCTCTCGATAAACGGATTATTCCCCAAGTCACTCTTTTCAAAAGATGGCTGTAAATTTTAAGAAACCCTCCCATAATTATATTTTTTAGTATATGGTTTCTTAAATCTCTACCACCAGAACCATTTACTTCTAAGATATAAAACTTACCACGAGTAAAAGATTCCCAATTTTTAAACCGAATATCATATCTTCCTGTATTAAAACCGGGAATATTTTGACTTATAGATTCTATCATTGTTTTAATGGGTCTGGGTATCTGTTCGGTGTGATCCATACATTTTCTTGGAAAACAACCGGGTCTAATATCATTCTGGTCTATTTTAGTCACCGCGGAAACAAATTTTTGTTTGTCATCAAAAAAACTTCTTTCTACCAAGATACCCATCTCATAAGGTGCGTCTATATATTCTTGAATCATTAACAATGATACATTATTTTTAGCTGCTATTTCGAGGTAGTCAAATGCTTCTTCTGGACCATTTACTTTAGAAACCAATCTTGAAGAAGAACCTTGATAGTGGATTCGTGGTTTGATGACTACAGGATACTCCAGGTCTAAAAAGATACTGGGTGAATCCTTTTTCCGATTAAAAAGAATGGTCTTGGGTAGATTTTGTGTTGGCAAGAAACGTAAACTTTCCCACTTATCATAATTTATTAAAAAAGCATTAGAATTTAGAAAAATATATACCAAACACAAAATAATGATTATCAGACCCGTGATGATAAAAATTTTTCCAGATGTGTGAGACAGCATAGGAAACTTTTTAATCATCATTGTATATATCAATATCGTAAATAACAAGCATAGATAAATTTCTATTTCCATCTTAATATGATTCATAAAAAAACTGAGGCAGATAACAAGCTAAAAAGTACACCAAGCCACCCCATAAAATATCCCAGGTGGCGAGCTTGAAATCCCATTTTTTAAAGACCGCACCACAGGTAAAGTCGTAGATACCATAGACAACTATACCAAAAAGAAAACCGCTCGTCAAGCATTCTCTTATGGTTGGTTTGTCTGTAGTTAATTTGGGTAAAACAAAGGTATGTAGTCCAATGACCATTAAGGTATAGGCTAATACCGCTGAAGTTGTGTTGGTCTGGAGTGGACTGGATTGAATGGCTGGCACCAGCTTGTTGTATTGCTTTCCCATAAAAGCTTGGATCCAAATGCCATCCAATACAAGTAAAATAAAAGTAGCAAGTCCTCGATATTTTGTTGAAACAACCATTATATTTATTATCGACAATAAATTTCCAACTGATTTCCTATAATTATAGATTATCAAAAATAAAAAGTAATCACCCACTTGACAATCTCCTTCTCCTTTAACATTAGGTTTAAAAGAGATAAATTAACTGGTGGGGATTAATCCCCACGGCCCCTTTAAGGGCTACGCCCCTTTTTTACTTTAAGGGTGGGGATTAATCCCCACGGCCCCTTTAAGGTGGGGATTAATCCCCACTCCATTCTGAATAATGTCGTTTCGTCCCCCCATCATATTGATAGGCATATCCTTTTTCTATTAAAGTCTGATTAATACTTTCCTTCCAACTAAAACCTCCCCCAACCTGTTCCGAATCGTCCACCGCTTTTCCATCTAGGTTTTCAACCAGGTCCTGGGCCGCTTGGCTATAGGGGAAAAGGTTAATTAACAGTCTACCATATTTATCAAACTGGTGACACCGGATCAGGACCAACTGGTCTAAAACTAGATCCCGGAGAAAGTCTCTCGCCTTCAGGGCAAATTGTTTTTCCTCTGGATCCTTGGTTCTAATTTCTGCGGTATCTAGACCTAATAAACGGCAAGTAAACCGGTTATATCTCCCATTAAATAAAAAGACGACATGAATGGTGTCGGCGTCGTAGCATTTAACACACTTGGCAATAAAACTATGTCCATCTAGGGTGAATTTCGGGGTTTTGACAGTCTGCTGTTTCAGGGCTTCCATTTCTTTTAGTGGAGAATTAAATTATTATTTAAACCGACCGAGACATTGAATTAGACTTTTCTCCGATAAATATGCTTTAATCCTCTTTAGTTTCCGTTGACCTCTATGGGCCTGGACCCGTTGAAATTTCCGGGTCCAGTCCTGTCCATTTCCACAGCCCCGGAGTATGGCCTCTCCCCCGGGATGCGTCTCAACAAATTTTTCAACATTTAGGACATATCCACCTAAGACTAAAAGATATTCTCGATTTGGGTCATCTAGGATATCTTGACTAGACCATATCCGATCGGGACAGTCCCGAAATATTCGGTTTAGAACTCCTTTTATCTTGAACCCTCTCTCCCGGCTTTCTGAGGTCATCTCCGGGGTCATTGGCTGGAAGGTTTCCCGTCTTTTTAGTAATTTAGCTACTTCCCGAGTAGATCGTAAACTTCCTTCTATCCAGATGGGGAGATCAGAATAGGTGTCCCCCACTAGATAGAGTGGGATGTCTAGTTTTCCAAACGGCTGTCTTAATTCCCGATTTAAGAGATGATGAGGACTACCCGGTGCGGTATAATAGCCGGCGGGTTCCCAGAGATAATGAACTATATCCAGTTTAGTGGAGGGGTCTAACCGATCTCGGAGGGACGGATAGAGTGTCGTTAACCATTTTTTTATTTGGGGACGGTATCTACCCTGTTCTAGTAGTTGGCTAAGGTGACGGGCTCCTGGACCGTCCGTATAACTTAACATGGCATAGGATAGTTGGTTATTTTCGGATTTAATAGGAGTAACATGACGACAAGCTAGATCGGTGATAATGGGTTCACAGTGTCGGAAAAGGTTGGGTTGATGAAAAACTCCATAAATTCTTAATAGGGTAGTTGGAACCTTTCTCTCCAATAAGTGTTCCAGTCTCTGGACTGCTCCCTCAGGAAACCCGGACATTTTAATTTGTTGAAGGGCGTGAGGTGGAAGAGCCATTACTAGGGCCGAGGCCTGAAACTTTTCCGACTCATCGTTGACAAGACGGAACCCTTTCTTTCCTAGATAACTAATCTGGTCAATATAACAATTCGTTTTAATAGTTAAACGGTCAGAATACCGACGTTTTAGTTGACTAACCAGACGGTCTACTAGCTCACTTAGACCCCCGGCTACTTGACTGTAGGGGAGATCTGGATCTAAGATGGAAATAATATAGGGGAGACCTTCTCCCGCATTACTTTTCCGGAACTCATCACTAAAACCATAGAGTTTTTCTAGTTTCACTAGATCCTGACGGCTCATTCCCATCGCCCTTAACCATTCTCCGGTGCTTTTCCGGTAGATTTTATCTGGATTACTGTCTCCTAATATTTGTTTTAACTGGTTGACAAGCTGAAGTTTAGTAAAAAACAGGTTAACATTATCTAGGGCTTCTCCATCTAGATAGGCGGTTTCTCCACTTTCAAAAAGGTTTTTAAAATGGAGACGGTCACCTAGACCTAGACTTTTTAAGAGTTTAATGGTTTCGGTATGATTTTCGGCAACCCTTTTCGCCCCCATTTCAAATAGTCCCTTATATTGGGTGTAGATGCGACCTCCTAATCTACTAGAACCTTCTAAGATGGTCACCTGACGGTCAGGTTGACTGGCTAAGACATTTTGGGCTAGGGCTAAACCTGAAATACCCCCTCCAATAATAACAATTTCCTGTGACATCTAGTGTTATATTACAGACCGAGATTATTTTAGACGGAGAGATGGGATAAACCGACTTAAACTTTTCTAGCCTAGGTTGGTTAGATAAAAATGCCTATTATTCCTCCGGAAACAATAACCCAATTACTTCCTTTCACGGATAAAATCACTAGACTACTCTGTCATCGTTATTGTCTGGTCTTGACTGTTCCAGTACTACTCTATCACCTCTGGGTCTATATCTATCTTGGTCATCTAGTTAGTCCCACTTATTTTTATACCGGCTGTTTATATTCCTTAAATTATGGAGCAGTCTGTGTCGCCTACTGGATCCTATATCGTCAACACCAGAGTAGTGTTTTAACAGAGATGTCTAATCTAGTGTGGGGGGAAAAGGTCTGGCAAAAGGATGTTGGTGGACACCGACAGCTCTTTAACTATTACCAACAACAATTAAAAAAATATGATGTCCAATATGTCAAGTTTCGGAGGTATTGTCACTGTTGGGAGTGTCTTATGAGACATATTTTACTAGCCTGGTGGGGTTTTGCTCTAGTCAATATCGTTTTAAATATCCTTCATGATACCGACGTCATGACCTTTTATCATAGCTTTGATGACCATCCCCTGGGTCTGTATGGTTATTTTAACTTAACCGGCCAGTTTCTAGCTAGTTTAGCCATTATGTCTGCGGCCGTCACCATGTTAACCGCCTTTCATCAGTTAGCTAGTCTAATTAAAGGTTTGGCCTTTCATCTCCGGACCTATCGTCACCTCGATCCAGATAGTCCAGAGACAATTGGGCGTCTTACGACACAACTTAGAGGGGATTATTTAAATATCCAGGGGGCCTGTCTAGCCTACAGTAAAGTCTGGTCAGCCCCTATTGTCGTGGCCTTAACCTTTTGTACCCAGGTCTTAATTATGAGTATTTATGTCATTCATTATTCGGTGAAATCTTGTCTGGAAGAGGACATGTGTCATCCAGTGATGATTTTTCCCTTTGTTTGGTTATTTGTGGCGGTAGCCATTATGGGAATTATTCTCCATAGTGTCTCTAAAGTAAATGAAGTAACTAGCCTAATTAGAGAGGCCTTTATCTATTCTAATGGGACCCCAGAAGGCGATAGTAGACTAGAAGACTATCGCCGAATAGGTGGCCGTCAGGCCTGGTTAGCCTATTTAGAGACCAATCCACTTCAATTTGAGATTTGTGGAGTGGTCGTGACCCCTCGTCTAGTATTTCAGGTTGGTTATACGGCGGCGACAGCCATTGGTGGTTTTTTGGCCAGTAACCTCTTTAGTGGGGATTAATGTGGGGATTAATCCCCACGGCCCCTTTAAGGGCTACGCCCCTTTTTACCTTTAGGGTGAATGAGAAATAGAATGGGAAATAGAAATAGAAATAGAAATAGAAAAACTAGAAAATAAAATGGAAAACTAGAAAATAAAATGGAAAACTAGAAAATAAAATAGAAAACTAGAAAATAAAATGGAAAACTAGAAAATAAAATGGAAAACTAGAAAATAAAATGGAAAACTAGAAAATAAAATTTATCTTCTAGTTTTTAAAATCTGTCTTTAACTGGATGTAATCACACTATTATCCATCTGATGTCACCATCCCATAACTATCTAGTCTCTTATTTATTTTGTCCTAGACCCAGTCGTTATCCTGTCTGACATCTATCCTATAACTGTCCTATTACCATGTGGCGCGGGGGGTGTGGGTTGGTGTCGTTAAGCTGCCTAGAGTTGTCTTGGATATATCTTGGGTTAGATTTTCTGTTTACTTTAGGTGTTTACTTTAGGTGTCTTGGGTTCTAGAGGTTCTTTCCATATCCTGATATTCTTTAAGTGCTCCCCGCCCACTCCCGCCCACTCCCCCAACCAAAGGGGCGTAGCCCTTAAAGGGGTCGTGGGGATTAATACCCACACTTAAAGATAAGGCAACTATAAAAAGTGTGGAGGACCAGAATATATTTCTTAACTAGAAATAACCAGAATATATTTCTTAACTAGAAACAACTATAAAAAAAATTGAAAGTTCCTTTTCTGGAACTAAAAGGGTCCTATTAAGAAGAGTTCCAGCAACTAACTGATCGCATTATAAGCCGGAGGTCGGGGGTTCAATTCCCTCTAACGTGAAAACGTTATAGTTCAGAGGTAGAACGCCGTTTCAACCCAACTCTTCTGTCTCTCCCAAACCAGGTTTCCCGAGTGGTCAAAGGGGCAGCACTTAAGATGCTGTGCGAAAGCTTCGTGGGTTCGAACCCCACACCTGGTACAACTTAACTTATCAGACAGCAACCTAATTTAAAAATTGATAATAAAACCCAAATGATAAGTGAAACCCGCTCCCATAACTCAGTTGGTAGAGTGTCAGTCTTATGAGCTGAAAGTCGTGGGTTCGAGCCCCTCTGGGAGCACTCTTCAAGTGGAAATACCGCAAACCAAAAATTTATGAGACATAAAATCTTAACGACCCTGGTTCAATTCCAGGGGGTGCGTAATCACTGCTCGGTGCTGGATAAACTATCCCTTCCACTGTCACAACCAGGTTACCCAAGCGGTCAACGGGGCAGCACTTAAGATGCTGTGCGAAAGCTTCGTGGGTTCGAATCCCACACCTGGTACTACAGTCTATTAGCCGACTCTAAAAGGTTTACCCTAAGATGTTTTACCGCAATAAATTGTTTTGACTAAAGATCTACTGCCGAAAGGCTTCGTGGGTTCGAATCCCACTTCTCTCTATCTAGGGGGAATACCCAAGTGGTCAAAGGGGGTAATAACAATCCAGAAACATCTGTCACAGCCAGGTTACCCAAGTGGTCAACGGGGGTAGAGTCAAGATCTACTGCGAAAGCTTCGTGGGTTCGAATCCCACACCTGGTACTACAGTCTATTAGCCGACTCAAAAAGGTTTACTCTTCTAACTTGACATACAGCAACCAATTTCAAAATCATTTAAAACGGAAACCAAATGTCAGGTGTCTCTACCAGGTTACCCAAGCGGTCAACGGGGCAGCACTTAAGATGCTGTGCGAAAGCTTCGTGGGTTCGAATCCCACACCTGGTACTACCTAATCTGTCAGACAGCAACCAACTTCAAAAATTATTAAACTGAAACCCCAATGACAGATGAACTGCCCTTCTAGCTCAGTCGGTAGAGCGCAGGCCTTTTAAGCCTGTGGTCGTGGGTTCGAACCCCACGGAGGGCGATCTTTAACTTATCTGACAGCGAACCACCTTTAATTATAATGAAAACCCAAAAGATAAGTGAACTGCTTCTATAGCTCAGTTGGCAGAGCGTGCGACTGTTAATCGCAAGGTCACTGGTTCAAACCCAGTTGGAAGCGACTTTTAAGAATAGTTCCAGCTACTCTAATTTAAACAATTCAACGGTCGGTGGTTCAATTCCACCTGATGCGAAAGCATCATAGCTCAGAGGTAGAGCGTTGATCTTATCTAAACAACTATTCTGTCACAGCCAGGTTACCCAAGTGGTCAACGGGGGTAGAGTCAAGATCTACTGCGAAAGCTTCGTGGGTTCGAATCCCACACCTGGTACCCCAGTCTTGACAGACTTAAAATAGTCATTTTTTTGGCTCCCATAACTCAGTTGGTAGAGTGTCAGTCTTATGAGCTGAAAGTCGTGGGTTCGAGCCCCTCTGGGAGCACCATTAAAATTAGCTAACAGCTACCAAACTATTAATTATCAAAAAACACCCAAGCTAATTGTCCAAACCAGGTTACCCAAGCGGTCAACGGGGCAGCACTTAAGATGCTGTGCGAAAGCTTCGTGGGTTCGAATCCCACACCTGGTACCCCAGTCTTGACGGACTAAAAATAGTCATTTTTTTGCTTCTATAGCTCAGTTGGCAGAGCGTGCGACTGTTAATCGCAAGGTCATTGGTTCAAACCCAATTGGAAGCGGCTTTTCCCTGTTAGGCGGTTAGGATACGTGGCTTTCACCCACGAGACCCGGGTTCGAGTCCCGGACAGGGAACTATTTTATCCTTCATCCTTTTATTTTACCAGAAACCATTCTAGTAAAATAAAAAAAATTGTCATAAAGGTCTCCGTCCAGTGTCTTATTAAAATTCAACGACATGAGTAAACCGAACGCCCAACTAGACCTGACTTACCCTCGTCACAGATGGAAACCCATTTTCCTACCCTTCCTTTTTGGTTTAATTCGTGGTTATTACCGGTGTCGGAAAAGTTGGAAAATAACAAGTCGTTTGTAAGATCTTTGCTTAAAGCGGTAAGGCTTTGGTTAAGTGAAACAATGATAAGTTGGGAACTTTATCTTGGAATAGGATTTCCTGTTTTTTTATGGCTGACACTTCTTTGTATCCTGAGGTGTGGAAGGGTCAAACAACCTGTCATTGCGATGAATCCGTCTCCGATTATGCTAGCGAAAACCGAAGACCTTATCTTCCGAGTCTAAAAAAGCCGAGAGATATTTCTTAAAAAATTGACTTTAGAAATATTTGTTAGTTAAAATTAGAAAACCAAATGCCTACTGATTGTGAAATTCAGAAAAGTGAGGGGTTGAGTTATCTGGAAACCATTGGAAATGGGACCATTGATTTGGTCTTAACGGATCCACCCTATATTACCTCTAGAAAATCAGGGATGGATACACAAGCCAAAATAGTGAAAAACTTTACAGAGACCCAAACCAATTTAAAAAGTGAGCAAGAGTGGGAGGCGTATCAATCTGAACACGAACAAGAGTGGAACGATTGGATGGTTAAAAACGAGATCCCAGAAATAAAGCGGGTAAAACAGTTGGAAACCTATCAAAATAACTACTTGAAATATGGATCTATTCTTGGGAAAAAGTATGCGGTTGTCACAGATTATGGTGACTGGGATAACAATTTCACCATGGAACAACTAGAGCAATTTGTCAAACATTATTTCCGGGTTTTAAAAAACGGTGGAACTGTCATCATCTTCTTTGATTTGTGGAAAATTACCCCCTTAAAAGAAATGATGGTAAAGGCTGGTTTTAAACAATTAAGATTTATCGAATGGATTAAAACCAATCCGCAACCTCTAAATAGTTCACGTAATTATTTAACAAACTGTCGTGAAATTGCTCTAGTGGGAATTAAGCGATCAAAACCTACCTTTAATAGTAAGTATGACAATGCGATTTACAGTTATCCATTACAGGGTGGTAAAAATAGATTTCATCCGACCCAAAAAAGTCTACCTTTGTTTGAAGAACTGATCCAAAAACATTCCAATGAAAATGATATCGTCCTAGATACCTTTTTAGGTTCTGGGACGACTGCTGTTGCCGCCAAAAATACTAACAGACGCTACAAGGGGTGTGAAATTTCTCAAGAATATTATGACAAAATAGTCAAACTATTAGAATAAGCCGAGTGGATAACTATCTTGTCTTAAGGGTTAAACTAGAATAATCATTTATCTTTTTATTTATGGAGACCCAGACCGAGACCGAGACCCATGGGGATAGTTTAACCGACTTTATGGAACAGCTAGACTGGGCCTCTCTAACCCAGGCGGATCAAGTTCGTCTCATCAAAGTTTATGAAACATCGGTAGAAATTCACCAAAACTGTTTAAAAAAAAAGCAAATAGCGGTCAAGGCCCTGGATGGTAGACATGTCACATCCTAGGGTCAGGAAGGTTTCTAGGGTCTTCATCATTTCATCTTTTTCATCTTTTTCATCTTTCCTTATCCTTTTCTCTGGTTCCATCTAAGATAAGCAGATAAATAAAAATTGGACTTAAGCCTTTTTATCCATCTGTTATTAAAACCCGATGAGTGAAAGCCCATCCCTAACCCCGTCCCCGACCCTTTCTGAATTAATGGCTAAACGCGAGGCTATTTACCAACGTCAGAGGGAGTTAAATCAAGAACTAAATCAGCTAGAAACTGATTTGAAACAGGTCAAAAAAGAAATCTTAAAAACGTGTGACCACGTCTGGGAAAGGGAAGATGTCTATTGTGGCCCCTATGATAAACCAGATAATATTTGTCGTCGGTGTAATTCTATCCAGTATCGGTTTTAAGCTACTTTCCTCTTTTCTGAGTATGTCTTTTCACCTTTTCCAGGTCTTGGTAGTATTGGATCCAAGCGGATTGGATGGGAGTCATGGAGTATTGGACCTGGGGCCAGTAGGGTCTTATTTTTTCTGGAAAGTCTGAGGGACATGGTCTACTAGGTCCGTCCAGACGACTAATGGGTTGGTTTGAGTTGATACTAGTAAAATCTTGTCGGTCGTTCATGTTAGGTTTAGATGAGATATAACATAGTGATGTGGTTCAAATTTTTTTTTTTTTGTTGTCTTTTTGGAAAAGGACGCAAAAACTGGATGACCCGTTGGGTCATTGGGGAGGGAAGGTGAGGTGAGGTGAGGTGAGGTGAGGTGAGGTAATAAAAATAGTGACTGGGATTAAGAGTTCCAAAATGTCACGGAAATAGTTTTTTTTGGAAAAGTGTGTGAAATATTATAGGATCTAATAGTATCAAAACATGACGTTTGGCAGAAAAAACAAACAACGCCGAAAACAATATAACGCCCAGAACACCCCAGTAAAGGAGTATCAATGTCGGAACTCTCATCCAGAATGTCCGGATGAAGTTTGCTATACCTCGTGTCCCTGTGATCGTTTTATAGCCTCATCCTCACAACCCTGTAATTGTTCTGCTGCCATTTGTCGTTAATTAACAATGATCTTATCCGTCTTCTCTAATCTTCTAGTCATCGTGCTGTTATCTTATTTGATGTCTAGAACCATCAGGAGTTATTATCGGTCATGATGTCTGATAATAAGTTTTGATTCTCTCCGACATCATGTCCGATAACTGTCCTATGACGTGGGGGGGTGGAAAAAGGTGACTGGGGAAAGGTGACTGGGGAAAACGGACTGGGGAAAAGTAACTGAAAAAAAATACTATGGAGGTAGGGGGGATTTAGTAGTGGATTTGGGGTCTTCCATTGGTTTGACTAATCTTAATTTTCTGTTTCAGTTCGGATTGGAGATCATCAATGTGGGTGATAATAAAGATTTGATTAAAGAGGAGGGTCAGGGGTTCTAGCATTTCAGGAAGACGTTTCAGATTGTTACTATCAAAGACACCGAAGCCCTCGTCAATAATCAAGGAATTCATACTATTAAAGGGATGTATTTTGGAGAGGGCAATTCTGATGGCGATGGAAATGGCGAATTTTTCAAAGCCGGAACAATAGTCAATGGGTATTTTCTGGCCTTGATCTACTTTAAGAAAGGTGAGTGAGGTGGTTTCATCTAGGATTTCAATCTTAAACCGGGTCATATTCCAGAGGTATTGGTTAATGAGGGTTTCTAGGGTTTTAATTCCTTTTTTATTAAGATAGAGGGGATAGTCTTGGGTAATTTTTAGATATTTACTGTAGAGATCTAGATCATATTGATGAATATCCCGGTCATTAAGAAGTTGGCATCGGATCTCCTGTCTTTCTCGTTGTTGTTGTTGGGTTTGACTGGTCTCTTGAATTAGGCGATGATGGCTGGCTAATTGTTGTTCCCTGTTTTGTAATTCTGCTTCTAGTAATCTGGGTGGAGAGACAACTACTTTTACTAATTCGGTGGTCACCTGGTCTAGTTGTTGTTGGAGGGAACCTAGTTGTTGGTCTATCTCGTTATTTTTCTGGAGGTCACATTTCATTTGGGTCAGGCTTTCAATCTCTTGGGTCTGTTGTTGAATGGTTTGTTGTTTGGTATTGAGGGATTGGGTCAATTGATTGATTTCCTGGTCTAGTTTCGTATTTTCTTGGATATGATGTTTTTCCTGGATAAAGGATTTCATCTCAGTTTGTTCGGATTGGAGTTGCAGTTGATATGTTTGTCTTTGGGTGGTCAAGTGGGTTTCTTGGTCTTGTAATAGTCTTAGTTCGTTTTGGAGTTGGGTTTCTTTGGTTTCCTGGTTTTTTAGTTTTTGGGTGAGTTGTTCTAGTTGTTGTTCTTTCACCTGGGCCTGTTGAAAGTCGGTGAATTCTTGTTCTAGTTTTTGGATTTCTAGCTGATCTTGTCTTTTTCTATCTAGGTTGGTTTTGTCAGCCACCTGGCGTCCATATTCCTTAAATTGTTGATAAATAGAGGGAATTTGTTGGTGTTGGTCAAGATAGGTCTGATGGTCTTGGGAGATGGTGATATTGTCCTTTAATTGTTGTTGTCTCAGTTCCAGTTCAGCTATTTTTTCTGGGATTAAATTAATGGTTTTATTTTGACGGCAACATGAGCAGTTTTCGTCATAACTAAATTGGTGGTTTTCTAGTTGATATTCTAGACCACTAATCTGTTTTTGGAGGCCGGAGATGGTGGTGGCAACTAGTTTTTGTTGGAGTTGTCTGTCTTGGTATTCGGTATATTGTTGTTCTAGTTTAGATAGATCAAGATCTTTGGTTTGGGTTTGAAACTTTTCAATTTGGGTGTTTAGGTCTTGTATTTGTTCTTGTCTCTGTTCTTGTTTATCAGTGGAGTCCACTGGACCCATTTGTTTTAGTCGTTGTTGATATTGGGATTGGTTTGGATAGGTCCATTTCCGGTTGGGCTCAAGGGATGAGAGGAGTTGATATTTTTCCTGGGTTAGTTTTTCTAGGATTTTAGTTTCTTTACTTAGTTGTTGAGTGAATTTTCTGTTTTTAGAAGCTAGATCAACCTGTTGATTTTGACAGGTGGACAGACTAGTTTGGGTTTGGTTAATTCTAGTTTCTAATTGTTTGATATCTGTTAGTAGAGTGGTACTAATTGGATGTTTCTGTTCGCGACAACGATCAATGCTGTCTTGGATTTGGCTTAAGTCGGTGGTCAGAGTTGAGATGGTTTCTTGGGCTTGTTGGAGGCGCGTCTGTATTTCCGGTTCTGAATATGTCATGTTTATTTTGGTTTGTTGTCGCTGTCTGAGTTCTTCTGATAGTGTTCTCTGGTTTTGTGTCAGGGTGTTCTGACGTTCCCTGGCAATGTCATTATCTCGGAGAAGTTGAATTTGCTGGTCTCTTTGACCGATGATTTCTGGGGTTAGATGCTGGAGACCTTCTAGGGTTTCCGTTAATTGGGTTAGATCGACTTCTGGATAGGCTTCCAGTTCTTGTTGTGTTTTTTTAAATTTGCTTTTGGTTTCAGTAATGTCACTTTTGACTGTTTTTTCAATGGTTTCATAGACCGTCGTATTAAATATTCTTTTCAGGAGTTCTCGTTGTTCTCTTTCTTTTTTATGGATAAAGGCTTGATGATGACCTTGGAGGGAGATATGGGTGTCACAGAGGTCATCTCGTTCTCCAAATAGTCTAATAATGGACTTTTCGTTTTCAGGCTTATCTGTCGCGGTTTCATCCACGTCATTTTTGGTGATGGATAGGGTCGTTTTGTTATTTTTATTGTCTTTTCCCCGGGTAAAGGTCCGGTTAATCTGGTAGGTGTCGCCATTAACGGAGATGGTAATCCTAGTTTTTCCTTGTTTTACCCCGTGAGTAATGACATGTGGGACAAATTTGGGTCCACACCCATATATTCCGAGTAGGATACTATCAATAATTTTAGACTTTCCAGCTCCGTTTTTCCCGGTAATGCTAATGATGTCTTTAGGGAGTTGATCAAAGGGAAGGTTATGTTGTCCCAGGTAATTATAAATATTTTCTAGAGATAAATGGATGAGGGTCCATTTACCATAACAACTTGTCTCATCTAGGTTATGTGTATTTTCTTCATGATATTTGGTGTGGAGATCAATTAGTTCATCTATCTGGTCTGGGTAATATTTAGCTAGATATTCTTGAAAGGGATCACTCTGTTGGGTTGGATGAGAGGGAGTAGTTTGGGTCTTGTGATCAGTCCAGATCCGGTTATTTTTAATAATTTTGGTTTTTTGTTCTAGTTGTTTAGTGAGAGCATCTAGATGACTATGGAGTGTTTCTTGATCACATTTAAACCGAAGACTAGTGTTTTTGGGGAGTGATTCAACTTGGAAGGGTTTAAGGTTTCTAAGATGGAGTGATCCTTTGGAGTCGGTAAATTCTCCTGCAATTTGTCCCTTGACGACATTAAGCACGAGATATTCATGATCATTGGGGATATGGAGATATTGGGGGGCGGTGTCTGGGTCAGAAGCCAGGTCCCAGACTAACAGACCTCCGTGTTGTCTTCTATCTTCGGCAAAGGATTTTTGGATCAGGGAACCGGCATACCAGAGACGTTGATCCTTTCCGATGGCCTGTGCCTTATGAACATCTCCTAGTAAGACTTTATCATAGCCATCAAAGTCTTTGGCCAAAAAGTCACAGTTTTGTAACATAAAGTCAGTATCTGTGCTTGAACTAGATCCATCAACCATACCATGAAACAGGGCAATTTTTAATCGGTTGGTGGTGTTGATATCTTGTGCTCGGATAAGTTTTTTATCTATGACACTAGTATGTCCTAGGGCAAGATTATCTCCAAAGAGGTAGATACCAGTATCTTTTAGATAATAGAGATTGGATCTGGTCTGCATCCTTTCATTAAAGACGGCGGTCAGTGAATCTAGGGTGGAGGTTCCCAAGTCTTTTTTATCGTCATGATTACCTGGGATAATAATGGTTGGGGCTAGTTTGGTTAGACCATCCACCAAGATTTGGAGTAATTCAATGGCGATGGCTGACATTTTAATTCCTTTATCTAGAATATCACCAGTGACGACGATTAGAGATGTTTTCTTCTTAAATTTAGGATGTTGTTCGATGGTCTGGAAGGTTCTCTTAAACTGTAAGATGAATTCTTGCTGTCTTTCTTCACCGTTTAAGATATGGACATCAGAGATGTGAAAAAGATGGGTGAAATGATGTTCTAGTAAATAACTTTTCATGGTAAATAAAAATAGTGTTAATTCCTTATGACCAGATCAATTTTAAATACCAACTTTAAATAACAGGTGTGAAACCATGTTTGGTCTGGCAATGATTTAGGTATTTATATTTAGACGTAAAATGTTCTCCACAAGTAGTACAGGTAAAGTCTCCACAATTGTCTTGATGTCGTTTTAGGGCCTGGGCACTGGATAGGTTTTTTTGGCATTTACTACATTGGTGGCTGGGGTTTTTACATTTAGAGAGGTGTGTTTGGTAACAAGTATGACTGACAAATTTTTTGTGACAGTTTTGACATTGGTAATTATTAAGTTCTGAACACTCTTGAAGATGTTTTACTAGAGCACGTTTGTCTTGACATGTTTTTTGACATCTGTCACAGATATATTCTGCGGATTTGGTGATGGTACTACCCGGGAAAGATTGGACATAGTCAGAGATAAAGCTAATGAGTTCGGTTAATTGAGACGGGTCTAGGCGATACCATCCATCTTTTATCTTTTGTGCTTGAAATTTAGTATCAATTAAGGTCAGAAAGGTGATTGGTTCCTCAGTAGTAATCAGGGTTTGAGTCTCTGGATAGTCCGTTCTGAGATTATAATGTAAATAACTATCATCTAGGCAATCCGGACAGTATTTCTCTAGTAATTTAAGGTGTTGACTAATGTTGACCGATTCGACAATATTATATCGTTGATCTCCTGTAAAGTTAATAAGATATAAAGTTGGCATTTTTATATCCTAGAGATAAGTTTATTTTATTGGAAATATAATTCTAAGCGTTAATTCAGTTTTTTAAGAATACTTGTTGGAACAGTACCACTTAAAAATAATAATATTTTCTCTAGATTATTAAGTAAAATAGAGAAAATATTATTAGTTTTCTCTTGTTGTTTTTAGAACTAGATTGAAATCTTTCTAGAATTTTTAGGTTTAGAGTTTTTAGAACTAGATTGAGATAGTCCCGTAGTCTTGTCCTAAACTAATTCTATCTCTATACCATAGTTACATTAATATCTAAGAAGTGTCTAGTTTACTTGTCCGACTACATGTCTTATCTACGTGCGTGACCGCTTATATTACCGATTTATATAGGTAAATAGTCGGAGTGATCATCACTTAAAAAAACTTACTAAAAAAAAAAGCTTTAGTGTTTAAAACTACTCGCACTTCAAAAGTAATTATCCAACTAATATAGACCAAACCCGATCAGTATCAGACCATAAACAGACCATAACCAGAACAAATACTAGATACTTATCCAGACCCTCTTAATCTTCAAAAATAATAATATTTTCTCTAT
>WLWF01001721.1_pt1 | contig 17079 bp, 15 predicted proteins | sample 6718331 | NCBI WGS metagenome assembly WLWF01 (sample SAMN12718692, study PRJNA515312) | sponge metagenome | isolation source: marine sponge | host: Mycale hentscheli | place: New Zealand: South Island, Marlborough, Capsize Point | collected 2003-05-01
TGTTGAATTCGCATTCTGGATAATTGAACAGAAAAGCACGTGTAGTAGTTGTCTCATTCGTCACCTTCGTGTTCTGGATAACTGCTTAAAGCCTCGAACAAGACACTTTTCTAGGCGTATCGCTAGTAACTTCCGCAACTAATACCCCGTCAAGTTTTGCTCTGCCTTTCGCATGCTTGACGGGGTGTTGCTAAACACACAGCAGTTTGTTTCAAACGAAAGATCGAGTAATGAACATTTTCAGAAGACTCTTTGGCCCTATATAAAAAAGAGTGAGGAAGTCAGCTGGCTCACCTGTCAATGACTTGTCATTTGAAACCCTAGATCGCCGTATCGTATTTGATGCAGCCGGCTTGGATATGCCAACACTGGGACCAGCACCTGATGCCGTGATTACTGAAGTGAACCAGCCGCAGGCGAGCATAAATTTCCCCTTCTCTACAAATAAAACCATATGCCCGATTACTTTCACGACGGATAACTCAGATATTGGTGAGGCTAATTCGGCTCAAATCAACTCTGGGCAGCCTAGATCGGCTGATTCAACAGTTACCAATACCGATAAGGCTTTTGCAGATCTAAGTTGGCTGAGTTTGGCAAACACCGATACGACCAATCAAGACATGGCTAGAGCCGATGGTGCTGCAAAAGATAAGTCCACAACCATACTTTCTGAATTTTCTGAAAGAGAAGAAATGCAGACAACAGAACACAAACAGATCGAACTTATTCAGGCAATGACGGAAGAAGAGAAGGATCGATTTGTCAATATATTTTTCCATCATGCAAAAGATGCATCTAACCAGAATTTGTATGCCACCAGAGGAAATCATGACACGATAGAATGGATTCCAAAGGTTTTATATAAACGTCTGAAGTAGCGGGCCGTCCATAGGATCCTCGACCTGTTTCAATTCCCTCAAAAAAACCAGCAGCTAGACCTGATAGTATGGTTTCCAACTAAAGGGGGCCTCGTCCTACCCCATCTTCTTCAGCAATTCAGCCAGTAATTCTCGTTCATCATCAGTGAGAGATGTGAGGGCTTGAAGCATCTGCACCAGTCGTGAATCTTCAACAACTGTGCCGGATTCTGTGCCGCCTTGTTCACAGATGTGCGTTAAACCCGCATGTTGCAGTAGTTGTTCGAATCCTGCCGGGGGTACTTCGTTTCCCACACGTGATGGTGATTTTCGCCAAAAGCACACATGTGTGTGCAATCTGTGTGCAAACGTGTTTCATTCCAACGCCTTAGCCTTCGTCCTGCTGTGGTTTCTTTGCTTCGCTTAACGAAAGGTTATGTCCCGTATAGATTTGATGGCGTTTATTCGTTGCCGTCCTTTTTATTTTGCTTCCTCCTCAAGAGATCGTAAACGGCGTCTTAGATTACCAATCTGAAACATTTGAATGAGCGATGCGGTTGCTCCAAAACAGGCGAGAAACAATACAAGATTTCCAGCAAGGTCGTATGCGTAATTTGCTAACATGCTATTCCTCCCCGTACATATTTATTTCTCTTCGCATTCTGGACATTCCCGCCAATAGTCTCTTATTTTCCGTAGTGAATAGCAAGAATCAGAAGTGTCTGAATGAGATGCGATGCCATGCGAAAGTTCGGTACAAGAAGAACGATTAAAGGCGTTGGACACCCTCTACGAAAACGTCATAATGATTGATCAGAAAAAACACTAATTCCGCATCCCTACAAATTTACAAATCAAAGTAAAGAATGATCATGGCACGAATCGTAATCCCTTGTTTGCTCATACTCGCATTGGGTTATTTAGGATTACGTTTTCCCTTATACAGCATGACTGCAGGCCAGAACTTAGAAATGCGTAATGGTGTGCGATACGTTAAGGGTGAAGAAAAACCTTTTACAGGCATGGCGTTTTATTTCTACAAGGAAGGATCGAATTCCCAAGAAAGCCCCTATATAAAAGGCAAGCTAAATGGGACGGAGGTTAATTACTACGAGAGCGGATCGATAAAGGCGGAAACCCCCTACGTGGACGGCAAAAAGCATGGTACGCAGATTTGGTACTTTGATGATGGATCGAAGAAGGAAGAATTCGTCTACGACAACGGCAAACAGATCTCCCGAAAAAAATTCTAACCCGCATGTTCCGCTGGCAGTCAATTGCAGCAGACCACTAAACATAGATCTATTTTAGGTGATAGTACTACGACCAACAAAAGGGGGCCTTGCTACCCCATCTTCTTCAGCAACTCAGCCAGTAATTCTCTTTGATACTCAATCAATTTCTCCCCACCGCTTTCTGGATCACTACGACGGATAGTCTTGTGTCTTCTGGCATGAATCACAAGCGAGTTTTACGATAAAGGAACGCGTAAATCACAAAACGAGGTCAATCCTGTGAGTCGCTCTTCGAGTTCGCAACTCATTCTCGGCCGAAAATCAGCACGACGGAGATAGCCAACTAATACGTCTCTTTTTCGACTAGGTTGCCGTCCTGATCCCATGTCGATTTCAACACTGGCTTGCCATCTTTGAAGAGAGTGTCTGTCCGCACTGAACCAGACCGAAAGTATACCTTGTCACTGATCTGCTTGCCGTTGATGTGTTGTTTTGCCCAATTCAGGCGGCCGGGAGCCGCGGAGGACCAACCGACCGACCGACCATGAAGTTTGCCGTTCAAGTAAGGTTCTTCTGACAAGATTGAACCATCATTATAAAATAGGGTTTTCTTACCATGCAATTTGCCGTTCAAAAAACAAGATTCCCATCCCAGTGATCCTTCGCTTTTTGGTGAGACCCCAACACCTGTAAAAGGCTCATCCTCACCCTTGGCGTAGGCAAAACGTTCTTTGTTTGCCCCCTCGCGAAAGGCAAGATCGTCGTATGGATATTTCCGTTCAGGAGCAAAACGCACATTGTCAAAGGTTGGGTCAGAATCAGGATTTTCCTTGCCAAGGTCTATCATCTCGCCAGGCTCATCTACCTCTACACCCCGAGGTATGTGAACGGGAAAGGTCTTCTCTTTCGTCAGGTTGCCCGCTTCATCCCATTCCATTCGTAACGTTACACCACCATATTTGTAGTCAATTTCTCTAATCTTCGAACCGTCCTTGCGGTATTCAATTATTTTGCCATTCCATTTTTTGAGCCTTGTGCCGTCTTTAAGTTTGTAGGGCATCATAGCCCGGTAAAATTTTTCAGAACCTCCTCGCCCCCTAAGGCCGTCCTTGAGGATATTCATATCTTCCGGGGCGATTGATTCGAGTTTTGTAATATTTAAGAAGGAGCCTTGAAATTTCGCTAGTTCCCGAGCCACCTCGCTATCCATCGACTTGACGTAGTTAAGGTTCAGGTCGCCAGTACACTTGGCCAGTTCGCGGGCCACCTCTTTGGTCACCGAAGTCAGACCATCAAGACTAATGCCTTTTTGTGGGATTTTTGTATCCGGCCAGTAGTACCAACCAGGTCGTTGCGTCGTCAGTTCATTAGCCACTTCCTTGGAAATCGAAGTCAGGCCATCAAGATAGATTCGCTGACCCTTATAATAAGATAATTCCCTGGCAACATCTCGATCAATCGAGGTCAGCCACTTCAGGTCTAGTTGAGATTGCTTGCCATTGCTTGCATTCGCTTTCTCAACCAGTTCGGCAGCCTCCTGCACAGTCAATGTACCGGCTTTTTTTTGGTTGTCAGGTAAATCCTCAGCCAGGCATAGGCCGTGAGCAATAATGTAAAGTGTGGTGAATAAAAATCTCATGCTGATTTTTCCTTATAAATTAGTACAGCGGACTCCTGCTGGCCGTTATTTCATCGCGGTAAGGTCTCTTTCTGGATAAGGCTGCCGTCTTTATCCCACTTCAGCAGCACCGACTTTTTGCCATTGAGAAAAGAGTACTCCTTACAACGCTTGCTGTTTGGATGGTTAAAAAACCCCAGCCCTGTGAAAGGCTCATTCTCACCTTTGGCGTACCAAAGCGCACTCTGTAGATTAGACGTCCAACGAGGGCTTAGGTCAGTCAATGGAAGTTCCCGCTGAAGGTCCGTCACATCAGGCATTTGAACGCTCTGCTCATCTGCATCTGCATCCGAAGATTTGTGTCCGGGAGAGGTCTCCTCTTTAATGAGGTTACCCGTTTCATCCCATTCCATTCGCATGGCCACATTGCCATTCGTGTAGACAGTTTCTGTGCTTTTCGAACCGTCCGTATGGAATTCAGTGAGCGTCCCATTCCACTTTCTGGCATCTGTGCCGTCGTCGAGTTTCCACGGCATCATCGCCCGGTACGAATCTTCAGTACCAGGCTTTCTAAGGCCGTCCCTCAGAATATTCAGATCATCCCGGGTGATTGATGTGACGTTATAAATATCCAGGCTGTTGCCTTTGAATTGTGCAAATTCCCGGGCCACGTCGCTATTTATTGACCTCAGCGCATAAAGTCCCAGCTGACCATGAAACGCGGCCAGTTCGTGTGCAACATCCCTGTCGCACGAAGTGAGGCCATCCAAACCAAGGTATTTTGATGGGCCTTTTGGTGCAGGTGAAAACTTGGCCAGTTCGTGAGCGACGTCCTTGGAAATCGAGTTCAGGCCTTTGAGCGAAAGCCTGAAGCCCTGGAAACGAGACAATTCATGGGCCACCTCTTTGTCGATGGAAGAAAGCCGATCAAACGACAGTCCGTTTCCCTGTCCCTTTGCAAATTCCTGAGCATCTTCCTTATCAAGTGAAGTAACTCCAAGGACGAGCCAATCCCCTTTGAACTTGGCCAATTCCTTCACGGTTTCTTTGTCAGTGTCGGCGAGTCCGTCAAGCGATAGCTTTGCACCCTGAAATTTGGCTAATGATTGAGCCACGTCTATGTCCATCGAAGTCAGGCCATCAAGAGAAAGCTCGTAGCCCTGAAACCGAGACAGCTCTCGAGCCACCGCCTTGTCAATTGACGTCAGGCCATCCAGTGTGAGATGGTCGTTGTTGATGTTTCTTCCATGCTTGGCCAATTCCCTGGCAACATCCCGATCAATTGACGTGAGCCAGTTAACGCGCAGGTAATTTTTTTTGCTTTGAGCATGCTCTCGAACCATGGCGGCGGCCTGCTCGGCAGTTGTTGTGTGGCTCATCTGACTGCTGGGCACATTTTCAGCCAAGGAAATGCCATGGTACAGAATGAAAATTGTCAGGGTGAAAAACTTTGTACGCATCGTCTTTTGCTCCGTTAGCTAGGTGTCTAGCACTCGTTCAGATTTGTGTAGCCGTTACATCCCTGCCTTGCTGATGGTCAGGCATTGAGGTTGAGGCCTTATTTTCGGTTACTGTTCGTCTCCACGATTTGCGTGTTGTTTTTATTGCCTCACAGTTCGACTTGAGCCAGCAAGGGAAGCCGTTCGCGGCTGGAAACCACCACGCCCCCCGGCTTTTCGATAGTGATCGCAAACATGTACGGTCTTGCCACGTCCAACTTCGCCGCAATTGGCACAATGACCTCATCAGCGCCTGGCGGAATATCAAATACTCCACCGTCGATGGGGTATCTCTCGTCCTGTTGACTGTCGAAAATCCATAGCTGGTATTGGCTCTGTCTGGGGTCGTTGGCGGCTAACCCTGTGAACCGCATGTAGCCTTCTTGTGCAGTATTGCTCCACACAACATCCCCAGCAGGAGATCGGGCCGCCTCGGCGTCAGTCACCGTCCAGTCCACCCGTAGAGAGTCATCAACAGTTGCCAAGAGCTGAGCCCGAGCCTCGTTGGGCGTCAGTTGGGTAACCTGCGGACGATTCTTGAAACTGGGACCCATAAAGGCGATGAGTATTAGAGCAGCCGTTACCCAGCCGCCCCAGCTAGCGGCGTGTCTCATCCAGTCGCGTTGAGAGGTGTGCGTAGGTTCAACGACTGAGCGAGTAAAATCACCGCTTGGCATAGCCAACCGAATCTGCTGCTGCAGGTGGTCCGGTAGCTTTAACTGTGTCGCAGGTAGGGCTGACAATTCTATTTCGGCCGCCAGCACATCCATTTCGTCTGCTTGTACGTTGGGATGTTTGGCAGCTAGCTCAGTCAACTCATGCTGTTCACCTTGATCCAACCCAAACAGAGCTTGTTCACCCATCAGTTTTAGAAGGCGATCGAAGTTGGACGATTCAGCCATCATAGGTCACCTCCTTTCACCGGCGTAGCCACTCCCACCAACGAACGCAACCGCAGCATGCCTCGGCGGGCATGGGATTTCACGGTTCCCAGTGACATTTTGATGTGCTCCGCAATCTGTGACTGGGACATGCCACGATCAATGGCGAGTTCAATGACCCGCCGCTCATCGTCGCTAAGTTGTTGCATGATTTCACGAATTCGAGCTGCTTCGTCATTCACTTCTACGTTAGGCAAATCGTCGCTGGCTGGCTCGGGCACTTCTGTCAGTGGAGCTGTGTCGACCAACCGTTGTTGACGGCGACTGCGATCGATCAGGCGACGACGAGTGATCATGGCAATAAAGGTTGACTCTTCAGCTATGCTGGGATCGTAGCGGTGAGCGTTTTTCCAAATATCCATGAATACTTCCTGAACAACATCTTCAGCGTCTGCCTGGAGTGGGCAGCGTCGTTTGACCAGCGCCCACACCAAGCCGCCATATCGGTTGAGACATTCATCCATGGCGGACTGATCGTTCGCCGCCACTTGCTGAAGGATGCTAGGTATCACCCGAATATTTCCCCTATCTATAAAGCCGGTCACGAAACCTGCCGTCAGGTTTCGTGACGCTTACGTTTCTCGCGTAACCTTACCCCACGCGTACCTTACATGGCCGCGTAGACTTGGTCGAGTGCACGACGGAGCGCCCAGGCTCGACTGTCCATGCAATGCATTTCATTTGCTTTATCCAATGATACCTGCAGATGATCACGAACATTGGTTGGCATCTCGCCAGCGTATTCCGTCATCAAACGAGTAATGGCGGAAGAGTAGGTCATACAACACCGACCCGCGTGACCAACATTATATTGCGGAGCCCCCTGCGCAATGGCGGTTTCGATGACGTGGCGAGGCGACACCTGCGACGTCTTCTCCGGTGGTAGAATGACTGAGTCAATTACGTGAATGACACCATTGGAAGTTTCAATGTCGGTCTTGATCACGGTTGCGTCATTGACCTTCACTTGGCCGTCTACCACCTTAATCGCGATGGTGGAACCCTCGACTGATTTCGCTTCCGATAGGCCGACCACGTCCTTTGCCAGCACTTTCCCTGGCACGACGTGATACGTCAGGATCTCAATCAATTTCTGCTTGTTCTCTGGCTTCAATAGACCTTCAACAGTGCCATCTGGAAGTTTGGCGAACGCGTCGTTCGTGGGCGCGAAGACGGTGAAGGGCCCATCACCCTTCAGTGTTTCGACTAGTCCGGCTGCCTTCACGGCCGCAACGAGGGTGCTAAAACTTTCGTTCCCCGCAGCAACATCCACAATGTCCTTAGCAGAGACCGTGGTGGCGCTGACCACCAGCATGGCGACGACGGTCATGTGTTTTGCGTAGCGTGTGAGCATTTTTCTTTCCTTCAATCTTGATAATTAGAGGGGCCGCTTTGGACGGCGGTTTTGCGAAACATCTATTGTTGAATTCGCACGGGCAGTGGGATTGGATGCAAAATTATTAAAAATGCCAGATTTCCCAAGGAAATCATGCCTGTGGTTGCAAAAATTTAGAGCAACTTATCAAGTAAATCTTCAACCCAACGCCTCTCTTTAAGACACAATTTGTGTCACGTTGAGCCTCTCTTAGTTGGGGTGTAGGATGTTTCCATCTTAAGGAGACTTAACTATGCGTTGGGGAATTATTGCTGCGTTGGTTTTGTGGTGTGGTGTTGGGTTCGCTCAAACTCCATCAGGAGAAGTAGTTGAAGAATATAAAAGGGACTTTGATCACGCCCAAGCTGCATATCAAAAGGCAATTGATGATGCCAAAGAGCAATTTAATAAAAATCTCAGTAATGCTGCAGATAAAGTAATCTCTGAGTTTGAAGAAAAGAGAAAAAGAGCATGGAATAAAAACAAGGGACAGGCCAAAGCAAATGAGCTTCAATTACTAGTAAACGACATAAGGCGTATAGATGAAGCACAAAAATCTTGGGAAGATGAACATAGGGATGATGTCGCCTTCGCAAGATTAAAGCCGTCGCTTCAAGACTTTGAAAAATCACTACGTAAAAATGAAGATAGAGCAACAAGAGAACTCATTGAGCGAGTTCTGGACTACCTATTTAAAGATGACAAGCAACTTAAAACATGCGCTGACGTCGCTACCAATAAGTTGAAGCAATTAACGAGAGATAAGTTCCTTCTGGAACAACTTGATGCACAACCTAAATCTGATCAGGCAAGTATCGTCTTAGCTTCTAATTTTCTTTCCTTAAGTAGTTTGAAAGACCGGACAGATATAGCCAAAGAAGTCATTGCACTCACAAACAGAGCGGATAGGGCTGACTTGCTTCTGCTAGCCTTGCCCCCAGAAGACACTGAAGTTACAGAAAAACTTGCTAATGCGTACTTTTCAAATATCAGCAGTCCTAGGCAAAACGCCGTGCTACGGGATTGTTATGCTGATGCATACGGATTCACTGTAGACGGAATAGAAAAGGTTCTTCTGGGGAAAAATCAGCAATGGAGATATTACTGGGAAGGGTTGAGAGATGAACCTCCCCCAGACGTGCTGCCACCAACCGTCAAATTTTTTCTAGATGAAAATGATCAAGATGTCTCTCGCATGGCATACCATCATGAAGACACAGTAGGTGAGGGTAAGTGGAAAGTGCCAGAAGATCCAAAAAATGAAAATAAAAAAGTAAAAAAAGAAGTAGAGGCGGGAGCGGGTTGGCAACTTCGCTTGCGATGGATTCTGCAGGAAGGCGGTGCGCACCAACACTTCCCAGTTGTTGATCTCGATGAACTGAATAAAAGTGGGGAAAATCCATTCGGTGAAAATCCTCAATTTCGTGGTTGGTATTTGATAAAAAATAAAAACTCCATGATAGATCGTGCAATAGGCATAAAGCCAGAATGAGTGGAGGTTTTATATGCAGACTTTCATAAGATTAAGTCAGTGTCTGAGAATTATGAGTCATCTGTCTATTCAAACGACACAATCTTTGCATGAGACGTATCTCAAAATTTACTTATTCTTATGCTGTACCGACCCGGCAATTAAAGAACGATCAGAAACGCCCCTCATTAAGACACAATTCGTGTCACGTTGAGCCTCTCTCATCTAGGGTATATTATATTTCTCGTCTTAAGGAGGCGATAAATGCTAACTCACAGAATGAAACGTGGCTTCACGCTAATTGAATTGTTGGTTGTTATTGCGATCATTGGTGTTCTTGTTGGGCTGTTACTGCCAGCAGTGCAGCAGGCGAGGGAAGCTGGACGACGTGCCTCGTGTCAAAATAATTTAAAACAAGTACTTACCGCTCTGCATCTTTTCCATGACGCGAACAAAACCTTTCCTGCAGGCCAAGAACCGGCACACCCATCCAATGGTTCAGTCTCTGTCAACGATAATTTGAATCATAGTTGGGTAACCCATGTTTTGCCGCACATAGAGCAATTAGCGGTTTACGATAACTATAATTTCGCACTAGCTTGGAATTGGGGATCAAATCGCAATATTACGGTCAATTCTGCAACCGCTGTACGACTCAGTTTCATGCTGTGTCCATCATCTGAACACATCGATAAATCGCAAAGTGACTACGGTGGTATTTCTGGCCCCGGTGGAAACTACAATCATAATGGCGTCTCGATACCAGATGGGTATCTGTTTGGTCAATCTTATCTAGAGGGTGTTTTAGCAACTGTGGGCCCAATTGATGACGCTAATGGATCACGGCGTGTATCGATCGCAATGATTACAGACGGAACATCAAAGACTGTAATGCTCGCAGAAGATGCTGGCAGGAAAGATGCAAATCGATTTTGGGGTGATGGTGACAATGTGTTTGCACATCACGGAAATAACTTCAATGTATCGCGTGACAATGAGTGTTATTCGGATCACCCCGGTGGCTTGTCAATTGGATTAAGTGATGCGAGTGTTCGATTTTGGAATGAGAATGGATCTAAAGAAGTCTTTGATTATTTAGCAACTCGTTCACGAGGAGAGGTCATCCAAGGATTTTAATATCATTTAATCCTCTAAATTTCATCATAAAACCTAATTTGGATTATCAGCAATCTATCTTTGATTATTTATTTACTCTCTCAATAGTCTTCCGAGAGATGTCTTAGCCACCCGCGATTTTTGTGCCGCAATGAGGCGTGAACACTTTGAAGATAAAACCCCACCCTCTCTATATAAAGAGAAAATATTGAGGGTATTTGTTAAGTGTTATCGTGAACGCCTGTTAGAACTCAACTGATGACGTTGACCAAATCTGTGTGGCATATGTGTGGCAGATTAGTGGGCGGAGTCGGGCCAAAAATGAAGAGTTGTTATCTATTACGAGTGAAACAACGTTTGGCCTTCTGTTGCCCACTGTTGCCCAATAAACTTTTCTCCGTGTTTTAAGACCTGCGACTCCTGCCGGGGGTACTTCGTTTCCCACACGTGATGGTGATTTTCGCCAAAAGCACACACATGTGTGCAATCTGTGTGCAAACGTGTTTCATTCCAACGCCTTAGCCTTCGTCCTGCTGTGGTTTCTTTGCTTCGCTTAACGAAAGGTTCTGTCCCGTATAGATTTGATGGCGTTTATTCGTTGCCGTCCTTTTTATTTTGCTTCCTCCTCAAGAGATCGTAAACGGCGTCTTAGATTACCAATCTGAAACATTTGAATTAGCGATGCGGTTGCTCCGAAACAGGCGAGAAACCATACAAGATTTCCAGCAAGGTCGTATGCGTAATTTGCAAACATGCTATCCCTCCCCGTACATATTTGGTGGTGTGGTGGGTGCGTTTATTCGTTGCCGCCCTTTTTATTGCCAAGCCAGCGGGATAGGTTTTTCAAACTTGTTCAAATAATCATCCGCTAACAATTTTTTCTTTTTGGCTGTGAGTATTTGTGTCCCATTCAAAAGAAATTCTGGCTGTTCTGGTTTTCTATCGAAGATCAGTAGAACCTCTTTCCAACCAACTATATATACCACTAGATGAAGACGATAATCAGGAGTTGTACCGAATACTAATTCCCGGTCGGGTTCCCCCAAAAGCCTTTTGACATCGCTAAGACTTGTCGCGTGTTTGAGATTATCAAAGTCTTCAAGAGTTAGTTTTTGCGAACATCCACCCAACGTAAGAAGTACTAAAGCAGCAATTAAAAATCTCATCATTCATCCCCGTTCATATTTGGTGGTGCGGTGGATGCGTTGTCCAGCATGTTGCCGAATTCGTCAGGCTCGTCTTGTGGTGGATTGTCTTGCATGGGTGCATTTTAGCCAATGTTGGTTGAGTATCACAGAATTTGTGAAAGCGCATCAATGACTCTAATACCACCGATTAGCATTAGAAGCACCAAACAAAGAAGGGCCAGAATTTGCCATGCATTGAATGAGATATCATCGGTATAAAAATAGTGAAGGAAACTTGACGGCATATCTGTCTGGGGATTCTCTAGCTGCAAGTTAGCCGAATTTTCTTCTCCAAAGAAACTTGCATCACCTGGTCCAGCTGATTTATTGGACATCGAATCACCCGCCTGAGACGAAGCTAGGTTGGCTGATTGACTGGGGTCATCCGTTGAGAAACTCTCTGTATCGATGTCAAACTCATTAGTTCTCAGCATCCTTGACGCATCAGGATCATCATAAACGTCATTAAGGAATTCTCCTTCCGCGTGGGCTATCAGCTTTTCATCAGAATCATAAGCATCTCTTTGCCAACCAATTTCTAGGTACGCATCTTGCTGCGTAGGTTCCTCAAGATCATCACAGATGTCTTGGTATATTTTCTCCCACTTTGCTTTCAAATTGTCGTCTTCAGGTGGATCGTCTTGCATTGGTTAAAGAGTACCAAAAGATATATTCATCTGATAGCTCGTAACAGCAAGCACTGCAGTGCATGAGGCAACAAAAAGAGTTGTAGTTACGGAGATCCGTTTGGGTAAAAAAATCTCTGAATCGCTCAGCTGTTCCTTGTAATACCAAAGCCGTTTTCGGCCTTGGCCATCGGTATATGGCGCGGGGGCCATAGAATCAGACAAACTTGACACATCCAGCATATCGCTTGATTCAAATTCCTGTTTCTTATACCACCGCCGCCTTCTCGCGAAGTTAATGAAGTTGCAGCATAAACAGGCAAGCCAAAAACTAGCCATCCAAATTAATACTACTAATAAAGACCGCTTGTTATTTAGAATCTGTAAATAGTTGTTGATTAAGGCACCGAAGCATATAAAAAACATCGCTGTATAGAAAGCAAAACTCGCATAGAGTCTGTAGCAATACAAAATCTCTGAAAGACATAAACGCCAATCAGATGTAAAATCAAAACTTGATGACCACATGCACGAATGTGAAGGATTCTCTGGATTAAGATCAAACTCATTGGCATTGGGATGCATGGCGTCTTCAATGTCGTTCTCTAATTCTGCATCAAGATCAAAGTCATTTGCTGTTTCAAGCATGGTTGCCGCATCAGGGTCGTCCTCAACGTCATTGAGGAATTCTCCTAAATATGGGCCTCCTGCTTCACGAGAAAGGCTGCCAACGTCAGGGAAAAGGTGTCCCTCTTCATCGTATTCCATTTTTAAGATGCCACTAGCATCGCCAGGCAGCACGGCTTCGGTGTTTTTGGCAGATATACTCTCAGACTCATCAGTTTCGATTACGGCGGATGCTAACCGTTCATCGATGGAAATGTCACTCGCAACGATACTTTCAATCTCGCCAGCAAGGGAATCACCGAGTACAAGGCTTTGTGGTGTTTCTTCTACTCCGTTTGAATCTGCCTCGCTAGTGTTCGGTTTTTCAGTTTCAGCCTCGCTGATCTCAGTGGCATCGTTATCATCGACATCACGGGTTTCACCGTGCGACTCGTCCATCGCGTCTTGTGGTGGATCGTCTTGCATAGATGCAGTTTATCAGACTGCGGTTAGCGCAACTCCATAACAGGAAACGGTCGTTGTTAAAGAGGTCTGTCGTGACGAGTCGGGGTATTCAGCCAGAATAGCCCTTTAAACTGAACAATCGGTGACAATTGTCGCAAGACATTATTTGCCGGTTCAGTTACGTTTGTCTTCACATTGGGGCGGCTTGTGCCTTTCGATCTCGTAGTAACTGCCACTGTTTTGCAAGAACTAAGGATTTTGACGCAAGGGCTTGGTGAGCAAGCTGAAGATTTTCATGTTTCTTCATAAGAGATTCATAACAAGACTGCAAAGTAGAGAGCCTCTGTTTGGATTCATTTAGTCGCTGATAGAGCACGGTGCGGTTGTCGTCAGAACAAGACAGAAGAAGTTTTGTTTTCATAAGCTCTCCCTTGAGCTTTTTAATTACGAAATCCTTATTAAGGGGTTTTGGTTTCTGGGTACTTATCATTAGTCTCACGAACCCTTTTCTTCTAAGTTTTATTGGCGTTGTTTGTGATGTGCGAAAGCCCACCCGCAGGGAAATGACGAAACCTACGGACGGGCCACTACTACAGACGGTTATTCAGGATCAGCTGTTTGCACATAGCCATCGATAACTAAATGGTGGCTTCTGTGAAAATAGATCCTCAGGAATCTTTCCTTCTGGTCGGTCGTCATTGCCTGAATGCGGCTGATCTGTTTTTGTATGGTTTCTTCCATTGCAGTCATTTCTTTGTGTGTGTTTGTGTGTTAGCAACACCCCGCCAAGTTTGCGAAAGGCAGAGCAAAACTTGACGGGGTATTAGTTGCGGAAGTTACTAGCGATACGGTGAGGTTATGAAGCTTGTTCAGCGACATCATCCTTTAGCCGAAACACGTAACGCTGATTGGTTGATCCAAGGAAAGAAGTGTTTTCCGTTAATTATCCAAAAAGCGCATCCAAGAAAACAACAATTGAAAAATAAGCCGCGGCGCTTTTCGGATAAGTGCAGATGCCTTTCAAGAATCACCGAATACAAGCAATTTACTGTGTTTGCGTGTACTGGATAACCGCACGCCGGCCAGAACAAGACACTTTCCCCTTCGTATTTTGTGGTGTGGTGAGTTAGTTACCTCACCCACTACTACCAGTTGAAGGGAAATGACAATGACATTTTGGAAAGTTGATTATCAGACACCAGAAGACGGTTCAACTCTTACACGTTGGTTTAGAAACAGTCGCGATGCTGAATCATTTTGTGACAGCGTTCCAGGCACTATCTATTCCACCAACTATTACTGCCGGGAAGTAGACCTTCCGGACAGCGTTCTTGCTGCTGCAGAAAGACTCTGGCGGTCAGCGCCAATCTTTACCACGGTTCCACCAGTACCAGCCGTTGCTCCTGCCAATGTCTCAGCGGCGTATCGGCTTGCGTCTTAATTAAGAAAGAAAGGAGGTGTTGTGTGAAAGATAAATTAATGAATTCGTTGAAGCGGCGTAGGAAACGTAAAGACCGTTATGAACGGTTGAGTAATGAGTCGCTGGAAAAACGGTTGGCGTTTAATGCAGCACCGGTGCTGACTGATGCTGATTTGCAGTTTGCAAATTTTGACATCGGCTATACAACTCCTGGAGGTGAAGTTGGTGTGCTTGTAAGCTCACTGATTGACTCAGGTGAATCGCGTAATAACTTTTCTGATGCCGAAGGCACGTCGCCAGGTATTGCTATCACTGGCGTGAATTTACAGGGTGGTTGGCTTTTTAATCAATCGATGCTGGTGAAACCTGGGAACAGATGGTAACGGCGGCAAGCAGGTCATCGAAACTGTTGCTAGCGGACGATAGCACACGACTATTCTTTTCTGCATCCACTGAATTTGCTGGAGAAATTAGTGATGTTATTACTTTTAGAGCCTGGGATAGTTCGGACTTCGAAAATGGAACGACTGCTAATGTTTCTCAGCCTTTATCTCCAGTTCGTGTCGGTAATTACAACACGCCAAGTGGCTCTTATGGACTCACGCTGTCACAAGATGGAAAAATCGCATTTGTCGCCGACTACAGGGCCGGGTTGCAGATAATTGATGTTAGCAATCCAAGTCAATTGAGCCGCGTTGGCGTATTTGATACCTCGGGTTATTCCAGAGACGTCGTTTTATCACCAGACGGTCGATTTGCTTATGTTGCTGATGGTAGCTCCGGACTTCAAATAATCGACGTCAGTAATCCATCACAGCCAACAATTGTTAGTAACTTAGCTACCACTGGCGGCGCACAAGACATAACATTATCAACTGATGGACGATATGTTTATGTTGCGGACGCTCGTGCTGGACTAAAAATAATTGATGTCAGCAACCCAGCCCTACCATTTCAAGCTGGAAGCAACAGCGAACAGGTGTGGATCCCATATCCCAATGGGCCAGCTTATCAAATCTTGAGCCCAGACTCTCGGGGCGTCACGTTGTCACCAAATGGACAGCTGGCTTATGTAGCGGATAGATATATCGGATTGCAGGTATTTGATGTTCGTGATCCAGCACGACCGATTTCGCGTGGTTTTACACTTACTGAAGAAGATTATAGTGGCGGTTTCGTACAAGACGAATCATGGGGCGTAACCCTTTCGTCTGATGGTCGGCATGCATACCTGGCCTCAGAATCAGGGCTGCATGTGATTGATGCAATTACAATGCAGCGTATTGGCCATTTTGAGACTTCGGGTATTGCCTATGACGTTACGCTATCAGCGGATGAGCGGTTCGCTTACATAAGTGATGGTTCCTCTGGACTACAGATAATAGATGTTAGTAGCCCATCATCACCGACACGTGTTGGCACTTATAACACTGCTGGTAGTGCAAGAGGTGTCAATTTATCACCTGACGGTCAGTTTGCCTTTGTGGCTGATGGCAGCTACGGCATACAAGCAATCGATGTATCAGCTGGAACATTCTCTGCTACCAGTGATCAGGTTGCTGCCTCTAATTTGATCATTTCATCATCCGAAGTTGAAGAAGGGGCGGCCGGATCGGTTGTTGGAATTATCAATCAGGTGAACGAATCAGTCGGTCAGTCTGTTACCTATTCACTAACTCAAGGCGGTGGTGATACGAATAATTCCTCATTCGTCATCGTCGGAAATGAACTTCGGATGGCTGAATCCCTCAACCATGAGGCTAAGGATCTTTATGCTGTTCGTCTGAAGGCTGAAGAAAGCAACGGCGACTCTTACGAACTGCCACTTATTATAAAAGTTACTGATGTAAATGAGACTCCATTCGGACTTTTACTTTCGACAAATCTGATTGAAGAGAATGTGGCAGCTGGCACACTTGTTGGTGCTTTCTCCACCAATGATCAAGATGCAAATGATTCTTTCGAATACACATTCGCTTCTGGTGTTGGTGACACAGATAACAACGCATTCCAAATTGTTGGGAATGAGTTACTGACAAAAGATGCAATAGATTTTGAGACCAAAGAACAGTACTCAGTAAGAATCCGGACGACTGATGCAGGTGGGCTTTTTATTGAGAAAGCCTTCACATTGTTTGTAGTCGATGTTAACGATAGGCCATCTCTCGTTGTTACCCCCTCAATAACCATGCAGGATGCAGCAGTTGGTAGTCCTCTGCCAACAACAGCATCAGGTGTCTTGGTAGCTGACATTATTGACGCTGGAGGCAACCTCAACACATTTAACGACCAGGACGGAGACTCTGCCGGAATAGCGATTACGGATACCCAACTTGATGGCGGCACGCTCTGGTTTTCAACAGATAGTGGTGCGACGTGGACGGATGTCGGTGACGTTGCTGAGCATAGTGCCAGAGTGCTTGTCGCTGACGGAACTACGAAACTCTACTTCCAGACCAGCACGGACTCAGCCCCTGCTCTAGAGGAAGTATTTACTTTTAAGGCATGGGACTTAACTGGTGGTTGGAGCAATGGAGACAGCAAAGTCAACACATCACAGGTCACTGCACTGACTAGTGACTCAACAAGTGGCATTTATGATGGCCCAGCGTTTGACTCCCCACATTATGCCAGTGACATAAAAATGTCGCCTGATGGAC
>WLWF01001722.1_pt1 | contig 17073 bp, 8 predicted proteins | sample 6718331 | NCBI WGS metagenome assembly WLWF01 (sample SAMN12718692, study PRJNA515312) | sponge metagenome | isolation source: marine sponge | host: Mycale hentscheli | place: New Zealand: South Island, Marlborough, Capsize Point | collected 2003-05-01
TTAACCAAAATAGGTTCCACGCCCAAACAGATGAGCTTCTTAACAATGAATTCAAAGGTTTTGATTTTAAAGTTGGAGAGAAGAAATTCAGGTATGGTATAAAAGATCCTGTTAAGGTTGCTGATAATCAAAAAGATATATCCACTTTCATTAAGACGTTCTTAAATGACAAAGGAGAAGTCGTAGATGCAAAAGGTTATCATAAAGCTTTATATGCTGCGCGAAATGCTGATACAATAGCTAATCACTTTTATGAGCAAGGCAAAACCGATGCTATTAAAAATCAATTAGCTAAATCTAAAAACATAAGTACAGAGCCTCGTAAAACACAAGATGGCAATGTATTTATTGATGGATTTAAAGTAAAAGCAGTTAGCGGACAAGATTCTTCAAAACTTAGAATTAAAACAAGAAAATTTAACAATTAAAAACTAAATTATTATGGGAACATTATCCCCTACATTTGGGACTATCAAGCCGTCTCAATCGCAACAATTATTACAGTCTAACTATTTGCAGTTTAATACTGGAACTGGAAAAGACTTCGCACAACAGTACTTACCTGAAATCTACGAACAAGAAGTAGAGCGTTATGGAAACAGAACATTATCTGGATTCTTACGTATGGTTGGAGCTGAAATGCCAATGACATCAGATCAAGTTATTTGGTCAGAACAAAATCGCTTACACATTGCTTATGATGCATGTACTAGCAACGGAACAAACGAAGTTACTATTCCAGTAGGAGGTACTGCTGCTGATGGTACTTTAGTTCAAAACGTTGTATCTCCAGGACAAACTGTTGTTCTTATGGATGCTGTAGGAGTTGAGTTAAAAGCCGTAGTTACTTCTTCACATCCTAACACAGGTGTTTTAGTTGTAGCTCCTTATACTGCTGCTAATATCGCTGCATTACAAACTGCTGCTGGGAAAATAAAAGTATTTGTATACGGTTCTGAATACAACAAAGGATCTCAAACAAGTTCTTGGGATGGTTCTGCTGGAGCAATTACAGGAACTACAAATGTAAGTATTGATCCTACGTTTACTCAACACAGTAATTCACCAATCATTATTCGTAATGGATACACAATCAACGGATCTGATATGTCTCAGATTGGATGGGTAGAAGTTGCTACTGAAGACGGAACATCTGGATACTTGTGGTATTTAAAAGCTGAATCTGAAACTCGTTTACGTTTTGAAGATTACTTAGAAATGAGTGTAGTTGAAGGAGAACTTGCTGCTGCAGGATCTGGAGCTTTAGCTGGAGGATTTAAAGGTACGCAAGGTTTATTTGCCGCTATCGAAGATAGAGGTAATATCGAAACTAATTTAGATACAACAAACCTAACTGACTTTGATAATATTCTAAAGAATTTAGATACTCAAGGAGCAATTGAAGAAAACATGCTTTTCTTAGATCGTGGAACTTCATTAGGAATTGACGATATGCTAGCTGGTGTTTCCGCAGGAGCTAATGGAGGTACTGCTTTTGGATTATTTGAAAACTCTGAAGAAATGGCATTAAACCTAGGGTTTAGCGGTTTCCGTAGAGGATCTTATGATTTCTATAAGACTGACTGGAAATACTTAAATGACGCATCTACTCGTGGGGCAACAACAGGTGTATCTTCTATTGAAGGTGTATTAGTACCTGCTGGAACTTCTACAGTATACGATCAAATTTTAGGAACTAACATCCGTCGTCCATTCTTGCACGTGCGATACAGAGCTTCACAAACTGAAGATCGTCGTATGAAGTCTTGGTTAACTGGATCAGCTGGTGGTGCTTTCACAAGTACTCTTGATGCTATGGAAGTTAACTTCTTGTCTGAAAGATGTTTAGTAGTACAAGCTGCTAACAACTTTGTATTGTTCAAAGGAGCATAAACAATTGGTAGATTTACCCTCGTTGAATTTACGGGGGTAATTCTTACCTTTATTAAACTATTAAATTATATTATATTATGGCTAAAAAGCAAACAGTCCAAGATACGTCTTGGGAAATTAAAGATAGAACTTATTTAACATCAGGAAGTAATAAACCACTAACGTTGAAGATTCCATCAAGGCATTCTTCTAGACACGCACTACTTTATTACGATGAAAAATCAAACGAGCAACGAGAAATTAGATACGCTACTAATCAAAACTCACCTTTTAAAGATGAACAAAAAGGAGAAGTTACTTTAGGGCATATTGTTTTTAAAGATGGATCTTTGTTTGTACCTAAAAGAAATCAAGTACTACAAAAAATATTATCATTGTATCACCCTTTAAAAAATAAAATATACAATGAACTAGATCAAATTGAAGTTGCTAAAGATGACTTATTTGAATTAGAATTAGAAATTGATGCTTTAAATGCAGCAAAAAACATAGACATAGATCAAGCAGAAGCTATATTAAGAGTTGAGATTGGATCTAAAGTGTCAGAGATGAGTTCTAAGGAACTTAAAAGAGATTTGTTGTTATTCGCTAAGAATAACCCAAAACTATTCTTAAACCTGGCTAACGATGATAATGTTCAATTAAGGAATTTCGCTATTAGAGCAACTGAAGCTCGTATAATTAAACTAGCAGATGACCAAAGAACATTTACTTGGGCTTCAAATGGACGTAAATTAATGACAGTTCCGTTTGATGAAAACCCATATTCAGCTATGGCATCTTTCTTTAAAACGGACGAAGGCATACAAGTCTTCCAATCTATAGAGAAAAAGTTCTCATAACATGTAATATTAATAAGGGAGGTGTAACGCCTCCTTTATTATAATAAAAATAACTAATGGCTATAAATGTAAATACAGTATATCAAACTGTACTAATGATACTTAATAAAGAGCAACGTGGGTATATGACCCCTACGGAGTTTAACAAAGTAGCAACACAAGTTCAGTTAGAAATATTTGAAAAATATTTTGATGACTTAAATCAGCAACTACGTATACCTCAAGCAGATACAGATTATGCAGACCGTCAAGAAAATATTGATGAAAAAATAGCTATATTTAAAACTTTTGGCAATGCTGTTTATGATAATAGTTTGCTAAATAATCCTTATTTTACACTTCCTACTTCTGATCTTTATGGAAATGTTGTTTCTTTTTACAGATTAGGTAACGTGCTTTTTAATAATGAAAAAGTTGTTCAGCGTTTAGATAGGCATGACTTTTATTATATTAACAATTCTAAGTTAACTAAACCTACTATAGTTAACCCGGTTTATCTTTATGAAAATCAAAAGCTTTTTATAAAACCTGTTTCCATTATAAATAATATTCAAGTTGATTATATAAGAAAGCCTAATGATGTTATATGGGGTTTTACACCTGGCACCTTAGGTCAATACGTTTATAATGAAGATAGTTATTCGTTAACAAATCCTACAGGCTCTACTAATTTTGAAATTCATGAATCAGAACAAACAGAAGTTATACTTAAAATATTATTATATTCAGGTATAATAATAAGAGACCCTCAAGTGGTGCAAACAGCTGCGGCTTTAGTTCAAGCTGATGAAACTAATCAAAAAAGTTAACAAATGGCTAAACCTAATAACGGTTTAATAACCGAAACTAACGCGCAATACTATTCAGGTTCCCAAACCTTTGAAGCGCCTATAGTTAATTCTACTATAACAACTACGTTTAATACAGATTTAATATTTGGTAATTCAGATCCAACAACACCTGGTTATAATTTAAATAACTTTAGGTTGTATATTAGTCCGTTAGGCCTACCCGGCACATTTGTAGAATATACTTCTGCTTATACTGTTGTAGATAATGTTATAACCTTAAGTGTAGCTCCTCAAGCCAACGAATGGTTTGTTGTTCAACTGCTTAGTGAATATGGAGGTGAATATGGTGACAGAGACGCTTTTGGCGACACAGTAGAAAACAATTATGGAGGCTATGCCTACACTACACTAGAAGATGTTATAACAAACTTTATGATAGGTTATGTTGGCGCTGGTAAACTTATACCTAGTGCTAAAACAACTGATGTTATGTTTTTTGCTAAAAGAGGATTGCAAGAATTCAGTTATGATACTTTAAAAAGCATTAGATCTCAAGAGCTTACAGTGTCACCTAACTTAGGTGTTGTGCTTCCTCAAGATTATGTTAATTATGTTAATGTGTCTTGGATCGACAATCAAGGTGTTAAACACATAATATATCCAACTACTTTAACTACAAATCCTTATGAAACCCCTAGTCAAGATAGAGAAGGGATTCCTATACAAGATAATGTAGAAGAAAATATAAACACAACTTCTTTAACAGAAGAAAGATGGGCTAAAAATGATTTAAAAGAAATTAATGATGCTCAAAGCAACTTAACTGGTATGCTTTTATCGGATGGTTTAGGTTATCCAGGAATGTATGGAGATAATTATTTAGGTCAAAGATATGGTTTACAACCAGAAACATCACAAATAAACGGCTGGTTTACTATAAATGAGCGTACAGGTAAAATGTCTTTTTCTAGTGATTTAGCTGGAAGAATTATAGTTTTAGAATATATATCAGATGGTTTAGGCTATGATGCTGATATGAAAATACCTAAACTGGCTGAAGAGGCTTTATACGCCCATATAAGTCATGCAATTATTGCGTCTAGAATAAATCAACCAGAATATGTTGTTCAAAGATTAAGACGTGAAAGAAGTGCTAAACTTAGAAATGCTAAAATTAGATTATCAAATATAAAATTAAATGAGTTTGTTCAGATTGCTCGAGGTAAATCTAAATGGATTAAATACTAAATTGAATGGCTGAAGTTAAAAACGCTTTTATAAAGTCTAAAATGAATAAAGATTTGGATGCAAGATTATTGCCTCCAGGTGAATACAGAGACGGACAAAATATACAAGTTAGTAAATCAGAAGGCGAAGACGTAGGGGCTTTAGAGAATGCTTTAGGTAACATACTTGCAACCAATTTTAATCAACAAGCATCTATATTTTTAGGTGTACCTATAGGTGAAGTTAATTTAAAGTCAATAGGAATGTATGCTGATGTTACAACTAGTAATATATTTGTTTTTTTGACTGATTACAATGATTCAGATTATTTAATAACAGGCAACTCTACTTATAACCCTACCGCTAAAAATTTTATTTTTGTTTATAATACTTTAACTAAAACAGATCCTATTGTTTTATTACAAGGATCTTTTTTAAATTTTTCACAATCTTCTCAAATATACGGAATAAACGTTTTAGAAAATTTATTGTTTTGGACAGACAATAGAAATCAACCAAGAAAAATAAATTGGGATATAGCGTTAAGAACACCCGGGGCATCTTACTATACTTCAGAAGATACTATATCTGTTGCTAAATATAATCCCTACCAAGTTATAGACTTATACTATGAAAAAAGTGGGATACCTTATACCTCTATGCAAGATGTTGTGTCTGACCAAATTCCAACAGCTAGCAGTAGTCTTGACAATCCTTTTAAAAACAAACCTCAAGGTAATCAAATAGTAGATCAAAGTGGTAACAATGCTGATTGGCCCGGTGATCCAGATTATTTAGAAGATAAATTTGTTAGATTTAGCTATAGGTTTAAATTTAAAGATGGTGAATATTCTATAATGGCTCCTTTTACTCAGCCGGCTTTTATACCTAAGCAAGACGGTTATTTTTTAACAACAGGTGCTGCTGCTACAACTACCGACGAAAACGATGCGTTTAGAACCACCGTTGTTAATTTTATGGAAAATAAAGTTAATAATGTAGGGTTATTTATACCTTTGCCGTACGCAGCTAATCAAATGCAGGATCTTATTGATGTAGAAGAAATTGATATTTTATATAAAGAATCAGACGGTTTAACTGTTAAAGTATTAGATTCAATTGGTAGTAATGTTTTTTCATTAAATGAAGATGACAGCGTAAATAGTTCACAAACTTATATTTATCAATATCAATCAAGAAAACCTTATAAAACATTACCTGAATCAGAAATTATAAGAGTTTTTGATAGAGTTCCTGTAAAAGCATTAGGACAAGAAGTTATTAGTAATAGAATTGTTTATAGTAATTTTCAAGATAAGCACACGCCTCCTGTAGATTTAAATTATAATGTAGCTGCTAATGAAAAATATAATTTTAATAATAATACTAATAGCGCATTAAGGTATACAAGTGAAGTTGAATACCCAATGCACACGTTAAAACAAAATAGAAATTATCAAGTTGGTTTTATTTTGTCTGATAGATACGGAAGACAATCTACCGTTATACTATCCCCAGTAGATAATGTTGATGGGCAAGTTTATGTTGAAGGCGGTATAACTTATTCAGGTTCAACTTTTTATCATCCGTATGCTCCGGATCCAGCATCTTTAACACCTGCTGGAACAAATAATATTAATTCTTGGGTAGGAGATTCTCTTAAAATAATAATAAACGGTAATATACCAGAAGATACAGGTGCTGTTGGTTATCCTGGTCTCTGGAACGGAGATCCAACTAGTGCTAACTATAATCCATTAGGATGGTATTCTTATAAAGTAGTCGTTAAACAAACAGAACAAGATTATTATAATGTTTATTTGCCTGGCATACTTGATGGGTATCCTGACTATACTGCTAATTCTACACCTCCAGACCCTGTTGATACAATAGCTCATATAACATTATTAGGAGATAATGTAAATAAAGTTCCTAGAAATTTAACTGAAGTAGGGCCTGAGCAACAGCAATATGGTAGCGAAGTTAGATTGTTTGGAAAAGTAACCCCCGAAAGAATAATTAATCCCAGTAAAAATATACCTTATTATCCTACTAATAATGCGCAATCAGTAATAGCCGTAGGAATGCAGGACAATTTATTTACCGACGCTACTACCGCAGCTCCATACTCATCTGTTTATCAAAGCGATTCAAATCCTTATATAGCTAGATTATCTCAAGTTAATACCCCTATAGGTTCTTTGCAATCAAACAATCTTAGTAATGCTTATAATATACTATTAGGTGTTTTTGAAACAGCACCAGTTGAATCGTTTTTAGATATATTTTATGAAACGTCAACAAGTGGTTTAGTTTCAGAATATAATGAAGCTTCTGATAATATAGATTCAGATGGTGTTGAGGGTTTTAATTGGATACAAAATGAATCAACTGTGTCAGGAACTGTAGTTGCTGGTCCATTTTCTCCTACATTACCCGGTTTAATACCCACACCTATTGCCAGCAGTACAGTTAGATTAGTTAGCGTGACAAGAGGCATTAATGACAATATAACAGCTAATTGGATTTGTGAAGAGATTAACCCGGGAGCTAACCCAACTACATGGCAGTTACGCTCTACTCAAATAATGTACTATGGATTAGATGATGTTGATAACAATTTTACTTTTAATTTTGAGGTAACTGACAATAGCACTGGAAATGTAAATCCAGTTATTGTTAGAAGAAAATTAGGAAATGTAAACCCCTCTTTTACTTCACCTGCTTCAGTTTCATTGCTTCCAACAAGAAATGTAGCTGACTCAATATACACAGCTACAGCTATAAATGGCCTAGCTGTTGATAATAACAACGTTGCTTTAGCCAACTATTCTAACGCTAAATCAACTGATGATTTAACATATTCTATAGTTAGTCAAACTCCAGATAAAGGTATTAGAATAGTAAACAATAGTGAAGCAGGTACTGCTGATTTATTTCAAGATGACTTAAGTGTAAGCGGATTATTTAATGTTGTTTTGAGAGTTGAAGATTCGGGAGAAGCTTCAGCCGACTTAAATCTGTCTGTTGTTTTTGGCAAAGAACAGTTAAACGATAGTTTTGGTAGTACAGAAAATTATAAAATGGAGGGACTTCAATCTACAGGTGTTTATTGGGCTAATGATTATAGCGATGTAGTTGATAACCCGCCTACAGCTGTAAACTCTTCAGCAAGAGCTGTTTATACAGACTTACAATTTCTAGACCAACCTATAGATATAACGGATGGTAAACAAGAAAAAACTGCTACAACATCTTCAACAGGGTTACAACCATTGGGTGGTTATGTTGATGAAGGTGGTCAAGGATATACCTGGAAAAACACAAATTTAATATCTAAAGCTTTTAAACAATCTTTAAACCCTGGTGGAAATGATCTTCAAGCAGGTACGGCTTATATTAAATTAGATTTTGTATTTAAACCTTGGAAAGGTGGCGCATTACCAAGCGGAACTCCAAGTGGTCAATATGGCGGTATATGGCCTTGTTATTTGCAATATAGAGCTACGGGTACTAGCAATTGGACTAACGCTATAGATATAGAGGGTAACACAATTCAGTTTGGTAGAACTCAAAGAAATATTGCGCTTGATGGTAACGCGCTTGATAATGTAAATTATAATTTAGGTGTTGTTGTTAATAATAATGAATCTGAAGCAAGACCTAATCAACCTGATCCTGATGCTGATGCGGTACAGTCAACAACTGTATTTCCAGATCAAAACAAAGATGCAACATCTTCTACAGCTTCTTTTGTTTTTGCTTTTGGTAAAGATCAAAGTTATAATAATACTCAAAATAATAAGTTTGGTGATTATAGATTGTTAATTAGACACCCTCAAGATGTTGACTCTTCAAGTGGTAGCGATATAAGAGCTATTCCTAACAAAACTGAAGACAATTGGACCATTGGTAATCCATTAAGTTTTAGAGGAAGTTCTTTTATAAATTCAAATGTTTATGTTAATTTTTCTTTTGGAGATTTTTACTATAACAGTCCAGCAAATCCAAATGGCCAGTCTAGACAAAGTTATGCTTATAGTATTACCCAAAACGCTTCTGCTAGCGCTATTGATGCTTCTAATATAAAACCTACTACAATTGTTTTTGCTAGGGAGTGGGCGTATAAGTATGTAACTAAATTTTATACAGATGCGGAATTAAGCATTCCATGGGTACCTGCTCAAGCAGGGGCTATTAATTGGCATTGTTATTCAGGAAGAGCAAGTGATGTTAATTCTACTCTAGGCTCAGAAAATTCAAATAATAAACAAATTGGTACTAATGTAGAGGCTTATGATTTAAACCCTTTAAATAATTTAGACCAAAGAAGATGGGTTGCTCAGTTTGATTCTAACGGTAAAAAATTACCAGGAACAGCAGTTCCATCAACTGGAATAATTAGTTAAAAATCTACTATAACAAGTAATAATATAATATGGCTGGAGTAATTGAAGTTAAATTTTTTAACAGTTTCATACTGAGAAAAACGGTAGGAGCAGATGATATTACACCTGCTTGGAACGGATCTAAAGGAGACAATACATATCCTCAGCCAGGCATTACTTCTAATCCTGCAAATTGGGCTTTAGAAGAATCTAGGATAAGAGGCGGATATAATAATGTTCAAACAGATATAGGTGTTAAAGCTTATTTAGTTGAAGAGGAGCCTAATGCTGATTTTAAAGTTAACAGCATGATATATTCAGGAGTGTTTAATTCTAGAACAGGTATTAATAATACTAATGTATTTTCTGTTGGAACAGATATAACTAAAAGTGTTAATCCAGCTCAAGGGTCTATACAAAAATTATATGCTGAAGACACTAATTTATTAATATTTCAAGAATCTAAAATAAGCAGAGCTTTAATAGATAAAAATGCTATTTATTCAGCTGAAGGAGGTCAAATATCAACTGTTGGAGATGTTGTTATTGGTCCCATAACTGGATTTAGTGGTCAATTTGGTATAAGCAAAAACCCAGAAAGTTTTGCAGTGTATGGTAGAAGAAAATATTTTACTGATAAAAATAGAAGTGTAGTTTTAAGACTTTCCAACGATGGTCTAACAGAAATATCTAATTATGGTATGAGAGATTTCTTTAGAGATGAACTGGCTAGCTTAAATGGTAGATCTATTGATAACATAGGTAAAGCAGTTGGAGCTTGGGATATACATGCTAGACAGTATGTGTTATCTTTACAAAAATATACATCTGAAAACCAACCTAGTTCGTTTAAAACAGTATCTTTTGATGATGACGTAAATGGATTTCCTAGCTTTTTTAGTTATAAGCCAGATCATGGTAATAGTATAAAAAATGAATACTATACTTTAAAAGACGGCATTATGTGGCTTCATTATAGTCCGCTTGCTTTAAGATCTAATTTTTATGGAATTCAATATAAATCTAGTATACAGTTTATATTTAATCCAAAGGTTAGTATGTCAAAAGTTTTTAAAACTATTAATTATGAAGGTGGAAACGGTTGGCAAGTTGACACGCTTAATTCTGATATAACAGGGGTAAATAGTGTAGGTACTCCTGAAAATGTACCTAACGACCCTTGGCTGTTAGGAACAAAAGACAGTACTGCTCTAGTATATAGTTACAATCAAGGGGCTTATGATAATTACGGCAATCAATACCCAGCAAATTTAATACCACCTATAAATCATGCTGGCTTTAGCAGAAAAGAAAATAAATATATGGCAAACTTAATTAATAATAGTCCAGCCGCGGCAGGAGAAGTTATGTTTGGAGCAGATATGACTGGTGTTAAAGGTTATTTTGCTACAGTAAATATGTCAACAGACACAGTTACTGATGTAGGTGGTATGAAAGAATTATTTGCAGTTTCTTCAGATTACGTAGAATCTGCTTATTAAAATATAAAACAATAAATATGAATGAAGTAATTATTTCGGAAATAATAGCGAATAGTAGAGTTTTTGCAGAACCTATTACAGCGGCTTTAGCTATAGGAGGGATTGTTGCTAATCTTGCTGGATCTATTTTTGGAGCTAGTAGCGCTAGTAAAAGAGCTAGAAGAGAAGCGCGAAGAAAAGATAAATTAACTAGAGAATTAACAGCTTTAGAAAATAGTAGACAATCTGTAATTAATCCTTATGAAGGAATTACTGATTTATCTTCTATGATTACAGATTTAAGCTCTATGGCTAATAATCCTTATAATTCTTTAGCTGTAGCCACCGCAGCAACTGATATGCAAATTGAACAAACAGATTTAGCTTTAGCAAATACATTAGATACATTAAGGTCTACAGGGGCGAGCGCAGGGGGTGCTACTGCTTTAGCTAGGATGGCTTTAGAAAGCAAAAAAGGTGTTTCTGCTGATATACAACAGCAAGAGGCTAGAAATCAAAAGCTAAGACTTGATGGAGAAGCTAACTTACAGCAAATAAAAATGGCTGAAGCGCGAAGAGTGCAAGGTGCTTTATATTCAGAAGCCGGTAGACAACAACAAGCGGATGTAGCGGGCTCAGAGTTTATGTTTACTCAAAAAGAAAGAAGAGAAACAGAACAATTAAATAGAAAACAAGCACAAATAACAGGAGCTGCACAAGCACAAGTAGCTGCTCAACAAGATAGCGCTAGGCTATTATCATCAGGAATGCAATCTGTAGGTAATATAGCCTCATCATTAGCTGGATCAGGGGTTTTTAACAGAGTAAACCCGCAGGTTTCAAGTGTGAATGAAATTGTTCCTAGTAGCTATAATGTTAATAGTCAAATAACTACAGGTGCACTTACACCTAGAAATTAAAATTAAAAATAAATGGGAGCATACGAAAATCCGTTAGCAGTAATAGACACAGAGTCTTCTAAAATCTGGGCTAATGCCATAACAAATATTGGAAACACAACTGTAGAGCTTATTGAAAGAAATAAAGCTGAGCTTTCTAGGCAACAGAAAGAAGCACAACTTATTTTGCAACAGAACGCAAAGTATGTTATGGATAATCAAGCTGAGTTTTCTATGCAAATGGCTAAGAACGGTACTAATAATCCGTTTTTATTTAAAGCTGGTAAAGAAGTTATTGATAAAATGGCTCGGGCAAATGCCGCTGTACTAGCTGCTAAAACTCAAGAAGAGCAACAAATAGCTTTAAATGAATATGGTTTATTACAATCTTCATATACTAATTTAGTTACAGGGATAAAGCAAGGTGCTGATGCTGACAAAACATACTTAGAGGACATAACCAATCAAGAAAACCCAGCAACTAAACAAGGCGGTATGGCTACTTCTAAAAAAGGTTATTCTACCTATCAAAAAATAATGAGCATTAGAACGGGATTTGGTAAGGGCGCTATTGAAGAATATATTGATAATGGTAACGGTACTTGGAATACTAGGTTTTCTGGTGGTATATTAGGAGACGAAATAATAGATATGCCTCAGTCCGAAGCTTTTAATTTTGATCCAGGAATTGTACCACCCGTTGATAAAGAATTAACGGAGTTATTATATAAAGGATCTGGAGAAAATGCCGATGGTAGCATAAATTCTATTTTAAATAAAAATGGTACAATATCAGACCAGTACTTAATGGGGCAAAAAATTGTTATGACTGAACCAGATGCAAATGGTAATTCAATACAATCAATTGTAAAAGAAGCTGATACAGCTAAAATTATAAGCACACTAAGAGGTGATGTTGGAGCAATAGCTGAGGCTTATTTACAAGACTATGATGCTGCTAATTCTATTTGGCTAGAAGTATTTGGTTCTGACGTGTCTAAAAGCAATCCTTTAGCTAGAGGCGAAAATGGTATTGGAGTTTCTGTTGAAGATCAAAAAAGATTTACAGAAGCATTGTATAAAAGAATGGAAAATAAAGTAGCTGCATATAATATAACAGATACTACTGAAATGCCTTATAAACAAACTATATCAAGTAAAATAGTTAATGTTTTATCTAAAAACCCATCTGGTAAACCAAATATTAAATTTCAAAACGCTCAGATAGTTGGAAATACTATATATAAAGTAGCAGATGATTTAGGTTTTTTAAAAAATAAAGCTGGAGTTATAATAGGAGGCACTACTATTGATATTGATAATCCAAATTTTGCAACAGCTTTAAATGAACTAGGATATCAAATAGAAGCGGAAGCGCCTGGAGGGGTTAAAATTAAACAAAACGGAGGAACAAAAACAGCTGAAATTTTAGATGGTGAAAACTTAGATACTTTTATACTAAAAATAACAGGGGTTGAAACAGCCTCTAAAGCAGAAGCTCAAGCAGTTTTAAATTCTATAAAACAAGCTTTTACAATTCCTTCAGAAAAAGAACTTTTGATTGATTACGGAGCAAATGTTATTAATCAGCCAAATGAGTCTAATTCTTATGAAGGGTTTATAGAAAATTAAATAATATACCATGCCAAGATACAAAGTAAACGAAAAAATATACAATCTTCCTGAAGAGGAAGTAGAAGGTTTTTTAATTACATTTCCGCAAGCAGAACTTTTGGAAGAGGTAAAGGAACAACCCACAACTCAAAAGGATGCGGAGATTGTGGATGTAACACAAGCATCCAATACGGAATTACCGTTGGTAGATGGTTCTTTGGAATTAGAAGAAACTAAATATAAAACACCTTTAACTTTAGAAGAAAAAAAATCTTTACAAAATAATAAGTTTGCTAAGCAAATGTCTAAAGAAGATAATTTTACTAAAGAAAGACTTACGGAATTAGAGATAGAAAACCCTGAAGAGACTAGCATTTTAAAGTCTTTAGCTTCTAGAACCGCCAGGGGTTTTGCAAGCGCAGGAAAAGGATTGAGTCAAACTCAAGACATGCTGATGCTTGGATTAATGTCTTTTAATAACGACTTTACTTCTCAAGAAAAAATATTAGCAAAAGAATTATTAGAGTCTGGAACTATAGGGTCACCTGCTGGTTTTACAAAGTTGCCTGCTACAGATAATTTTAAAGAATTAGAAGAAATATTATCAGAAAGCGTTAGAAAAACTGAAAATGAAGATATTACTAGTGCGTTAAACTCTGGTAACTTTGCAGAAGCCGCTGAGCTTACTGTTGGAGGAGCTTTAGAATCTATACCATCTTTGTTAGCTGCTTTTACTGGATATGGCGGTATTGCTATGCTAGGTGCTAGCGTAGCTGGTAATAAATTTGACGAAGAATTAAGAAATAACCCGGAAGAAGCTATAAGTGCTTTAACTGTTAACGCCATTGGAAGCGGAGCTATTGAAGCTGGTTTTGAAATAGCTACTAGAGGAATACTTACTAAAGCAGGCTTAATTAAAAATACTCAAAGTGCAAAAGCAGCCAAGGAGTTTATAAAAAAAGGGAGCGAGTCATTAGTTAAAAAATTAGGGTTAAGTACTTTTGGAGAAGGTTTGTCAGAAGGCTTAACTGAGCTAACTAGTATAGCGTTTGATGATATTCAATTAGGTAAAAAAACTTCCGTAGGAGAAGTGCAAAGTAGATTTATTGATGCTTTTATTATAGGTAGTTTTATAGGCGGTAATATAGCTAGTGTTTCTGAAATTGGAGGAGCTTCTACAGCGGCTAGAAATAGAGCGGAATACATATTAACTCCTCAAGAAATTAAAAAAAAATACCAAGGAAGCGCTGCTCAATTATCAGAATTATCTAAATCTTTTAAAAACGCTAAAAGTCCTGAATCTAAAAAAATTATTTTAGAGCAAATGGATGCTGTAGAGCAGCAAATAGTTAAAGCAAAAGCAGAAGTTTCAAGAACTTTAGAAGAATTAACGCCTGAAGAATTAAATCAATATGCTTCTAATCAAGAACAAATTCTTGAAAAATCTAATGTAGCTAAAGCTGAAACTGATGAAAAAATAATAAAAACAGCTAAAGATCAAATACAAGGATTAGAACAAGCTAATATTGATTTATTTGGAATAGCTGCACAACGAATTTTAAGTAAAGATATACAATTCACTGAAAAAGAAGCTGGTAAATTTGGTTTAGAAGTTGAAGTATTTGAAAAACCAGAAGACTTTGCTAATGCAGAAGGAGTTGGAACAGAAAATATAAATGCCGACGGAGTTGTTGTTGGAAATAAACTTTTAATAAATAAAGATAGAGCCGCAAAAGTAAATGCGGTATCTGTTGGAAGCCATGAGTTGCTGCATGGAATTTTAAAAAATGCAATATCAGACGGCAGCGCTGGGGTTGAAATTATAAATAATTTTAAAACACAATTAAGTAATTCACAGAAAAAAGTTGTAGAAGCTAGATTAAAAGCCACGGATTCTGATGGCAATAGATTATACAGCGATGAATATTTAGAAAAAAATCCAGACGAATATTTAACAGCTTTTTCTGATGCTATACAGAAAAAAGAAATTTCTTTTGAAGAAAATATTTTTACAAAATTAGGCGATTTAATAACCCCCTTACTTCGCAAAATTGGTTTTAATAAAATAAAATTCAATACAGGTAAGGATGTTTATAATTTTATGCGCGAGTATAATAAAAGCATAAAAAAAGGGTCTTTAAGTAAAGAAATAATAGAAGCAACAAGTGGAGAGGTAACTTTTGACGAAGTTGTAAAATCAAAAACACCGCCAAGAGCTACTGTATTAGAAGCCATAAATAATTTAGTACCAACCGACGTTACAACAAAACAAGAGTTTCAAAGTCCGAAAGTTTTTAACAATGTGTTCAATTCTTTAATAAACGAAGGTGGAGCTATAAACAACTATATAAGATCAAGAACAACCAGTAAGCAAGAGGCTGAAAAAGCTATTGAATCTGTTCAAGATAGATTATTAAACTTTGATCCAGCAGCTGTAAGAAAAGCTGGAGAAGCGGTTGGTACAGAAGCTTTTGGTGAGTTTATATTTGCTAATACTAATTTTGGAAAGCTAGACGCTAAAAAAGAATTATTTAAAGAAAGCGAAAAAGCTAAACAAGAAACCGCTTTAGATGCCCCAGAGGTTACAACTCAAGTAGTTGATGAAGTAAGCATAGACGAAGATAAAGTTAAATCAACAACATCTAAACTAAGAAGAGTTTTAGGAATTAAACAAGATGACGCTATATACGATTTAGCTAAAAAAGTTTCTCAAGATATACTAACTGGTGAACTACCAGGTAAAAAAGTAAAAACAGTTATAAACAAAGAAGCTAGAAAAAGCGAACTACGTAAAGCTGTATCTGATTTTATGGGTACAGAAAAAGCTATTGACGAACAGTTTTTAAATAAAAATATATTAAGTATATTAAAAGCTTTGCCAGCATCGGATTTAGTTAAACTAGAAAGAGAGACTAAAGTAAAGGTGCTTGCTGAGCAAGGCCCTAGGTTAAGTGTTAAAGAAGCTAGAGAAGCTGTTAATAAAGGTTTATTACCAAAAGATACTAACCTACAATCTGGGCCTAAATTATCTACCAAACTTCCCACCACACTTGAACAAGCTAAAGAATTTTTTACTCAAAAAAGAAAGCAAGGCTTAGTTAATGTTATAACAGAAATGTTAGTTAAAGACGCTGCTCCTGAGATTACTAAAGGTAAAATGGAGCCGGCTAAAAGAGCTAAAGTATTATCTGAAATAGATAGATTGCCTACTTTAAAGTTTAGTTTAACTACAGAACAAGAAAATAAGCTAGATAATTTAAAAAACACTATAAACAATATTACAGAGGGGCCTGGGAAAGATGCTGTTTTTGAAAATTTAAAAGAAGAATTTTTAACTTTTACGACTCAAAAAGATTTAGATTTTAAAGATCTGCAAGGAATTATTGATGTTGCTTTAGAAGATGAGGTTTTAGCTGGAAAAGAAGGAGCTAAGTTTACAAAAGAAACTGATAATTTAAATTACTACGATTTAACTAATAAAAATAAACTTAAATTTGACTTAAAGGATACTGAATCACTAAAAAAAGTAGGTAAAAAAAGATTAAAACCAGCGAACACATCTGATGTAAATGAGTTTATTGGTCACGCATTAACATTGGCTGAAGCTATACCTACAAAAGGAAAAATTCTTTTAGGTAGAAGAAAAACTTTTATTCCAGGGGCTTTACTTGGTTATCATACTAGGACCACTGGAGATGGAAAGTTAGATAACTTTTACAATGCTTTAAGCAAAAACACCAATGCAAAGTGGATTTCACCTAGGACAAAAGAACTTTTAGACAAGGTTAAAACAATAATTCCAGCAAGTAGTTTTAGAAATGTTCAAAAGAAAATAGGAGAAGCGGCTTCAAAAAAAGAAAAAATAGCTATTGCAAAAAAAGCATTACCTGATTTAATAAAACATCAAGAGTCTTCTATAGATTTTTTTAACGCATTCA
>WLWF01001726.1_pt1 | contig 17024 bp, 22 predicted proteins | sample 6718331 | NCBI WGS metagenome assembly WLWF01 (sample SAMN12718692, study PRJNA515312) | sponge metagenome | isolation source: marine sponge | host: Mycale hentscheli | place: New Zealand: South Island, Marlborough, Capsize Point | collected 2003-05-01
AGCCATTGACTCAGCCATTTGAGCATCAAAGCCTTTGCTCGCCATATCAGCGGCGGTAGCTAATTTATACGACCTTCCTTCAGCATCCTCTGCTTTAGGATCCATTTTATAAAAATCATCCATTATCTGCTGGAAGTTAAATAATCCAGGATCACTCACAGCCATAACGTTTATGGTTACTATCAAGACTATTCTATCTAACTACAATAGAAGATATAGAACTAGGGTAAGTGATGCAGTTTAATTCTGTTAAAGGTGGTAACTTTACTTCAGCAGCTAAGTCTCTTAATAAAAGTACTGAAGCTATCTTTGATGCGTCTAGAACATCTGCTCCAGACTTCACTGGTATTTCTAAGCAAGCGATGGTTTCTAGAGCCAAAGAACGTAACGCTGCTACTGAAGCCAAGGGTCTCGTAGAACGATCACAAATTAAGGCTGATTCGTTAATTGATCGTACAAAAATTAAAGCTAAATCTGATAAAGATGTCGCTTCTGCTAAACGTCCAGCTAACCGTATGGCTGGTGTTGTTGGTGCTTTAGGTAGCATTGCTGGTGGATTTGTTATGAGGGCTGATAAAGCAGCTGAAAAAATTGAACGAGAAAAAAGAGCTGAGCGTGAATTAAAACGTGATCAACAATACTTGGCTATTCTTAATAAGCCTGATCCAGTCAAAGAAGATATTGGGCCGCGTCCAGTACATGGTGGTTTAAAACCAAAGCCAGATGCTGTAGAGCCTACTACTGCCTCCCCGTCCCCTTCCCCATCCCCATCCCCATCCCCTTCTTCTCCTTCTTCTTCTTCTCCTTCTCCCCTTACTCCTAACAACACCGGTTCGGGTAATATGTCAGCTCAGTTTAAAAAGATCTATGACTTGGCTGTTAAAGATGGTAGGTCCAAGTTCCCTGAAATTGTAGCTGCACAAGCTATGCACGAAACAGGTCACTTGAATCCAGATATATCAAGTGTCTATAACTCTTCTGGTGGTACAAATCCATTTGGTCAGACGGGTGATCGTGGCTACGGCACAATGACTAGAGATGGTGACCCAAGCGGTTGGTCTAGTTTCCCTGATCTTCAAACAGCAGTTTCTGATCATATTACTCTTTGGCACGATACAGGCAATCACGCTGAAAACTATAACGCTTACGGAAGTATCTCAGACGGCTTATCTAAGGTTATACCAGCATATTCTCCCAACAGTGATCCAGCTAATCAATCCGCAGGTTTCACAGAATCTGCATATAGTGCTTCAGTTAAAAAAATCCTAAGAGATAATGGATTTGATGTTTAAATAGAGCTTACTCCCTGCTGGATACCTTTTATCATTTGAAGAATCATCAGCTGGCGTTCTTTCCGGTCAGCTCTACGCTCAGCAGCATTGCGGTCAGCACGACGGTCGCTACTATCCATCATTCGTAGTTGGATATTCTCACTTCTGTTTTTAGCGTTTATTTCACGGGTGAGGGCACGATCAGCAGAAGCACTACGTTCTTGGTAAGCAAGTAATTCCGACTGATATCTCAGGTCATCACTTCTTTGCTGTTGCTGAGTCGTATATCTATTTAGATCACTCGTAGGATCTGTTTTCCTAATAACTGCTGATACAGCAGCTTCTGATGGGTTAGGTCCTAGCTTTGAAATATCAACATCATTTAAATCAGCGTATTCTAAAACTCCAATATTTCTTTCTTCACGTTCAAGTCTAGATTCAACGTCGTCTAGTGTTTCGTTATCTTGTCTTTTAAGACCTTCTAGCGTCAGTCCTCCGTCAAATTGACCAGACCTTTCAAGCAAGTCAAGACGTTGGTTTTTTGTTTTATTATTAACGGCATCGACTTCATTCTGTTTTGCTAATTTATTAATCTTGTCCGTGTCTGTACCAGTAGCAAAATCTCTATACCAATCTCCTATTTTATTTGTTTTTTCAACTGTATCTTTACTTAAATCATATCCTCTATCTTTAGCAACTTCTTCATCTGTCTTAAACATTCCAAGAGGAGCACCAATTCTACCTACTACAGCTCCGCCGGCACCGACGGTTCCTACCGTTGCTCCAATAGTAGGAAGGGCTTTTATTAGCCCCATCAATGCTTTACCTGCTACAGGTACTACAAAACCAGCCATTAGATCATTCCTCCACGTAGCGCTAACAATGCTTCTTCCATTCTACGTTCTTCAGCAGACTTACCTCCGCCGAAGATTGCTTGAGTAGCGTCACTTGCTGTCTTACCTAAACTTGAACCAATGGCTACTCCAGCCGGTCCACCTAACATTCCACCAGCAATTCCACCAATGCCCATAGCACCAGCGTCCATAACTTTATTACCAAAGCTATCGTTACCCGCTACAATGTCTGCTGCTCCAAGCGCTGCTGTAGCCGCAGCTAAGCCTGGTACAAAACGGAGCGCAGTGTTAGCTGCTTTACTTCCTGCTAACCGACCAAGCTGAGTGGCTTGTCCGCCTCTAGCCATTAGTTCAGCCTGTGCTGAGTTAGCAAAACCTTTGCCTCCTAGAAACGACAAGGCGTCAGCAACAGTAATTCCTTTTATTCGAGCAAAGTTTTCAATTTGCTCATCAATTGAATGACCAATAGTCATCACTTAACTCCTACTAGTGCGTTAGCTGCTTCCAGCCGTGTGACTTTTGTTTCTAATTGCTGTACAGCACGTACAAGTAATCCAATTAGATCACCAGTATCAATACAATACTTAGCGTTATTACTATCATAGTATGTTGCGTCAGGTACTACTTCCTGATACTCCTGTGCAATGAAACCGTGATGCATACGCTCAGGGCTGGTGCTCCACTCTTCTTTATAGTAAAACGTGACTGGGCGCAATTGACGCAGTGTTGTTAGTGCATCTTCAATTGGTTTAATATCATTCTTAGTTGTAGCATCTGATAGGCCAATCAATGCTCCGCCGATACTACCAATAGCACCGAGAGCAGATCCCATCATAGAACCAGATGCTTCTTTGCTAGCAGCACTTTTAGCAGCCTTCGCTTGTATCTTTGCTGACTTCACATTAGCGTCGGCAGTAATCCCCGCTGCCTCTACTTGAGCGTCTGTCGTCATCTGTGTAGCACGCTCTGATGCTCTTGCCGCCATAGCAGTAGCACTAATCTCATCGAACTTAGGTGCTGTCTTTCTTAGACTTCCGTAACTACCAGCAAGACTGACTGTATCAGCTGCTTGTCCATAATCATTATTAGGTCCGCCAGTAATTGCTGGACCAGCAAACCTTGGTTTAACGTCACCACTTCTAGCTCGAAAGCGAGATCCGTATGAACTTGTCATTACTTTATAGTTAACCTCTGTCTAGTTTATCAACTATCGATTAATGTAAGGCTGAGCAAAGAATGTTCCGGCATCAATTGCTTGCGACGGAGTAGGTTTAGGCACGGTAGGTGTAGGTCTATTCGCAAATCCTCCAGCAATACCGCTAGCCATATTTCCCAACCCTGAGAACATTGATGATTGTCCTTGCGCAGCACCTTGAGCTACTGTTGCGCTTGCTCCAAACTTAGCGGCTTTAACAGCAGCATCTCCCATAATGTCTGCTTCTTGTACATGTGCCTTAGAAATCATATCCGCATTACGTTCGGTAGTCCTAGCCTCCATCGAAGACTTCGCAATGTTATCAAAATTACTTGGGTCTAAATAGCTAGACAGCTGTGTTCCGGCAAAACGCATGATTAATTACCTAGGTACTGTTCAGCGTTTCCGCTTTTAAGCTCATTCTCAACAGCATTTCTTCGACGCCGTTCTCCTTCAATTATATTACCAATTACTGAGGAGCCTACTAGTGAGGCCATACCAGATACAAGACCGTTGCGTACTCGATTGATTTTACGATAATCTGACTTTTGTTTTGACGTCATGAAGGTATCTTTGCCTTCACGTAATCTTCTCTTTTCTAGTTCTCCTGTTTTGGGATTTCTTACCTTATCGTCTTCATATTGGAACCTTTTTAAATTATCAGGCTCCCAGGCTGCTCCTGCAGCTGTACCAATAGCTGTTGCTATTGTGGGCATAATCGTTGTAGCAAGAGGCAAACTTCTACCTAAGAACTGTACTTCTGGTCCGTGAATTCCTTCAGTAGTGGCTTTTAGAACTCCGGTAGGAAGTGTAATGTTCCCATCGTCGAATGGATTCAGGTCCATCCCTTTATCCCACTTAAATGCTTTGTATCGCATGTATTCATCTTTACTTACATCAGGCCTAGCTTCTTTAAAGTCACTCCAATTAAGCAAGTTGCCTGTTCTTCCAAGAATGTATTTAGCAGCAACCTCTCCAATGACGTTAGATGTTTTCGTTGGATCATCATATCTAGGTAATACCGCTTCATAACCTTCATTGCCTCCTAAAGGGTTTAATAAGCCAATACCCGCATTTACAGCAATTCCGGTTGGTATCAATAACGAATCTACGTGTCCTGGACGATAGCGTTGCTTTGTTACGTAGCGTTTTCCATCAGCAGCTGTTCTTTCACCATACCCTTCTTTCCAACGTAAATCACCATCTTGTGAAATAGACGCATATCCTTGCTCTACTAAATACTTTTTATCTGTAGCATCAACATGAAATCTATTGCCACTACTAGGGTCTCGTGATCTAGATTCTTTGTCACTTGTAATTAAATCTGATTTATAAAGACTAGGAGCAAAATGATTTAAAAGAGATTCTTGAGATACACTCGTTACCGCTTGAGGAGCATTCAACAACCACCACAAACCCCGTGTCCTGTCTTGAACTATGTCGTTCCCTAAAGTACCTAGTGCTTGGCCTACACGCCCTTCAACTGTACTACGTAGTCCTAAGCCTTTATCAATTCTTGCTTGATAATCTTTCTCATCTGACCCAAAAAATGGGATTCCGTGCATGGTGTCACGTGCTCGTGTGAAAGTAGGATTAGTGCCAAGTGTTTGTGAAATTCTAGGTGCTTCAATATCCAAACCTCTTACTTTTCGAGCATCTTGAAAAGCTTCTCTATGGACTTCCCTACCTTCACCAAATGCTTGCTGAAATCCTTTTTTAAATCTATCTAGTGAGCCAAGGGACTCCTCAGCTTTAATTTCTGATTTTCTTCTTTTTTTCTGCTGTTCTCTTAGCTGTCTTCGGAATTCTTCGTCTGACTTTGCGTCGTCAGTAAATTCACCCATAATATCATCAACAGTAGCCATCAGTTAACTCCCATCCCGGTGGTGGGATCTGAGTATTGAGAGATAGGTGCGCCAGGCACTGCTAGCCCATATTGACGTAAGACGTCCTGCTTAATTTGCTCAGCCATTATCTGCTGTTGCTGTTCACTCATCTTTTCCCAAGGTGTTCTAAATCCTTCACCTTGGAGAGCTGACTTACCTTTCATTACTTGCTCACCTAAAATTGATGCTCCCATATCACCACCTACGCTGCCCACCATATCAAGTGCGTTTCCAAGCATTCCGTGTCCGCCTAGTTTTCCTAAAGCAAGTCCACCAGCAGCGCCTCCTACCGTACTAGCAGCGCCTGCGATTAGTTTATCTCCAATATCACCTGGCGTGTACATCATCGCCATACCACCGCCTAGAGCGTCCATTCCTAGACGGAATCCCATTTCACCTTTGCTGATATCCTTCGTTAAAAACTTAAGGGCTTGACCAGCCATTCTTCCAATCATCTTATCTACTGCTGAGGTGGTATCCCCATTTTAGCTTGATTAAATTGCATACCTTCGTTAGATAATGCAAAGCGCTGTTCCCACTGATCAGTACGTTGTTTCTCAATAGGATTCTGTAGATATTCCAGTAAGCGGCTACCCATTTGTCCAGCCATACGCTGTACTGGCTCATCTAGTTTGTTTGAAGGCTGAGTATCATCAGCACCACCCATTTTGCCGAATGTAGTTGGCTGCTCTCGTGAACGTCGTTGGTTTTGACGTCCTTGTGATACTGATTGCCCGTCGTATTGAAAATCCATCAGTAGCGTCCTCTTTGGCGAAGGTTTGCTGGTGTAAAGCTTCTAATCTGTTCTTGTTTAGCAGTACGCTTAGCTTTGTCTCGTTTTTCTCTTTCTTCAACAAGTGTAGCTTTTACTTGATTAGATCTTAGTGCTGCTTCATCAATAGGCTTACCTTTTGCTCTTTCTTCAGCTTGACGGCGCAAGTTGTCCCTCATCTCTGAACCTTCTCCCATATTTCCAGGACGGAAGCGATTAATGCGAGGCTCTTCACCTTTTACTTGACCAATGTACGGTTTTTGAGCATCAGGGCTCTGTAAACCTTTCATTGCGGACACACGGTCTTGTCTAATAGGTTTACCGCTAGGTTCTGTACCAACACGGATACTTGAGCCCTTTTTCTGCATAGCTACAGGAGCGGCGTCACCTCCAACTGCCTCAGGCGCATCAAACGTCACTCCTTTGGTTGGTTCTCCGGTTCTAGACAGATATGTTCCTGTTGGATTCTCATTTACGCTTGATCTGCGAGCAGCATCCATCTGATACATCGCATTAGCCAATCTTTGCTCATCTCCACTTGTTAAACGCAGTTCTTGCATTAATCCACCAACCAAATTACCGTTTGCCGGTACATTCTTCCCAGTTTCTGGACTACGCACCATTAATGTACTTCCTTGGGCTTCTTTTAGCTTTTGGACGTATGCAGCCATTGATTGAAGCTCTTCAATGCTTCTTACATTTGGTTGAGCAGCTTCTAGTCGAGCATCTCCCATTCTTCGACCAAGCTCTTGTACTTTCTGATTCAAGTTTGTAGTTTCTAGAGTGATATCAACTTGTGGGAAGTCTCCAAACGTTGATTGGCTTTCACGATAGTCAGGCATCGTCTGTTGTACCCACTCACGAGCAGTCTGTGGAGCATTTAGGGCATTAGAAGAGCTGCCGTCGTTAGGTGTGCGGTCTCCTGCTAATACTGCGGGTAATTCTGGACCTTGAATAGCAATTGGGTCACCAGATACTGGATCAAGGAACACACCATCGTGTCTACGCATGGCTTGACCCTTAATAGCGTCATTAGCAGTACGAACAACGTGTGCTGTCTCACCAATGGCGTGACCTCCCATACCTGAAGCACCTAATTTCCGAATCTCAGCGATACGTCCAATAGCTTCGTCAGCCATTGCTCCTGATCCGTTCACTGTGTAGCTATCACGAGCAATGATGTCTGCTTCAGCAGCAGCACGCCAGTCATTACGCTCGATCTTCTCATCATCGAAGCGTTGGTTGTCTCTTCGTACTGTTTCAGCACCTAATGCTGCATCTGCCTTTGTATCTGGACGAATATCGTCTTCTAATCGTCCAGCAACAGCAGCAGGTGTGCTACCTGACGTACGTAATTGCGTAACACCGCCAGGATATTGGTCATATCCGTACGGAGATGGGTTTTCTACCGCATTTAATGCTGTTAATGCGTCCTTCAGCGCAGATTTTGGGGCAATATCGTACTGTTCGCCGCGAGATTCTTCGAAATTCTCCCTTCTCAGCAGTCCTGTCTCTTCATCTTCTGTGAATCCACGGTCATCTGCTTGAAATACTTGATAATCACTCTGATCTTCCCCAAATGCGCGGGCTAATTCGTCATCATCCTCGTAACCAACTCCTTTAATCTCTCCATCACCCCAATCACCCAGTGATGCTTGCTTTTGTGACCACTGACTTTCCCGTTGTGCCCTATCTGAACGCCGAGCAGCAATACCATCTCTAGTTTGCTGCCTACGGAAGCTGCGAGATACAGCAGCGAGAGTCTCCTCTTCCGATAATCCTAGTTCTCTTCCAGCACCTGCTAAAGATGCACCTTTGATAAGCAGGTCATTTGCGTCGTGTGGTTGCTGATGTGGGTCCAGACTTGCTGAACTATTACCAGCTGCTGCAATATGACTGTTATGTCTAGCTTGAAACTGTTCTAAAGACACTATGTTATTGCGTATATCTACAACCATTGTAGATAATTTAGAGAGTTACTTTATAGTTTTGATTTTATCTAGTTCTTTCTTGAAAAATGCCTGTGCTTCTGGTTCTGCTGTAGTAAATGCAGAACTAGTTACATCAGTTTTGCTCAAGTCTGGTGTACTTGGGGTGTCTTCTTTAAGAGCTGCTGAAGGAATATCGAGGAACTCGGTGGGATCTAGACCCTTCATTCTTGCATCTTTTGCCTTCCACTCCATACCTTCCTTAGCATTTACTAGTTTGCCACCAACATTGAACCTGGCGTTACCATTCTGATCCTTACCAAAGCCAGCAACAGCGTTTGCTGCTACTGCTGCTTTGACTGAAGAGCCTTCATAGTTCAAAAATGTATCTCGAATTTTATTACGCTCCTTGTTTGCGTACATCGGTGAGACTAATGAGCTGTCGTCTGGCTCATCACCGCCAAAGTTTCCACGCACAGCCTTACGTGAAGCTACTTGTTTCTGTCGTGCTCCCTTAGGTTCGAACGCTACTTGGCGAATACGTTCAACTCTATCTGGTTCGCTAGAGCTACCGTCTTGTGGATCTTGTGGGTTACCACCAGTACTGTACGGAGTGTATTTATCGGTTGATGCAAATGGTTTTGTACCTTCTGGGAAACTAGCTTGAAGCTGTGGATCCTGTTGGAATGGCTGGCTTACGTCTGGCTTCTGTGTTGGATTAGCTCCTTCCACCAGTGGCTTCTCTAGTTGAGTAACACCAGCAAGCGTTGCAGGCAGGGCTTCAGACTGATACGTTGATTGAATATCAGTCAGATCGTATCCTTCTCCAAGGAAACCTTTGTTAAACGAGTTCAATCCACCGAGAGTTTGACCGTATTGCGTTAATCCCTCTGGTGCTAACCGTTCTTCTCCTCCACCTGTACCTGTAGATAGAGCACCCGGTCCTTGTAATCCTGGCGATTCTGGATCTGCGTCACTTCCCACTTCATTACCTTTTGGACCTTCACCTGGAGTGGCTGCGGATGGAGGAAGGTTGCCTCCTTTATGCGCCGAAGAACCTGTAGATACTGTATTGTCTGTAGCCATGTCGGGGGTTAACCCATCTTTGGCTAGAGCTTCTTTATACCCACGAGCTCCTTCAGGTGTACCGATATTGTATGAAACACCATTATGATTTCTAACTCTAGTCTTACCGTGAGGGTTTGGATGGTTCAGTATTACTTTTGCTCCAGTAGTAGCTCCTTCTGTAATAGCATCAATCGGCTTATCTATAATTCCGCCATTCATACCACGTGCACCAAACAATCCAAGTGACCCACCTGGAACAGCGCCTCCGCCAACTTTAGGCAACTTTGGAGACTTAGGAGCTTGCGAGGCACCAGACTTCGTCATGCTCTTAATTTTATCGAGCATTTTTTGATAAAAACTTTGAGCCTTAGCAGGACCTGCTTGTGCTAACGGCTTCACTCCAGGACCAGTACCCTTCAACCCCTCTCTCACCATTCGAGCACTTTCAACTTTAGGGTTATATGTAAGCTTGAATTCACCAGCCATTGCTTTTAAATCTATTTCTCTGACTATTGTATCTATTTAATAGCTACTGATTTTCCCATAGATGTTCCTGTCTGCTTCACACCATTACCGTTCACGCGCACCTCACCTCTGCCTCCTTTAGCCGGCTCCGCCGGGGCGGCGGGTTCTGGAGCAATACTCTCTTCTGGTGATTTCACTTCACCGTCACCACCACCCATAGCCAAGCAGCGCTTTAATGTTTCATTCCACCGGTAACCGGGGCGACACATCGTTTCATCCATCAACTGCTGTACGCTTTTTTCCATAACTACAAAAGCTACACTAACTACGCTAATTCCCTTATATTAACTATTTAAAAAAGGGTAGAGGAGAGCGTAGCCAGGGTATTAAATACAGGTATATAGAAAACTACCGTAGCTAGCGTAGTTTTGTAGTTTTTCGCTTGATTCCAAATCATCGGTAAAACAAGCAGCTTGATCATCTCCTCATTTAGACGCAACGCAGCCTATACAAGTAGGCGAAGTATTATTAAGGAAATATTTACATATTTAGGGTAGTCTGAGTCTGCTTAAAGACGTGGGGTAAAAAACCCCTATAGGACCCTAAAAATGGTACAAAATTTCTGACACGTCTAATACCCTCTGTACCCGAACTTGTGGTCGAACAAAAAAAATATACTAGTGTTTAACTGTTGTTACAACACGCTCGCTTCGCTCGCTTATATTTCTCACGTTGTTACGTTTGTTAGTTCCCAATTGTTTCGTTACTTATATTTATATCAGAGGGATTCTTTGCGGAAGTTATCTCATTTGTTTATTACATTAGTTTCACTTATGTTAGTTACTTGAGTTTCATACTTCCGCTTCACACTTGTTATCACTACAGATACTCGTGAGTTTCACTCACTCGTTTATCTTACGTTGATACTTGTGTGTATTCTTAGACACCTTGTGTCTCTCCCCTTAGTTATCCACAGCTTTTCCACAGCTATGTGGATTACTGTCCCCCCTATATGTTATTTATCTACGTTGTTATCAGCCGTCTATCGACGGCTATCTCTCGTTATGTTCTTTATATGTATATCTATGTCTTGGTGTGTATTCACTCGCGATCCTGCCGGTCCTTACGGATGGCTAGATCTCTCCTACTCTCCTCGTGAGCTCTACTCTGCTGTAGCACTGCTTCGCTGTTACAGGCAGCGTTTCCCCGATCGTGTCTACGTCTTAGGACGTATGGATTCGTTCGGTCGTCCCACACTTGATGTGGACTCTGAGCTCCGTATCACTGCTCGTATGTGTGAGTCCATCACGCACGAGGATGTGCACGAGATGGTTGGTTGACAGCCTTTAGCCGGTTATCACCGGCTTTCTTCTTTTGTGTTCTTTTGAGTGTTACTTATGGATGACGGTATTCTTCGTTTTGACGCAGCTGGTGATGCTTACGTCCTTGATGATGGTTGCACTTGCACCATTATGGAGTGGTGTGAGTGTGTTCCTACCTACCCAGTACCTGTTGAGTTAGGTCCCACTCCTCCACCTACTCAGTCTGCTGCTTTACCTGCTGACTTTCGCCCTCTCACTGATGATGAGTGGCGCTGTTACCAGCAGGGTTTCTGCTCACTTCCTCCGTGGCATTCTCACTCCGACTTGATTAGTCGTAGACGTGAGCGTGCTTTACGTGCCTGGAGGCGTTCAGCCGTCTAGCGACGGCTTTCTTCTTTTGTGTTCTTTCGAGTTATTCGGACCTACTGTTTTATGTCTACTTACGTTTCTTACTGCGGCGATCGAGTCACTGCTGAGTTCACTTGGAGTGACTATCGAGACATCACCTTCATTGGTGAAGGCGAGTGGTTCGATGATCACTTTGACTGGGCTACTGCCGTTGATCCTACTGGCTGTTACTGGCAGGTAGCTTTTGTCCAGTGTGAGCCTTACTTCGATGACGAGGATGGCTACTACGACCCTGGTCAGGATGAGACTTACGTCCTTCCCTGCTTCATCGGACCTCGTCCTGCTTAGCCGGTTATCACCGGCTTTCTTCTTTAGTGTTCTCTTTCGTTCTCACTATGGACACTATCTTCGACACTCCTGCTATCGATCTACTGTCGTATGACGACGATGACTGCACTCCTGTCTACTACTGGACTGAGTATCAGTCTCCGCAGGATGACGACTGCACCCCCTACCCAGCATATTTCTGCTGATGGGTGCTCCATAGCCGTCTATCGACGGCTTTCTTCTTTTGTGTTCTTTTGAGTTATTCGGACTTACTGTTTTATGGCTATTCATATTGGTTGGAGTGAACCCGACTGGGATCGCGACTGGTTGTATGTCGAGTTCGACCCTAGAGGTGATGCCTGCGCTATGCAGTGCCACTACGCCGCGAAGGCAGAGGAGCAGGACTATCAGGCTTACTGTGACGACATCGATTTAGCTCGTGATGAGTTCGGTGAGAACTCAGAGGAGCTTTTTTTCCATCTTCTCTGTTTAGAAGACCAGCCTTTCGATCGCTGGCGCTACAGAGATGCTGTCTTCTTAGGACCGTACGAGCCTTAGCCGGTTATCACCGGCTTTCTTTCTTAGTGTTCTTTCGATATCTATCTGATGCGTACTCTCGCTACTCTCTCGATGACCACGAAGCGTGGTCTCACCTCTATCTGGCATTTTGCCGAGTATCCTGATGGCTTCTATGCCTTCGGTGGCTGCCACGTTCCCCTGGTGAAGCGTTTCACTTCTATCCAGGAGCTGCGTGACCTCTACCGTAGCTATATAGGCTATGGGTATGCCCCTATGACCACGCAGACTCAGCTCTCGCTCCTTCCGGACGACCTGTCTGCTGATCTCTGGGCTCTTACTCCCAGTGCTTAGTACCTCTTAGCCGTCTATCGACGGCTTTGATTCTCATTGTTCTATATCTGTATTCATCACTATGTTCTACATCTACGATTCTTCTTCGGACTCACGTTTCGGTCCCTTCGATACCTACGAGGAGGCCGCTACTGTTGCTCCTCAGATTGTTGACGAGGGTTTCCTCGACGACTACGACATTGTCGATGAGTCTCCCGCCTAACGGCGGGTTTCTTTTTTATTGTTCTATTTGGAGCTTATTCCTTTGGTTTAGTTTGTGAGGCGTAGGCTCACTCATTCACTACAGCTCGGGCTGCGATCGAGCACATATCCTCGCAGCAGGTTTCAGAGATGTACCTCCTATCCGGTGAACTATCTTCTACTACCCCGGTACCGTCCGATGTTCTACTTCTGCCCCCTTCTTTGGGGGCTATTTCCACGGATTGATCTTCTTGATCCATCCCATCAGGTTGTTTTGTGCCTTCACTTGAGGAGTGCTTACCCCTACCTGTGCTTCTTGCACTGGTGTAGGTGCTACTCCTGTGCTCTTCTCTAGTGATACACTGATATCGCTGATCTTGTCTTGTGTGAGCTTCGGACCTCCGACTTGCTCTGGCTTATAGACACCTTGTGGTGTCATTGCCGTTGCTATTTGCTCATCACTTCGCTTGTCTCCTGTTGTCCTTGTATATGTATCACGCACGTTATCTGCTGCGTGGTCGAGTGTTCCCTTACCAGTGAACCCTTCTACTAGACCATCAGCTACTTCTAGTGCTCCGATAGTGCCTAGTACTGGAGCGAGCAGACCTCCTGATCCTGCTGTTCCACCTGCGAATCGTGCACCTACTCCTGGCAGACGTTTACCGACTGCACTTGCTACTTGTTTGACTACTCCATTGTTAGCTACTCCCTTGAGTCCTGACTCAAGCATCGCTCCACCTCCGTATGTCATACCGAACTCTGCTATCGCTCCTTTCCAGTCACCTTGAGCTACTTTTTTACCTAGCTCACGACTTGCTCCGTTGACTAGCGATGCTCCTACCCCTCCCCTCCAGTTCTTCTTGAGACCATCTACTGCATCTCCTACACCAGGCAGACCTTCTGCTCTGAACTCTCTGCCATTGAATCTTTCGCTTAACGCTTGGACTTCCTTCATTACTTCTGGATCTAACAGATCCTTACGTACTTGAATGCCTCCTCCTAAGCGTTCAGCTGTACTCATTGGCACACTTATTGACAAGTCATTAGATTTAAACTCAGGCTTTGGTAGCCATATGCCTTCTTTTCTTAAATCCTTAAGTGGCTTGTCCATTATGTTTCCACCTAACTGCTGTAAATCAGTCACGTAGTTCTTACTACCCATTTGTGGGTTATATGGATTACTAAGAGCTGAACCTCCTTTATATCCAGGCATCGATGTCTGATTTCTTACAGTTCCTGGTGGATGTGCACTGCCTGCTAGAAACCTTTTAGTGTATCTACCTTTTGTGTTTGGATCTCTCATATGACCATCTGGTCTTGTATTTATACCAGCACCGTCGCTTTGCAATAGTTTGCCATCACCAAACAGACCTCCCTCTTCTATTACAGTTGATTTGTATTCATCTACTAGATTACGTAGTGTCCAGCTATCATCAGCTTGACTTACTACGTGAGAACCTAGACCATTAGGATTATATTGCTGTGCAGGGGCTCCGACCACACCAATATTTAATCTACCGTCTGGTCTTAATGAGTTCTGAATATCTGCATTTTCTCCTTTGTATTTACCTCCAGTAAATCCAGTGTCTGTTGAATGTTGATCTCCTCCTATATTTAACTGTTCCGATGGATTTCCGCTATGTGTAAATATTCCTGCCCACATACCTTCTTGAGCATCTGCGTTAGGCACTCCATATGATCTTGTCTTTGAAAATTCAGAGTTTCTACCTCTATATTGTGCCCACTGCTGTATATCTTTAATCTGTTTGCGATGTTCTGGATTATTTATATCCAAATTCATATCATCTCTTAAACGGTCAAACAATGCTTGTCCTTCAAGCTGTCCTGACCGTAGTTCATTATGAATTCTATCGCTCAATCTAAATGCTTTCTCTTCACTGATACCGCTGTAATATCTACCATCAGACTTTGGCCTATCTTGCCAAGGCATCATACTGTCAATTAAAGGCGTTCTTGCTTGAGCCTGTTGTTTAATAGCTTTATCTGCTTTGCTTACTTTTCTTTTAATTTGCACAGCTGATTACTTCTATATTCTCTTCATCTATTATGACGAATAACAGCCTTTAGCCGTTTACCAACGGCTTTCTCTTTGAATGTTCTTTTTAACTATTATGATCTCACTACCTAACTGGCAGCATCACTCGAAGAAAGCACAGAAGATCCGGCTTAAGCCACAGGCTAAGCGTGATCGTCGTCGTGCTCTTCAGGCTCTTAAGCGTAAGTTATCTGCCTAGATTTAGCCGCTTAGCAGCGGCTTTAAAACTTAGTGTTCTAAATGAATTGAGTCTATGACCCCAGTCCAGATCCGTGCGCTCCGTCGTGTCTACGCTGCCCGTCTGCGTAACAGCCGTGAGCTCACTCGTGACCAGCAGCAGAATCTCTTCACTGCTGACGCTTGAGTCACTAGCCGCCTACCGGCGGCTTTCTATCTTTTTGCTCTCTTAGAGAGTGTTGTTTACTTACTTTATTACTTATGGCTTTAGCTCGTCGTTTCGGAAATGCCGAACCTTTTATCCGCACCACTGACCGTGCTAACGGACGTATGGGCGGTGTCGAAACTGGATTAGTTACTTATCAACAACGTGATGTTGATGGTGAATCTGTCGAGACATACCGTGTCTCTTCCTTCGAGATGGCCGGACGCTCTGACCACCTCGCTGTTCCTGTCCAGGCTATCTTTGGCCTTGACGAGGAGTTAGCTAACACTGCACTACCTCTTGACGGTGACGCTGACCTTATGCGTTCACCTGCTGAGGCTGACGAGAAAGTGCCTGCCAAAAGCAAGGTTACTCCTCTCGTTGTTGCAGACGCTTCTGATGAAGCAGAGGTCACAGCCTGATGCTCATATCGTTCATCGCAGGAGCACTAGGAGCTCCCCTAGGCGAACTAGGGCTAGACCTCGACGGCGACGGAATAGCTGACTATTCCTTACCTGTTGACGGAATCGACACTGTTGATGTTGATCCTGTACTGAACGGTGATCTTATCGAGGTTGATGGCTACCACCGTGCTGACGGTACGTGGGTCGAGCCTCACTTCCGTACATCACCTGACAGTTCTCTTACCAACAACCTGAGTTGGTGGGATCTCGTTAACGCCTAACAACCTTAGCCGCTTAGCAGCGGCTTTCCTTCTTTTTGTTCTAACTTCTGATTAACTTATGCGCCTCCTTAAATCATCTACTGCCTTCTACAAGATCAACAACGTTGATGGAGAAGATCAGTACACTCCCATTAGCGAACTAGAGTATGCAAAGCTCTACGAAGCACAGCAACTCAAGCGCACCGTACAGCGTGGTTTAGTCACTGGTGGCTCCATCGCTGCTGGTATGGCTACTGGCGAAGCAGTGCTTGGTGGCGCTGCAGTTGCAGCTGAGACTGCTGTTGTAGCAGCTGAAGGCATTGCTTTGCTGCCTTTCATCGCTACTGGATTGCTTATTGCTGGTACTTGTGCCGGTGGTTACGCTATCTACAAAGCTGTTAACGACTAATCAAGTGGCAATTGGTTTGGTTCTGGCTCATCAGCCGGGCTACCAAACCGTGCTGCCATATCCAAAAGACCTTTCCCTGCAAGTGTTACACCACCTGCGGGTAGAGCGTACTTACTTGCAATATTAGTAGCTGCAACACCCGCTGTAAATGCTTCTACTATTGCACGTTCTGTTCTATTTTCTCCTTGGTTGGGATATTGATACGTTTCTCTAAAAGATACATTTGATCCCATATTGTCAAACATCGGTACTTCACGTACCTTTTCTGTGTATGACTGATCAATATCACCTAAAAACTTACCTGCTTTACGCAGTCCGTCCATTGCTGTCTTACGTCCGTATGACATTTAACTAATCACTTACTATCACTATTGTATGCAATTCATTGTCCAAAACCTTTTTGCTGGCTTTCAGGTATCTAAACCTTCCGTTGATCAAGTTGTCCACGTCTTCGATGTTGATGACACACTTACCTCAAAGCCCGAAGGATTTGACAATAGTGGTCTGACTAGAGACACATTCTTCGACGCTGCTCGTGAGTTTCCTACTAACGACGGTGTCGTATCCCTCCTACGCCTCCTTGCTTCACGGGGTGACGCTATAGCTATTGCTACAGCTCGTCCGTTAGAAAGGCTTGAAGAGACTATTACCTGGCTACGTACTCACGGTATCGAGTTCGACTTTATCGGACTGTCCAACGATTCTGAGTCCTCTGCCATTACTAAGCAAGAGGTTATCCAATACTTACAGTCTGTGTATCGCACTGTCGGTACTCTCTTCGATGACTCTCCATATAACTGTGAGGGTGCCCGTCTGCAGGGTGTAGATGCTGTTCACATCACTACTAACTGCGACTACTGGTCCTCCCACAGTGAGAAGGTGTGGCTTTATTAAGACAACCTTAAGCTCTCTTCTATCCTGACAGTTACTTATACTTAATATATGAATATCATCCTTATACCCCTACTCCTAACTATGCCCCTATGTGTCGAACTAAGGGCTGAATTGGAGTGGGCTGTAGAACAGG
>WLWF01001727.1_pt1 | contig 17010 bp, 11 predicted proteins | sample 6718331 | NCBI WGS metagenome assembly WLWF01 (sample SAMN12718692, study PRJNA515312) | sponge metagenome | isolation source: marine sponge | host: Mycale hentscheli | place: New Zealand: South Island, Marlborough, Capsize Point | collected 2003-05-01
TACTGCTAATGGTGCTGGAACACTGTTACTTAATATTCATAGCACTCAAAGTGACACTGACTACGAAATTACTTTAAATGGAGGAACAACATCATCTTCCGTGCTGTCTGGAAATATTCTTGCTTCTTATGATGTTGTGCCTGAATTTGTATTTGCAAATGCAGGAGATAGTATTGACATTCAATACACATTCAATGGTTCGGGAACTGTTACGCACGTCTTACATTATGCCAACGATCCCGCTGGTAGTAGAAAAGTGCAATGGAATGGAACTAACATCCTCTTTGATGGTCCAGATCAGAATGTAGAAATTAATGGTTTGCTACCAGGTGGAGGTTCTGCTGACTCAGCACAATCATTTGTCACCTGCCTCTCACCAGCCAAACAAGGATTTGGTGATGTTGTAAGTGTAGATGAGGCAGCAAGGACAGTCACTGTTGAGAACAGAGTCAGTAAGTTTGTTGCCACTGATAATAGTAAGGGTGAATCCTTCTATCTCAAGGATATTACTACAAGACTTGATGCATCAAATTCAGATGATGTGAATAAGTTTAATTCAATTAAGTCCGCCTTCTCTGCTTATGAGACTAATGAAGCTACCTATAGACTGACAAATCCAGATGGTATTGTCTTTGATTCAAATACCAATTCAATGATCACATTGAAGACTGCCACTATGAGATATGGTATTACTTCTCATGATCCTGACCTAGGAGTCTTTGAACTAGTGAATAATCATAGTGATATGACTATTAAAGAATTTGTCAAACATAGAGGTAGATATATTGCTGTACATGATGTTACTAGTGATCTATCAGCAATTGCTACACGTATTCAAACCCTTCAGAACCCTTAAGTACTTTGACCCTTCTTTGTTGACACTGCAAGTCTAACAGTAATTGACCTGTGTGTCAAGTATAAATAAAAATAAACCTTCCTTCTACAATGTCTTCTTTATCACAAGGGCCATATAACTACAACAGATTTGCTGCTATTGATCAACTCAGACAGCAAGAGATGCAATATTTCACTGAAAAAGCCAAAGCTAAGAAAGCCAAGCCTGACTTTCTAGATGTTGATGGCGATGGTGATAAGAAAGAATCCTTCAAGAAAGGTTTGAAGGATAAGGAGAAGGGTGGTGACAAGAAGGATGATAAGAAGGAAGGTAAAGGTGGTTTGCCTGATTTCATCAAGAAGAAGGTAGCAGAGAAGAAGGAAATGAAGGAAGGTAAGTGTAGTGCTGGATGTGATTGTGATGATTGCAAGAAATCCAAGAAGAAAGAAATGAAGGAACAGACCATTCAAGAGAAGGTCATGGATTACTTTGTTGAGAATGGATTTGTAACTAACTCTGTATCTGCTGAAGTCCTACTACACAATGCTTCTGAAGATTGGTTGAATTCTATTGCTAATGAGATCATGGGTTGACACCAAACCCAATTTAAACTATAATATGGAAGTGTTCATCAATTATATGACAGTAGAAGAAGTCAAAGAGGAAGTTATGATCCTCAATCCAGAAAACATCCAACACTATCCTTGTCCTCAAGGTGTGAAGGATGATTTCAGATGTCTATGGACTCGTTGTGGCCCACAAGCAGGTCGTGATGTAATTCTTGCCAAAATTTATAATGGCGTGTTACCACGACCTAGTGAAATCTTTAGTGATGCCTGAGTTACCTCCACGCCTGATGTATAAACCCCCCAATAGGGATAAGCATATAAATATATGTGAGGCACTAGATGAACTATTCAATCGTCTAGAATCTATTGAAACGAAACTTAAATCACTGGAGAAATCATGAGACAACCCAATAATGGCTCTGGCACAGTCATGTCGAGTCAAAGAGGACCAGAACCTCTTGACAGAGTTATTGACAGAGTTATGCAAATTGCCCAACGTGTTGTTGGTGCTGAAGGTGTAATCAAAAGCCAAAATAAGGAAATTGCTCTTCTCAAAGAACAAATTTCTCATCTTGAGACCAAAATTGAGAATATTGCTCTCAAGGCTTCTGGTCAGGAATTCAAAAAGCCAACCACCACTCGTAAAACTACAAAAACCACTGAAGAGTAATGTCAGTTTTTTATAATAGCTCAGGGAAACTTGAGATTAAGCATCAGAAGAAGAACACCCGTCAGGGTCAAAGTAAGAATACCAAACTTGCTGCCTCTTCTGCAAACCACAAGAAAAAGCGCTACCGAGGACAAGGTAAATGACTCACAAAGAGAGATATCCTGATTTCCTTCAGGAGACAATGTTCGAAGAACAAGGTACAAAGGTTCTAATCACTGACCCTGCTGCTGACCAGTATCTGGAAGAAGCAAGAAGAAGGAAAGAAGCTAAACTGAAGGAACAATATCCTCAGTGGGACCAGTAATAAATACAGGGAGGTAATGCCTCCCTTTTTTCATGGCTATTAAAGTCAAGAAGCCACTCAGACATTTTGTAGATCTGTCTCTAGCGTTTTCTCCTCATCCACTCACTGGAGATCTACCAGTTCTCAGAGATACAAGAGCAATCAATGCCTCTCTTAAGAACTGTATCATGATTGGTCTAACTGAGAAGCCATTTGATATGGATTTCGGATCTCAGATAATGAGTCTCATGTTTGACATGATGGACGATGGAACTTTGTCAATTATGGACTCTGTACTTCGTAGTGCTGTTGCAAATGAACCTAGAGTAGAACTTAAGGATCTTTTCATAGAACCTAATCCAGAATTGAATGAAATTAAGATACAAATTGTTTACACGATAGTAGGTTACGAAGAGACCTATACCTATAGTCATATTCTGACTCCCACACGATAAATATAAAAAATAGTTAGGTAATAACATTGGCCGGTCCTATATCCTTAGTAAGTACAGACTTTTCTGAGATTAAGCAACAACTACAGGAATATATTGAATCAACAGGTCTATTTCCTGGTGCTGACTTTAATGGCAGCAACTGGAGTGTAGTATTAGATACTTTGGCATATCAGGCACAGTTAAATGCTTATAATTCCAACTTAGTAGCAAATGAGTCAATATTAGAGTCTGCTGTTGTTAGAAAGAATGTTGTAAGTGGTGCAAAACAGATTGGTTACTCTCCAATCTCTGCCAGAGCAACAAAAACACTTATTGACTTCCAAATCCAACTTAAAGTAGAAGATTACCCTGCTGGATATCCTACTAGTGTTACTTTACAACCAGGAATGGCATTTTCCACTGGTGGTGGTAAAAATAACTTTATTTTCAACTCAGTATCAAGTGTAACTGCTTCTGTAAGGAATGATGGACAAGTATTCTTCAATGATGTTGAAATTTATGAAGGAATCTACCTTACCAATGAATTTACTGTAGATTACAAGAATTATGACCAAAGATATGTCATTGAGAACCAGAATGTAGATACAACCACTTTAAGGGTAGAAGTTCAAGAGATTCCAAGTGAAGAAGTCAGAACCTTCTATTCTCAGGCTGATAATCTTGTAATGCTGACAGAAGAGAGTAGAAGATACTTTGTAGAAGAAACAGTCAATGGATATTATGAATTAGTGTTTGGAGATGGACTATTTGGTTATAAACCTGGTGATGGTGCTAAAGTATTCTGTTCTTACCTTGTTTCTAGTGGTCCATTAGCAAATGGGATTAAGTTTGTTGAGAACTTCCAGTTTGTAGGTAGATTGGTTGATAGTTATGGTATTACACTGATTGACACTGTAAATACCACTTCTGTAGCAACAACATTTGGTGGGGCAGATATTGAAGCTATTTCTTCCATCAAATACAGAGCACCAAGAGAATATGCTGCTCAGAACAGATGTGTGGTTGCTGAAGACTATGATGTTCTTATCAGACGCATCTTTCCACCTATTGATGACTTATATGTCTATGGTGGAGAAACAAAAGAGATTGCTGAGTATGGAAGAGTATATGTTGTCATCAAACCTTCTACTGGCACTAAGTTGTCAAATATCACCAAGAATTATATCAAGAAGTCATTAGAACCTTATAGAGTTGCTTCTTTGGATATTAATATCCAAGATCCAGATATGTTGTATGTGGAACTTGATTCACAAGTATTTTATGATGAACAGACTACAATCAAGGATAATACAGGTGTTAGAGCAACTGTTATAGATGGATTGAACAGATATATCAATTCTGCTACTATTGCTAAGTTTGGTGGTGCTCTAAGGTATTCCCAACTTGTAGGCATCATTGATGAGTGTGATACAAGTATTACAAGGAATAATACTAAAATGACAATGAGAAAAGACATCTCAATTGTCCAGAATACATTTGCCACCTATGAGACAGATTTCAAGCAAGAGATTGATGTTCAGAGAGATGAAGTTGTCTTACATTCATCTGGGTTCAAATTAGAACTAGATGGGATTGTAGACCCCAGAGAGTTCTTCTTTGAGAATGATCCTTCCACTATTAGACATGAAACTGCTGAGGATGAGAAATCAGAGAGATTAGTGTCTGATTTACATTGTTTCTACTTTAATGAGTTCTTTGAGAAGGTTAAAGTCAGTTTCTTTGTCAATAATCAAAATCAACTGACAACAAGAGTAGTTGATGGAGAACCCACTCCATTTGGTAAAATGTCATTTAATGGCAAGATTGAGATTGGATATAGGTTCAAAAATGGTATCAATGTAGTATCAACTACTGAAGTCAACAATATGATTGAGATTAGAGCAAAACCCAAGAATCTTGACATCTTTGCTGATGAGAAGGTATTCCTGGATTTGGATGTCTCTAAATCCACTATTCAAGCTTCTGTGGACACTAAGATTGCTGGAAGTTAATGAAGAATCAAATTGTAACACCCTCATCACAAATTGACTCTTCTCTTCCACTTTGGATTAGAAGTCCTGATGTAGTCATTGATGGAACTACAAATACATCATACAGCAGAGAGAACCATAGAAACTTTGTAGATTTCATGACTATCTCTGGTGAGAGCCAAGAGAGATATGGTTTTGCTCAGAATCTATTACAGAACTTACTGAAGTATAAGGACTTCAATACTTATAGAAACCCAGTCATCCCCTTCAGTATCCTGAAGTCAAAGGATAATGTAGGTGAGAATGATACATTCTTTGAAGAACTGGATTTCAACTCCCCATTTATAGAGACAGAGAAACTACTGGTAGGTAAAATCACTGTCAATGATGACATCACTATATCAGAGACAGAGACAGAAGAGATTCATATTGTTGATGGGTTTGGGTTCCCAGAAACTAATGGTGTAGTCCTGATTGATGATGAGGTTATTCTCTACAGAAGGAGAGAAGGTAATGTTCTGTATGACCTGAACAGAGGATGTTCTGCTACCAGTATTCTTCCTACCTTTAGGAAGAAGGGTGAGTTCAAATCAGAGACCACTCCTGCCAAACACTACAAGGGAGCTGTTGTATACAACCTCTCAGTCCTCTTCCTGACCTCTATTCTGGATAGGATACACAAGACATATACTCATGGTATTGACTCCAGTAGAGTGGTGCCTGGCATCAATAGGGACACTCTCCTGAAGAACATCAAAGACTTCTTTAGGTCTAAGGGTTCTAAGTTAGGAATCAAGGCACTCTTCAAGATTCTGTTTGGTGAGAATGATGTGGAGGTGTTCTATCCTGGTGACAGGATGATCAACCCATCTGAGTCAACATGGGTCAAGAACCTGATTATCAGAACTGTTCCAATTCCTAGAGTATTTTGTGACATAGATGAGAATGTAGTCACACCTGATAAGACAATTGGATCTACAGTAGAGTTCAAGTCATATCCTGCTGTGGTCATTGATGGTAATGGTGAGACATCTGTCTATGAACCAGAGGATGTCTTTGCTAAGACATACAGTGACTATGCCATGTCTTATCAGTATGGTGATGAGACACAGTATGAACTCTATCTGAATAAGGATGAGTTACAAGGTAAGATCATTGCCAACCCCACCACCAGACTGACAAGAACCCTGTATAGGTCAGAGTCTGCTGTCCCTAATGATGACAGAAGAGATACAAAGACTATCACTGTAGAGTCCACATTAGGATTCCCCAGTAGAGGTGTGGTGTTCATTGATGAGGAAGCAATCTTCTATAAGAACAAGACACCAAACCAATTCCTTGACTGTCAGAGAGGATACATTGGTGTAGATAAAGACCATAGACATGGTTCTAATGTCTATGGTCCATATTATGTAAAGACTACTATTACAGATGAAGAGGGAGTTACACACACCAGTAGGTCATGGCCACTTGGACTTGTAGAGTCAGTTGATATTGTAGACAGTGGATTACTACACAAGGTTGATGACCCAGTATCACTGAATGGTCCTGGTAAGATTGATTACAGGGAACCCATCCTTGCTTCACTCAATCCTCCACAACTCAAGACCACATATACATTCCTTGAGAACTATGATGATGAACTGACTGAACAGAACTCATCATCACCAGATGAGATTGCCTATGTTGGTAATAGGACACATGGTCCTGATGGTGTTTTCTTTGATAATGAGAATGTCTTCATATCTACTTCTGGCTTCCCTAAACACAGGATTGGATACTTTAATGAGAATGTCAATATCAGTATAAGTGACAAGGTAGGTCCCCTACTCAAGTCAGACCAGATACTGGCAACTATTCCTAGAAGAGATAGTATCAAGAGTAATAAGGTAGAGGGTGATTATATCTTCAGTCATAAAGGAACTGATATTACTGGTGTCTTTGTAGATGGTGTCAGAGCATACAGTAATGTTTCACCCAAGACTATTACACAGGGTAGGATTGTAAGGTATGAGATAGTCAACAAGGGATATGGATACATCACTCCTACCATCACTGTCAATAACAGACTACTGACAGAAAACATTGTCACATCAAATACTGGTGAGATCACATCTGTTACACCCACAGGCAATGACTTCTCTTACACACAGGAACCAAATGTAGAAGTCACCAGTGGTAGGAATGCCAGGTTAATTCCTATTTTAGATCCCTATGGTAGGATTATAAGAATCACCATAGTGAATTCAGGTGAACACTACTATGACACTCCAACTCTGAAGATTGTAGACCCTACTGGTGTAGGTAAGGGTGGACTGATTTCTTGTGTAGTATCAGGAGGTAGGATTGTAAGATGTAATATTGATAGTTCTGGTATTGACTTCCAGACAGGAACAAGTATTGAGGTAATCCCAATTGGTGCTGGTGCTGAAGTCAAAGCAGTAGTTGAGTATTATGAACTTGACAGATATAGTGAGGTAATATCAAATAGTGACTGGAAGTTTGATGATGGTGGTGGCTTCTTGTTTGAGAAACCAGGTAAGAATGAGAAGGAAGTATATGGGTATGTTGCCAACCCATCACTTCTCAGAGAGAGACTAGATGATGATGGTGACCAACATTCCAAGATCATTGGTTGGGCATTTGATGGCAATCCCATCTATGGTCCATTTGGTTTTTCTAACAATGTGAATTCCAATCAGGGTGTAGTCAGACAACAATCTGGATACAGGATGTTACAATCCAGACTATCAGTCATTCCTAATGGTGGTGGGACATTACCTGGTCTCAATCCCCCATCTCAGTCTGATTATCCAATGGGATCCTTTGTCCAGGACTATAAGTATGATCCAGAGTGGTATAGTATTCCTGGTGATTTAGATGATACTATTGCTGGATACTTAGCAAATGAGGATCCTATATTCCTACAGGCAGATAGTGATACTGGTGAACCCTATCTTGAGATTACTACTACTGATGGTAAAGTTTCTATTGGATTAGTAGTTCCTAACTATGTCTTGGATGAGAACAATGGTAAGATCTGTAATACACCAGACTTCCCAGTTGAGTTATATCCTGATGGTGTTTATTGTTACTTCCTGGCAACTGACTACCAAGACAGACCTCAGTTCCCATATATCATTGGTAAGACATTCAATAACAGACCCATCAGCCAACAACTGATCATTGAGAGTCAGGAGTCCATATCTCCACTACCCAGAGATACTATCTACAATCCATCTATTGTGGATGGTATTCCTATTACCTTTGACTTCACAAGAGTAGAGAGACTTAGAAACCCATACTTGGAGTCAACAAAGGATGGTGTCAAGTTACAGATTGGTGAGGTGTCAGAGGGTTCAGTCAATAATGTTGTTGTGGAGGATGGTGGTCCACTCACATCTGGTATAGGTGATTATTGTTACTTTGATAATACCAACACCACAGGTTCAGGAGCACAGGCATTTGTCAGTGAGATCAAGGGTGAGAAAGTTCTTTCTGCTACTGGTAAAGAGATCACTACTAAGGTTATCAGTCATCACCTAAGGTTGGATCTATCAAACAATGTTGACTTTCACACAATTGCAGATGACAGCAAACTCACATTCTTCAATGATGAAACTAATGCCCAGGCAGTTGTCACCATTCATTATGACACATATCAAATCTTAAATATTAATGTAACCTCATCTACTCTGGTTCAGATCAATGATTATTCTTATGATAATAAGAGAAGGATCTTTAGTGTAGGTGATATTCAGATACTACCAGAAACTGCTGATAAGACAGAGTTGTGGTTTGAAGACACAGAACACTTCAAGACAGGTGATGTTGTCACCATCAAGAATGGTTCAGCATATGATGACTTTGAACCCCATGAAGAGGCACTGATTAGATCTATTGCTCCTCTGACTGATCTTATTCCAGTCAAATCTAATATCTATGATATAGTTGATGCACTATTCTCTAATAGTGATATCAATGACACACTGAATGGTAATGGTGGCACTGATAGTTTTGATGCAGGTGATAGTTTATCCAGTGAATACCCACCTGTCAACAAAAAGGTCACACTCATCAGAGGTTATAGTGACTACAAGAGACCAGTAGACAATGATACAGAGGTTGTCAATACAGAAAAGTTCTTATATACTCTAGAAGTTGGTAATGATCATAACCTTTTAAGGGGTGATGTTGTTCATATCTCTGGTTCTAAGTATCCAGAGGTCAATGGGAAACAGATTATCTGTGATGCAAGAAGAAGTAGATACTTTTCCTTCTATGTAAAGGAGTTATATGGTGAAGATGATGGTGTAACCTACACCACAGAGAGTCAAAATGCCTATGGTGAGGTTTCAAAAGTCCATCTTTCCTCTGGTGGATATGGATATGCTGATTTACCAGTCATAATAGGACTATACAAGAGACAAATTGACCAGGCAGAAGTCAAAATCAACAGAAATGGTGGAGAAATTGTCAGTATTGATGTATTAAGTGGAGGATCTAGGTATAGTAATCCTCATGTGATCATTGTTGACCTAGAAAACTTTGGATCTGGTGCTGTTGCTACTGCTGAAGTATCAAATGGCAGTGTAACATCCATTAAAATGGTGGAATCAGGTAGTAATTATGTCCTACCATCTGTATTCTTGGTTGAAAGTGAGGGTCACTATGTTGCCACTACTGATGACATTGGTAAAATCAAGTCAATGAAGGTGATCAATCCAGGTAGGAACATATCTGCTGACAGATCATTGAAACCTGAGATTGAAATCAAGACTAGATTTGTTGTAGACTACATCAGACCAGAGAGATATTCATTCATTGTTGTGGATGGTGGAACTTCCACTAGGATTCCAGGTAATATTCTATATGGTGGTAACTGGAAGAACCATCCTATTGAAGATTTGGATCTACTTGATACTGCCTTCATTGACTTTAAGGTTGGAGAGATACTATATCAGGGGTCACTTGAGAAACAACTTTGTGCTGCTATAATTACAGACTATGATGATAGAAGACAGATCATTACAGTCAGGAACATCAAGGGTGTATTCAAGTCAGGAGAACCAGTTTATAACCACACAGGAACCACAGCAAACCTTGTGGTTGAGGGACAGGCAGATTGTAGATGTGTAGTCAATGGATCTTCCACACCAGAGGGTAGGTTCATTGATGACAAGTCTATGTTGAGTAGAGAGTATGCTGTCATTCAGGACTCCTACAGATATCAGTGGTTCTCTTATGTTATATCTTCTCCATTACAACAGGTGGACTATGGTGAGTTTGTAAGAAAGATCATTCATCCTGCTGGTTTCATCCAGTTTGCTGATCTGACTGTTCATGACAGTATCAAGTTTGTCACCAGAAAGAGATATCTAAGAAGAAAGGTAGAGACACCTACAACCAGAAGTATTACATCAGATACTGCAGTAGAGATGGAGACCATCATCTCCACAGAAAGAGCAGGAATGGCTGTAGTGGGTGAACAAGATCTTGTCACCTTATTCACTGATAGCTGTGCACCATTTGTCTTGTTGACTGGTGATGGAACACCACTATTATCATCCACTATCAATGGACCTAAGTTCACTCTGACACACATAGAAAAATGTGTTGATGGTGTACCATTCAATCTAAATAACTAAAAACTGGGGTTATGGAATACAGTTTAATTAAAATTAATGAGCTGAGGTCTTTTGCAGATGTAGGAGCCCTCACTAATACTGATCTAGTGTTAGTTGAAATTGATGATGGAAATGGCAAGTGGATTACTGCCAAGGCTCAGGTTCAACAACTATTCAATACTAGAAGTATTAGACTGACCAACGCAAGTTTGTTCTCAGCACAACTGGGTGAATTTGCTAAGGAGATTGGTCTTGGTGATTCAATGGTCAATCAAGAGGATTTCAACAAGTTTGTTGGTACCCTGTTGTCTAGAATGTTCACCAAACTAAATGAAAAACCAGACATCATCTTACATCCTGGTCCTACACTTCCTAATCCTATTGAGGAAATTAAGAGAACACAATTTGTAGAAGGTACATTGTGGATTGATACATCTAATTACAGAGTGTATATTTGCAAGTACTTCATTGATGATTCAGGTGGAGCAGAACCAGTCCAAACATGGATTGGACTTACTGACAGATAAGTATAAATATAGTTGTATAATTAATTGAAATGTCAGACCTACTCTTTCCTACAAATGCACTAGTGGATGATACAGTTTCTGCTGTAAATAAAACCTGGCAATTTGATGGTGAAAAATGGGAACTTCATCCACTTAAAGATGAATTTACAGCACAACTGCCAGTTGTATTGGAAGAGGATAGTGTAGATGGTGTTGGTCGTACTTTTGATCACTCGTTTACTATCAAGGACCTACAGGACTTAGAGTATGAAAGATTCAACGACCCCCAAACAGGATTACCAGAGGTTTAAACAATGGCAAGATTAATAGGAAATGACGACCTCTTTGTCGTCCAGCTACAGGATACAATTCATCCATCCGCTCAACAGGATGAGATTGTATCAGTAAAGTTTGAGACTATTGTAGACTCAGCTGTTGATATTGCTGTACCTGGTAATAGAATCCCCAATACAGGACCTAGACTAGATTACCTAGGCAATGTACTTCCCGCTGATCCAACATTAGGACCATATGGTGATGGTAAAGCTGGACTCATGTATCCAGGTGCTGGTTTATACTTTGATGAAGCCACTGGTCAACTAGATGTTGCAGTCAACTCTGATCTACAATTTATTGGGGTCATTGAGTATGACACACAGACTGGTAGTGGTGCTACTGAATGGGAACTGGGGTTAGACAATGATAGTCTCCCTAGTGTAAGGAAGGGTAATTTTTATGTTGTTGGTGAATCAGAACTTGTTCTGAAACCAGAGATATGGAATCTATCTGATAGTACTGACGCAGAACCCAAGCTAGGTGACCTGGTTGTTTGTATTGATGATTCAGTACCTGGTAGTTTACCAGGAAACCGTGATAGTCATGTTTGGAATGTGATTCCAAACGTAACTGGTGGACAAGCAGTACTACAAATCAGGACTGTTGGTGCTGACTATGATATGATGTCTGATCGTGGACAGAATAAGAACAACTATGCTGAAGTTCATACTGAGTTCCCAAGTGCTTCTAACCAAAGACCTCTAATCAGAATTAGAAAGGCAGGGTTTGTGCCTGGCGATCCAAATGACACAGTTGATGGAGTTAGCAGTAATGGTCACTATGTTGGTGGTCTAATTTCTGAGTTTGATAAAGAGAAGATTGACAGATTAGATCTCAATACCATTGAGGAAGGTTGGGTCAAGTCACTGACACTGAAAGAGGATAAGACAACAAGTGATTCTCTTAGTATACTTACACTGTCTAATCGACTCAAACCTCAGTATACATCCCTCACACTGAGTTCAACACCAGCAGAAGAAGACAAGTTTGGTGTAGTTGAGTTGGCAAGTCAGGTTATTATTGATCAGGCAATCAATGCCACATCAGATAGTATTGGAACCACTGGTAGAACAGATGAGGTGGTTATGACACCACATAAGACAATGCAAAACTTTGTTCCTAGATTGTTTAATGTCTTACCCGCACTGGAACTATCTAATAACAGTAACCTACCTACCCCCTGAGGAATAACAGATGTATATTAAAGGTGGAGATTTATTTGTAGTCCAGGACTTCGTGGACGGTGAGGTTAAGTCATATTCGGGTCTTCAACTCACTGAAGACATGAGGCAGTTGATGGGAGAGAGTGTCCAGATCTGGATGCAAGGTTCTCCACCACCAACTGTTGGTAGTCCTGATTTTGTTACCACATATGATTTGTGGTTTGATACTTCTGTTGCTGCTTTCTTTGTGGCATCAAGGAATGTTGATGGTGAACTTACCTGGATTGTAGTCAACCCAGCAGACCATAAAGACATTCTTAAAAATACTAGTCAGGATGAGTATTTCCCACCATCTGGTGCTGTAGAAGGTGAGGTATGGACCCACCCAGGATCAGGTGTCAACTATTACTATAGAGCAATGAACAACCAGTGGTGTGATGCCACAGGTGCTGGTGAGAGAGAATTTGTGCTTCGTGCAGGTGACACAATGACAGGCAACCTTCAGTTGCCACAGTTGATTGTTACTGGTGATGATACAGTAGAAGCATTGATTGAAATCAATGAAGGTATTATCACTGCTGATGATAGTGTAGCAGGTGAGGAACAGAGGTTATATTTCAATGGTGATACTATTGCCAAACATGAAGATGTTGTCACCATCACAAACAGGTTGATTAATAATGATCAACATATTGAGAACATTACACCTTACACCTTCAGAGGTCTACAACAGTTTGGTACAACTGAGGCTGTTGGTGGTTATGTTCTATATGACTCCAATGACACTGCTACTGACACAATCAGTTTAACTGAAAAGGTATTTGTTTCTGATACAGACCTGACCAGTCAAACCCTTGATGATAGTTTGGTCACTCATGGTATGTACCTTGAAGTACAAGCTATTGAGGGAACCAACAAACTGATTGGTACTGTCATTGAAAAAACAGATGCAACTGATGGCACTATCTTCACACTAAAGGATATCAAGTCAAATGGTGTCAGTGTAGATGGTGAAGTATCACATGTTCGTATCTTCAGTGTAGCTGATAGTTCTGCTAAGGGTGGTGTGTTTTACCAACCAAATGCACCCATGGGACCCAATGAACACTTAAATGTTGGACAACTATGGGTAGACTCAAGCACCAATATCCAGTACATCTGGACTGGTGAAGAATGGTCAGAAGTAGGTGCTGCTTGTGGCAGTGGTGGGTCCTCTATGTCAATTCCTATTGGTACAATCTGGCCATACGCTGGATCCATAACAGCAGCTACACCATTACCAAGAGGTTGGCTATTATGTGATGGATCTAATATTGACGGTAGGTATGTGAGACTTAAAGAACTACTTGGTGTCGATAAAGTTCCTGATCTAAGAGGTAAGTATCTAGGTGGTGCTGGTAGACTTGGACTAGACGGAGTAAGATCTGAAAAGACAGACTTTACTAGAATACCAAGAATGTCAGAGGCTTATAACAAAAACAATAATGAGTTGATTAGTGGTTCTGTAAGCAATACGAATCTAGGCAATCACAAACACGGTATTGGTACTATTGAAGCTAAAACCAACAATGATGGTAAACATACTCATATGTTCAAATCAGAGGGTTTTAATGCCACTGGTGGTAAAAATGCATTAAGGCCAGAAAATAATTCTCTCAGTTTTAATACCGATGAGAATCAAGGTGCTCACAATCACACAATCACCATGAGTGGAGACACAGCAAACAAAGACCTAGGTAACCACACTCACAGTTTCAACATTGCCTATTACGATTGGGATGAATATACCAGACCTTACACTTATGCGGTTCACTGGATCATTAAACACGACTAATCTAAATAAATACTTCTAAAAGAGAGTCTCATGACATCAATACCTATCGATTTTCCGAACCCCGCATTTAATAATCAGATATATCCTGATTTAGAAAACGGTGACGCGGGGCTTGATAATGGTAAGATTTATCAATATGATGGTGTCAAAGAGGTCTGGGATGTTATATGTGGAGGTGATACTGTAGGTGGTGGGTCTGGAGGGTCTGGAGACTTCTTAGGAAAGTATGGTGACAACGTAGCATCAGATGATAATGTAACATACCATTGGAAAGTAGACGGTCTAATTTTTAGTTCTGACCTAGAGGTTAAATTTAATCTAGATGAGGAACTTGGATTCAAAATTGACAAAGAACAAGTATATTCAGAACTTCCATTCACTGTCAATGAGGACTTTAGCGTACTTGACAATGGTGATGTACTATTAGGAGAAGATTCTGTTAATGCCTTTATGGCAAGAGAAGATCACCATGCTGTATCTAAGAAGTATCTTGATAGTGTTGGATATGTGAAGAAGTCTGGTGATGTGATGAATGGGACTCTTACTTTTAGTGGAGCCATGGATTCACATGTTATTATTTTTAATAGAGGGGAAGGTGAGCCACAACAAATCAGAGTGAAGAACGGGGCTCCTGGTGGCGTTTCACTAGTTCTGGAAGGCAATAGTAACTTTAATACCTTTGATATTTTAGGTGGACCCAGTGCTTCAGAACAATTTTTGAGTGTTGGGGGAAGACAGGGAATTTTTACATTCAATACTCCTATTGTTATTGATGCCACCATTAACGATACTGCCCCTGCTTATTTGGAAGTAAAAGGATCTGGTGGTAAGATTAAAGCCACTGGTGGTGCCACTATCAACACTAATATTCTGGAATCACATGATGATTATTTAAAGATTAATATCAAAGATGAAACAAACATTAATGTCACGGAAGAAAAGGTTTTACTCAACAAAAAAGGTCAGTACAACCAAAACTCAGCTGCATCCATCTCTGATGAATTAGACCTAATACATAAAGGTTATGTGGATGATGCACTGTCTAATGTAGATTTTGGTAATAAGGTTGATATAGAAGGTGATGTAATGACAGGTAACCTTGAGTTGCCTCAGATTGTTGTATCTGGAAATGATACAGTAGAACCAACTGTCTTCTTAAATAGACAGAAATTGACCGCCACCGTTGGTGATACTCCTGGTGATTTGGGTCCAATTCAAAATCCAAATACTTCAACAGATTTTCCCTCTGGTGGTTCTACTATCACCTTTAGTACACACGGTAAACTCCAAAGTTCTGGCCAGCCGGGTGGTAGAGATTATTATGTATTCTCTGTCGGTGAGTATTTGTATAGAGTATCAAGTAAGGGAGTTTGGAGAACCAATAAGAAACTAATTGACGATGACTGGCCAGAAATAACAGATTCTTCCAAATACCCATACACTGGTACATTCAAGAGAATGGTCCGTGTAACTATTGATCAAGACAATGACAAGGTCTACATTTTAAGCGCTTGTCATTCCTTCGCTGAGGGAGACAAGGATTTTAATTGGGATTTACTTGAAGGTACATATAGTACTTTCCACACAACAGGTTGGACTATTAAGGCTTCTTGGGATGACACATATGCATGTAATGGTATTGTATGGGATCCAGTCACTAAAAAGTTCGTAGTAATTTCACAACTATCTGATGTCTCTAACCCCGAGGTACTAATTTTTGACCCAGTAAGTGGTTCTAGAACAATTAAGACAATTAGTGGCTTGAGTTGGCAAGATTTGAACTTGTACTCAGACTTACAAATCTTTGAGTCCACCATATACATTGGAACTCAGAAGGGTTATGTAAGTAGTTCCAACCTTTTTGATACAAGTAATAATGTCGTAGTAAATGACATCATAAAAAATCAAGTTGGACTCGAATCCAATCGTTTGTATACACACGCTATATACCAAAGTAGACATTTCTTCTCGACCTACGAGAGAGAGTTTGCTTCTATTGACTCAGCACTAGACGAAAACTCTGTTCTAAAATATGATGATGTGCCAGGATCAGGAACTGATCCTGTAAGTAATAGATCTATCTTAAAAGTATCTGGTGATTATCTTATTCACATCTCAGATAAACTACCTGTAAGTTTCTTCGATGGAGAGAATTGGCTACAGACATCTCATACACAACCGGTTAACAACGAAGTTTATGATGTAATCTCATATTCAGCAGAGGGCGTCGATCACGTTCTACTGTTGGATACCCATAGTACTATATATTACTCTACTAATGTACCCGCGGCCGCTCGAGTGCCTTCGACCGAAGACAGAGATAAACCAGCTGGTGTTTCTGGTGCTTCTCACCTATTATTCAATGATGACAGAGTTGCTCTGTACAAGGAACTTAGTGGACTAGGTGGATCGGTTGAGTTAAATCAAGACTCAATTGATGCACTTTCTGATTATATTGATGAAAATTTTGTCAAGAAAGAAGGTGGCGACTCTATGCAGGGTCCGTTAAATGTAACTGGTGGTCGTAATCCTACAGATGGTATTGAAGGAACTATCAAGGTACTTAATGTCGACAGTGGTCAGAATGGCTCTCTTCAGTTAAAAAATAATGGTAATACTAAAGTTTATGTTGGTGACCAAGATTTAACTGTTGCTACTAATCTAAAGTTCAATAATCCTGGTAAACACATATACGTTGGCAGCGAAAACAATGGTCTTGTCATTAATAATGATGGTGTCCTTTATAAAGGGGATTTCACTAA
>WLWF01001728.1_pt1 | contig 16986 bp, 18 predicted proteins | sample 6718331 | NCBI WGS metagenome assembly WLWF01 (sample SAMN12718692, study PRJNA515312) | sponge metagenome | isolation source: marine sponge | host: Mycale hentscheli | place: New Zealand: South Island, Marlborough, Capsize Point | collected 2003-05-01
TTTCTACAGCTTCAGCTGCTGGTTTATATCTTAACCAAGGTAAAATACTTTTGTCTTGAAATATATCGTATGTAGAACCAAGATAATTTTTAAATTTACCACCAAACAATTGTTTAAAAGATTGTATGTCTGCAGCATCTAAAGTCCCACCAAGTTTAGAAAATAATTTAGACCATGCAGTTCTCATGTTTGACAATCCGCCAAGAATAGAAACTTCTAGTTCTTTTGCTTTGTCCGCGGTAGGTGCAAATTTTTTTATTTGATCTTTTACTTTTTGTATCATAGCGGCATCCATATCACCAAATGCTGCAACACCATCATCACCTAGTTTTGCTTCACCGGATAACAACGCATCGTTTACATCACCTAAAAATTTTGTTCTTTCTTTTGCAGACTGCTTGTTAAATACAGTACGCATTGGTGGAAATAATCTATCTATATCAACATCAAGATCTCTAGAAAAATTTCTTGCAACGTTTGCATCAGCTGCTTGCGCACCAATAGATTGTCTTTCTACATCAAAAAATTCTTGTGTCTTACCACTACGTGCTCTAAATTTTGATGCAACTTTATCAATCCATCTATCTAACTCAGAGTTAGCTGTGTCTAATCCCTTGTTCCTGTTTGTTATTTTTTTAATAACTGTACCTGCACCACTAAGAATACCTGTAAATAATGCACCTTCTGTACCAAATTTAATTCTATTTAATATTTCTCTTGTTGCATCTGGATCCGTGTCACTTCTATCTATTTTAGTTGGACCACCTAATAGATCTCCAAACGTACCAATAGCTTCTGCATCACCTACAAACACACCCTCTGCAATACCACCACCAATTGCACCGGCAATAAATTGTCTGCCTTTACCTTTAGCGGTAAGTTCTAATGCTTCATCAGCTGCATCAACTAAATTTTTATTTCCTAGTCTAACATATTTATTATTTTTACCTGCAAGCATTGCTGTTTTTGCCATACCACTTGCAGATCTAAAAGCTAATCCACCAGGTATACCTATGTTTACTAATGCTTCTGTAATTTTACCAGCAGCTGTTGCTTCTGCTTTCTCATCAAATTCTGTAAGGTCATCAAACCATTGTTCAACTGCAGCAGCTTTACCACTGTTGACACCAAGGTCCATAAGACTTGCACCTAGAGAAAAAAAACCTTTTGGTATTGCAATTAAACCTGATGCTACACCTGATAACATAGATTCGATTGTACCTACTTTGCTAGCTTTATCTGCTGTGTTAAAGTATGATGAATAATCAAAGTTTGAGGCCATGTGTTACCTCTTAATATCTGTTACTTGACCTTCTGTAATAGTAACTAAAACATCACCCACAGTGTAGTCACCATCTGGTAAATTTTTACCTTTTATAACTTCTGTAGTAGCTTGTATAATTATATCTTGTTCTGATATTTCTCCAGATTTTTTAGCTTTTTCCATTACATCTGTTAATTGTGTTTTTGTAAGTATATTTCCTTTAAAATTATCTGATGCAACAGATGCTGCAGCGTCAATTGCTGACTGGCCAGATAAATTTTTAGAAGCTGCTATCTTAGCTTCTGCAAAACCTGTCTCTAAATCTTTATCTATTTTTTCCATTTGTTTTAATCTGTATTGATTAAGAAGTTTAGCACTTGGATCAGAAGCTTTGATATCTTTTTCAATCTCACCTTTAAGTATAAGAGTATCAATAGCATCTTTAGTTTTCTTAGGTTTATCAAATGCTTTACTAGTTGATTGTATAATTTGATTAATTAAACTACCATCTCTAATAGATCCTTTTAAATCTCCGCCTGCTTGGTTAACAGCTTGACTAGCTGCAATTAAAGAATCGTAAGCAGCTTCTTTATTCATGCCTTTAATATCCATGATGTCTCTGTATTTTTCTACTTGAGCTGCACGTTTTTCTTTTGGACTTAATTCTACACCAGATCCTGCACCGCCTTTGTTGTCAGTGTCAGTTAATAATTTATCTAAACCGCCTGGAGGTGGTGGACCTTGCGTTTCTAATTCTTTATCTGATTTAGGTGTACCATCTGGATAAAAATAATATGCAGCAGAAGCTATTGTTATAGGATCTTTTGCAACAGACCAAATAGCCTTACCTGCTTTTTGTGTTAAGCCAATTGCTTGAGGAGATGTTGCTCCTTTATATAAACCCATACCTAATTTACCAGTCATGGTTCCTTCTAAATATTTACCAACAGCTGTAGGAACAAGTTTTTCTCCCATTGCTGGTCCTGCCGGTGATGCAACTCTAGAACCTGGAGTAAATTTAACACCACTATAAGTTCCTGATGAAGGTATTCTAACTCCTTTTTGTGCTGTAAATTTTCCTGGTGTCATTACACTTGAACCAACTGGTCCTTGAACCGGTGTTGGTTTAGCAAAGAAATTTCTAATACCTTTAGCACCTCTCATTATTGCAGGACCTGCTCTCATTGCAAGAGGTGCTAATCTTGCTAATCCCAAACCTGCTCCATATATAATAGGTGCTACGTGTTTTTCTCTACCACCTGCATCTTTAAATCTATCTGGATGTTGACCAACCAATAACATACCACCATCTTTTTTTGGTTCCCTGATCCCTGACATAACACCCTCTTTGATAGGGCCGCCGTATCTAAACATCGGTCTGTTCAATGGTCTCATAATTACCTACTTAAATATTTTGCCGTACAATCCACCAACACCTAACGCTGTGCTTAGTGCAGTTGAGAAAGGACTTGGTTGTGAAGGTTCTGAATATTGTTGTCCTGCTACTCCACCTGCTAAACCAGTTAATGTATTACCGTATTGTGAAAGTCTACCATAAGGTTCGTAAGCTGCAGTTTGTAAAGCTTGTTGATTAGCTGTTAAGTTAGCTTGATCCATACCTTGTCTTAATGCACCAAGAGATCCTAATGCAGAAACGTCTTGACCCATACCAGTTCTACCAAAATCAGATAAAGCAAATTGTTGTGTTCCTAAACCAGATTGTAATCCAGCTAATTGACCACCTTGTGTAAATGCATTCGATGCTGCTTGTTGTGCATTTTGAAATCCTGATTGTAATAATTGTGCTTGAAGAGCTGATCTATTTGCTAGTCTATCTGATTCATACTGACCTAACATTGCACCTTCTCTACCACCACCAAAATTACCTGATGTATAAGCTGCATCTTTAATAGTTTGTGCACCTTGTGCACCTTGTTTGTCATACTCCGCAAGAGTTGTATCAATAACTTGTTGTTGATATGGTGACATAAAAGGTTGGTAAGCTGATGCTCCTGTTAAAGAACCTAAGCCACCTACTGTTCCTGCTGCTTGTTGTTGTGCAGTTTGTGCTGCAGATAAAAACGGTTGATAAGATCCTACACCTTGTTGTGCAAGATTAATTGCTTGTGTTTGTAATGGATCTTCTTGTGATACAAACGGGTTCTGTCCTGTACCCGTTCCCATAAACGTTGAAGTATTAATGGGTGCGGAATAAGTTGCCGTTGCTTGTGTTGCGTAATCTTTTATTGCCGGTTCTATAAAATCTGAAATTGCCATTATATCATCCTTGATTGTAACATTTGTTGTTGATCATACATTGCTTGCGCACCTTCTAATCCTTGTGAATCCTCAGAAACTTCTCCACCTTGTTCTAAGTTATTCATTAAATTTTCCATAACTTCAGCGCCTTTATCTATATCGCCGCCTCCTGCATTTCTAACAGCATCTGCAGTAAATACAAACTCATTTTTAGATAGTCTAGCCGGTACATCGTCTGCTCTTTCTTTGCCACCCATTGCTACAAAACCACCTTCGTTTCTAAAATCTTTCTCCATGCCACCCATGTCAATCATTTCAGAAGCTTCTGCTTCCATGATTCCACCTTCTTGTTTTCCTATTCTGCCACCAGTGGCTGCCATAGCTGTTGGTTGTTCCATACCTGCACCTTCAGGTGCTTGTTGTTGTTGCATCACTGCTTTTACAAATTGTTCAAAAGATAATGTGCCACCTTTGTTTTTATATTTTACAAATTCTGCCATAAGCATTTGTTCTGCTTGTGCATTGCCTGCACCACCACCCATATTTAAAAATGCTTTTTGTGGTCTATATCTTTGACCAGCCGCTGATCTAATAAATTCTTCTTCTTCATCTTCAACCATCATTCCATTAGCATAACCTGCACGTCCACCATCTGCATTAGGTTGATAAAAATTTTTCATTACAAATTGTTTTTGTGGCATAAATGCTAAATTCTTTCCACCTGTACCCATGTAAAAATCTCTTGCACGTTGTCTAATACCTTCTACATCCATTACATCTGTTACTTCTTCTTCAACCTCTTCAGGAGCAAAAGCATCCATTAAAAAAGGTGCTGCAACTAAACCTGCTCCTCCTGTAAGAAAAGCTGTTTTAGCATCAAAATTTTTACCAAAAGGATTTAGCTTTGAAAAGAAACCTGCTTTGTTAGCTGGCCCAGATCTGTTCATTACAAAATTTGCTGGACCAAATCTATTTGCTAGTGCTGCTTTAGCTGCACCCATAGTAGCACCAATTCCTTGTTGTCCTAGTAGACCTGTAGCTGCTCCACCAAAACCGGCTCTACCAAAAAGACCGCCTATACCTGTTCCAGGTATTCCAAATGCCAATGCACCACCTAAAGCTATTTTACCTAGTGGACTTTTAGCAATTTTCTTAACGCCTCGTACCGCTTTCTTAACGATACTCCCTAATCCATATAATTGTCTGGGTTCTTGCATTCTAGATATTGCCATAATTTTACCTTAATTCCTATGTTTACTTGGTTTTTGAGAACAAATCAAGAGGAGGCATTATAACTTTTACGTCTTGTGCCATTTCTTCAGGCTTATAACCCTTTGCTTCCCAGTCTTTTTTTTCTTTAAAAATCTCACCAGTTTCTTTGTGTCTGTAAGTTTCTTCTACTTTAGCGTTATATACTTCCATTAGTCTATTTTCTCCTTTAATATATTAAGATAACTAATACCAAACACCACACCATCAGATACAGTGCCTGCTGTAGTGTAAGATAACACAGTCCCACCTTCTACAATTAAAGGTAAAGTTAATATCTCTACACTTGTAGCAGCTACTAATGTTTGTGTATTAACAATCTCAAATGCATTGTTTTTAATGGTTACAGTAGGTGTATTAGAACCTGATTTATTTGTAACTCTTAATGATTTAATAATGTAAGTTTCATTAACAGCTGGAGAAAGCATTGATACAGTCTCTGCAGCTGTTGTTGTTTTGCCGTAAAATTTATATTGGTTTACTACTGCCATTATTCTAAAAAGAAACTTTTAGCTTCTATCTCCTGTTTTACTTCGTCTTGAAATGTACTATTTAATTTTGTAATTACTGAGTCAAGATCTCTAACCAAAGATTGTAAATTTTTTTGATTATATTCTGGTTCTGCTCTAGTTAATGATTCTACTATCTTTGCCATTATAATAAACTTGTTAGCCCTCCACGAGAAAAATAATTACCCCTTCCTCTATCTTGATTGGCTTGAGCTTCCTTATTTGTTTTAGTTGACGTATGTGTACCAAATTGATTATCTCTACCAGCATAATTATATGCTGCTGTACTTCCATCTGGATTTTTTGTATTAGCTGCTGCAATTTTTGCATCTGCTTCTAGCTTTTCTTTATATGCTTTATCAGCTGCTGCAATTTTATCTTTATATAGTGCTGATGATTCTAAATATTGTTTATATTTAAATTGTTTTTTTGGATTGTTTTTTAACTCTTCAACTTCTTCGTCGGTCATATTTGCAAAGTTCTCATTATAAATATTTAGTTGATTTTCTAAGTAATTATTAGCTGAAAAATTTTTACCTGTTAAAGTTTTTAATCCACCCGATCCGTCAAACAACATACCCATAGAAGCTAATTGATCGTAAGCCTGTTTTTGTGCATCACTTAAACCTGCAATACCGTAACTACCCATATAATTTTTATCAATTTCTGATGCTGTTAAACCTTTTGTAGGGTTCATTTTTTTTTCCGCTAAATTTAATAAAAAATTTGCACCTGGAATAAACGCTGCACCTGCTCTCATAAAACCTGGAAATTCTTTTTTTGGTTGTATACTATAGTCTTTATAAAAAACTGATTCACCATCTTCGTTAACTTGACCGTAATCAAAATATCTTCCTGGTCCACTTTGTTGTACGTTTCCTGGAAGACCTCCAGTATAGTTTGCAGAACCATAGTAACCTGATTGTCCTGCATAAGGACCTGATGTTATGACACTAGGATCTGCTGGTTTAATAGCATTACCATAACCAAAAGCATTTCCACTACCCGAAAAATATCTGTTATCTGAATTAACAAAATTTTTAAAAGAATTAGAATTAGGAAGACCAAAAGAACTTTCTTGTTCGTCTCCTACAACAGGTGCATTGTAACTTAATCTATATTGTTCTTGAGGAATAAAATATTGTCCTGCATCATAAATAGCTTTATCTCCTTGATTATAAAATGCTACCATTATCTTCTACCCCCTGGTGAAATATCTAATCTAAATGTACCAAGTTTCCAGTCTTCATTAGTTGTAGTGTTAGCAACTTTAATAGCAATAGACCTTGCTCGTAATCTCGTATCTTTTTTAATTGTAGTAGAACTTACGTCAAAGTTTGTTGTAGTTGGAGAACTATTAGGATAATTTCTTGTTACAAAACTAATTCTGGTATTACCTGTTTGTGAAATAAAATCTGGTATAAATCTTTGTATTCTCATAATGTATTCACCATCACCTCTAAGATCTGGCATTCCTACAACAGCTCCAGTAGAAGCTCGTTTCTGTGTAATATCAAAATCACCAGAAGTAATTGTACCTATAATAGCAGTTGTTACACCACCAGCATTAATTTGATCGGTCCCTGTTTCCTGTTCATAGTATATAGTAATACCATCAGTATTTCCAGTGCAATCACTAGCTGCATTATCTGTAGAATCATAAAATGTAGCATGTGGTTTATCAAATACTGCAGAATCTTGCCACGCTGTTCTGGGTAAAGTACCTGTTGTCCAAATAGGACGTTTAGGACTAGAGTCTAAATAATTATATGTAACAACCCTGTTAACTGAATCTGATGCAGAAGTACAATAAAACCAACTTATTTCTCCAAACAAATTATTTAATCCTGCATTAATTAAATCTCTACTAGTAGCATTAATATCATCGTATACATGGTCTTCGACAAGACACGGCATAGATTTTAACTGACCATCGTAAGTAAAGAATCCATTCTCGGACATCCAGTAAGCAGAACCATCAACTTCTATACATGCATTTTTACCAAACAATCCACAGTTAGTTCCTACTTGTTCAAATGAGAATGTAAATGGTTGGCCTACAAATTTCATAAGAAATAATGCTGTGTCGGTCCATACATAAATTGCATCTCTACCTTTAATGGCTCCCATAATTTTAGAACCATCGGCAAGTCTTTGTGTGCCGGCGGTATTGTTTGCTTTGACTGTGTAAGAATCTGTTTCATCAATACTTTCTTGAGATGAAAATCTTATAAACATGTCGTCTTGAGTAGCAGTATTACCTACTGTAGTTTCTGTACCAAAAAATACTAAGTGTCTATCGGGCGTAGATACCAATACATGACGTGACGCTGTTGGTGCATTAGCTAATAATGTTGCTCTAGTAGATGTAGCATTTCCAGCAGCTGCATCCCATTCAAAACATTGACCATTATAAATAAGTGCAATTAATTTTGTACCATAGTTATCAAGAATCCACATTCCAGGATCAATTGTAAAGTCAGCATTAGACGGGTCGCCCCATGCAACATAATCTGATATATTTAAAACACTTGCTCCACCACTATGTGTTGCTTTTGTTGTTCCGTTAACTCCCCTTGCTCCTCCACTTAAAGTATTTGTAGAGGTATTATTACTTGTAAAACTTATATCTTCTGTACCAATTCTAATTTCTCCTGATGATGGAAATGCTGCACTGTTTGCTAATACAACATCCGTTGTTACTAAATCTGTTATGGCTGTTGCTAACGTAGTTGTAGCTGCACCTAAAGCTGTTCCACCATATAGACCTGTACCCCAACCAAAACCTCCTAGTTGTTGAGCTGGTCCTACATGATAGTAACATAAAACAGAAGTAGATCCTGTTGCACTCATTGGTGTACCAGTTTCTGTAGATCCCATTGTAATAGTAAAAGTTGTAGTTGTAGGTATGGCAGTTACCATAAATTTTTTATCTTCAAAATCCGTAGCATCAAAACTTGATGATGCAGGAATAGTTACACTGTCTAACATTACAATATCTTTTTCTGCTAATCCATGTGCACCTGTGCAGGTAATTGTAATTATGTTTTGATTTAATGTGCTTGTAAAATTAGCACCTGTAAGTGTAGCTCTTATAGGATGTATGTCATAATACGTACCTCCTGAGTACACATATAAAATTCTATTAGTTCCTATTGCTGAATATTTAATACCAGAGTTATCATCCCATTGATGAATAGCTCTAGCTGCACCTGTTAGTTTATCTGCTCCTAACTGTGTCCAACCGCCAATTTTTTCTGGAGTGCCGTATCTAAACCTAACATTGTCGCCATCAAACCATTGTCCCTCGGCCCCGGTCTCTGTGACTTGTTTATTAAACCCAGGTACAAATCCTAATTTTTGTAACATATAACCTCATTATAATACTATTTTACACCTGATGGTAGGCCTAGCATGGCTCTTCCATCAAATCTATTTTTATCAGCAAATGGGCCATTTACATGATTATAATGTAGAAATACTTGACCGCAAATGTTCCCGTCAAAAGGCTCTCGCCAATGTTCAAGTTCACAGCCACTATATACTAGCATGTCTCCTACTTCAAGCAAGACTTTCGTTCCTGCAGGAGCGTTAGGTTTTACAATATTTTGTCTTTCGTCCACAACATTATCAGCACCTGTGCCATCTATAAATATAGGCCAAGGATCACCACCAAGATTAAGTGTTGTAGATATTTCACAACTAGGTCTATCTTTATGTCGGTGTAGACAATCACCTTTTTTATAAGCTCTAGCGTAAGAATACGTTGGTATTAAATCTAGTCCTGTATGTTGTTTCATAACTGGTAACATTTTAACCATTAAAGTATCCATAACAAAATCACCATAACATGAGTAGGTATTAGGTATTTGTTCATCGGCCCATGTTCCAAGTATCGGGGACTGTGAATTTATATTATGTTTATACATAAACTCTACAGCATCTCTTTTAAGTAAAAAATAATTAAATATAAAATTAGCTAAATCATAAGATACAGCGTTTTTTATTACTTGATATTTATTTGTTTGAAATGTCATGCAAAAACTTTAAAATCTTCCTGTAAAAAATTAAACGATACAGATATTCTTATATCATCACTTTCATTTGTTTCAACCCCATGCCATAACCATGCAGGAAACATTATTATTCTACCCTCTACTGGTTGTAAACGAACTTCTCTCCATAACTCAGGAGGAGGTGTCTGTTCTATTCTATTTGGCATTAACATATGAGACAATACTCTTGGATCATTAAATACTATATCTCCACTTTTTTTTGGAGCTTTAATATAATACACTCCACTAAAATGACTGTTCGGATGTATGTGCGGTCTGTTGTAACCACCTTTAGGGTTTATGTTTGCCCACATATTTCCCAGCATTGCTCTACCTTTTAAAAATTCTTCTTTATAAATTTCTTCTTGCATTTTAAATAATTCCCCAACTAATGGTTTAAATACAGGTATGGTGTGCATGTCAGTTTGACTATGCCAACCTTTCATATTAGTTCGTTTCATTCCTTTATCTTTATGAGCCCATTCTATAACTGCATTTTCAAAAAGACGATTATCTAAGTTAACGTCTTTTGCGTAAACAATAGTTGGAAAGTATTTAGCTTTAAACATTATTTAAATGGTGTTCCTCCAAACCACATAACTAAAGATTTTCTATTACCACGTATTACAGGTTTAACTCTATGTCTAATAAACGATGCAAAAAATACTATGTGTCCTTGTTTTATTTTTGCAACTTTACCTTCAGACATTAATTCTAAATCTCCACCTTCAAATTCATTTTCAGGAGATAATAAACAAGTCATAGATATTTTTCTTACCGGAGGTTCGTGTTGCATGTTTACATCATTATCTACATGCCAATCATAAAACCCTCCTTCAGGATATTCTGTGTATTGCCCCATTTCAGTTATAGTCATCCCATCAAAACCAAAATGATTGCCGTTAGTTTGTTTCATAATTTTTTCTATATCTTTGTACATGTCAGGCATTTTTTTAAATGGTATCCAACTAATATGTGAAGTTCTTGTTTTAGTATCAATTACTCCACCTTTAATACCTAAGCTGCTTCCAACTCCAGCATCATTTCTAGGCTCGCTTCTTCCAGCTTCAATAATCATTTTACATTGTTCGGGTGTAAAAATTGGTTGTGTTGTTTCAACTATAAAAGATTTCCATTTTGGTTCCGTTATCATATTAATATCCGTATTCTACCCATCCCGTTATTATATATTTATCATTCGATAGAGGTGGGTTGCCTCTATGAACATGTGTAAACTGTGAAGGCCAAACTAATAATGTATTTTTTTCTGGTTTAAACCTACACTTTTGATATAAAAATTCTGTTTCTCCACCTTCTGCTACATCGTTAAGATAAACACTAAAAGCTAATACTCTATTTCTAGCTTTCATCTCAGCGTTTTCACAATGCCACATATGATAACCTTCACCAACTTTAGTTTTTTGTATCTTAACTTCTAATATGTTGTGTGTAGCTAATTTTTTTAAATGAGAATATTTTTGAGTATATAATGGATACACATCTTTAAAAAACATATCTATAAAAGGTTTGTTAGTATAGGTTAGTGCAGTATTAACTGAACCCATAATCGTGCTAATTGCGTTATCTGATACTGACGTTTCATCTTCTTTTCTTGGATACACAGCTCCTTGTTCCTCACAAGTTTTAAAAAAAGTAAGATAACTATTTATTAATTCATCTGTCATAAAGTTTTTAAATATGCCTATGTGATTATCTATGTAATATTGTTTGTCCATTACGTAGCTCCTCTGTTTCTAATTGGGTCAAAGTTTACATCACAGTTTGCAGCTAGTGTTCGTCTAGTCTCTGTCGTTCCATTAAATGGATATACGCAGTGTCTCATATCATATGGAAAAATATAAAAGTCTCTAAGGTCCATTGGTGGCTGATAATCAATCTTTGCAAACTGACCATTAGCTGCACCTAATATTTGAAGTCGTCCATTTTGTTTAATTTCATTACTAGAATATTCTTTACCAAAAGTAGAAGGTAGTTTTAAAATCATTACAGAAGATAAACCTGTAAATAACATACCTCTATGTATGTGTGTAGGGTTGTATTCGTGTTGTTTCATTTCATTAACCCAAATAGAATTAAGATGTAAGTCATAATCCTTTATTTTATTAAATGATAAATAGTGTTTAAATACTTCAAAAAAATAATTTGTTACATCTCTTGGTAAAATATTATGATTTTTCATCTTAGTTTGATCTGCTCCATGATAAAATAATGAATGTTCGTTTTCTATTTTACCTACTAACTGACCATTAGCAGGAAGTAGATTATGAAAATTAGATTCATAGATATGGTTAATAGAATTAAATATATCAAGAGGTACTTGATACTTTAAAACAGATTGACCTAAAAATATAAAATCAAACTTTAGGTTTTCCATGTTGGGTAATTTTATCTTGTTCTTTATAACTACTTTCTAATTCACCAGATTTTTTAATTCTTTGTAGTGATTGTAATTGACCCATTACATTAAATACTTCTGCCTCACTTGAATTTGCATTTAAACTTTTTGCTTTTTCATGGTACTGCAATCCATATGATTCTAATTGATGAACGTTGACATCTTTATCGTTAAATGATCCATCGTTAAATTCACCTTTTAATTTAGACCACATTTTAATTTCACGCATTCTATGTCTTGCAATTTTTTCCATAGAAGCTTTACCAAATATAGCTTCATCTAAATCTATTTGATATTTAGTTCTTTTGTATTCATCCTCTTCTTTTTCAACTTTATCTTCTAACCATTTAATCTTTGCTTCGTTTCTTCTATAGTCAAATGACAACGTCATTAAATTATCTAAGTAAGATGATTGTTCTCTTACACACTGCCAATATTTTGATGCTTTAGTTGGGTATCTATTGTCTTGTAATACAGAAAACCTTGCTTCTGTTTCTGTTCGAAACATTTGTTTCTTGGTCCATGTATCACGAAGCTCATCTACCATACCTTTAAAGTCAGATAGATCTTCTTGTGTTAATAGATTATTTAAATGTGGTTCTTCTTGTTGTATAACTTCTTTAACGTCTTTTTTCATAGCTTTATCCTTTATAGTTCTTTCTTATATATATTAATTAAAATATATTACAAGTCTTAACTGTCTGTAAATGTTTTAACTTGAGGTGCACCAGCACCATTCCATTCAAAAGTAGTGTTTTGTTGAGTCGAATAATAACCAGCAAATACTAAAGCAGCTGTATTTCCACCTGTTCGTGAAGCTCCTGCATTTCTTTTTTGTGAAGGTAAAGATGTTACGGTTGTCCAGTTAGTTCCATTCCAACTTTCTGTTGCTGAAGATGTTGGGTTAGGAGTTCCTCCTGCAGCTATTGCAGCTGTTGTTGTACCAGATAACATCAGACCTGATCTTGCTGTATTTAAATCTCCAGTTTCTGTCCATGCAGAACCATTCCAAAGTTCTGTTACGTCATAACTGGATCCGTTATTACCACCAGTAATTATTCCAGCCGTTGAAGTTCCAGAAGCACCACCTTCATTATCTTTTCTTCCAGTGGTTAATGTAGCAGGACTGTTAGACCAATTAGTTCCATTCCAAGTTTCAGTTTCATTCATACTAGATGTACCACCACCAGCCATAACTGCTGCTGAAGGTGTTCCAAAACCAAAACGTCCACCTTCTGAAAGATTTAAATTATTAACTGCAGTCCAATTTGTACCATTCCAATTTTCAGTTAAATTTTGATTTGATGCACCTGGATATACAACTCCACCCATAGCTAAAGCAGCTGTGCTAGTAGTAGCTGCAGATGAAAGTCTTTCTCTTGCAGTATTTAAATTATTAACTTCTGTCCAACTAGCCCCATCATATAGTTCAGTAGCATTAACAGAATTTGGTCCTGGTGTCGTAGCACCACCAAATGCAATTGCTGCAGTTTGTGATCCACCACCACCTAAAACATATCTTGCTGTATTTACATTTCCTCCAGTAGACCAAGCAGCCGAAGCTGTAAGTATTTTACCTTTTAAAACATTTGTTGTCGAGTTATACCAAACTTGTCCTTCAACAGGATTCGATGGGTCTGATGATAAGACCTCGATATTTGTTCCTCGTATTTCTTTGTATGTTGCCATAATTAATCCGTACTTATTGTTTTAACTACAGGAGCCCCTGCACCTGTCCATTCTTCTGTGTTAGTTTTATCACTACCACCACTTGCTAATGCAAGTGTTTGTGTTCCTGAGCCTGCTATATAAGCTCTAGCTGTACCCATATTTGTTGTTTCAGTCCAGTTTGTTCCATTCCATTCTTCCGTTTTATTTGTAGGAACTGTAGGGGGTGGGGCTGACGGATATGGTACTCCACCACCAAAAGCTATCGCTGAAGTATTAGATGCTCCAGCTCCACCTGCACCCACTCTTGCAGTATTTAAAACATTTACTTCTGTCCAATTAGTTCCATTCCATAGCTCTGTTTTATTTGTAACAGAGGGAGTAGTGCCTCCAAAAGCTAATGCTGAAGTTTGAATTCCAGCACTTCCTGGTGCATCTCTATTAGTATTTAAAGGGTTAACAGTAGTCCAATTCGTTCCATTCCAAGATTCTGTGGCTCCTGTAGTTGGAGTTCCACCATAAGCTAAAGCTGCTGTAATAATTCCAGTTCCACCTAAAAAATATCTTGCTGTGTTTAAATTATTAACCGCTGTCCAGTTAGTTCCATTCCATGATTCTGTTGAAGCAGAATCTGGTGTACCTCCACCAAAAGCTAATGCTGAAGTATTAGATGCTCCTGCACCTGCTATTCCTCTTCTAGCAGTATTTAAATCATTTTTTTCTGTCCAACTAGTTCCATTATACGATTCTGTTTCATCTTTATTAGGTGGTCCTCCACCAAAGACTAACGTTGATGTTTGAGTCCCTGCTCCTGCAGCTTGATCTCTAAATTGATTTAAAGCACCACCAGTAGCCCAAGCTCCTGCACTTGTTGTGGCTTCCATTTTTATAGTATTTGAAGTAGAATTATACCACACCTCTCCCGTATTCGGATAAGTAGGATCCGTAGAGTAGGTTTGTATTTTACTACCATGTGTGCCTAAGTACGTAGCCATTTAATTTTATTCCTCTAATATTATGTCAGCAGGTCGTTCAACATTTTTGAAACCTTCAGTCGGTGCTTTTTGATCAGCCGGTAAAGCGTCCCACTCAGCTTGCGCTGCTTGAACTTCTGCATCAACAATCGCCTGTGCCTCGTCTTTTGTTTTTAAAGCACCTGCAACTTTAGCAATCCAAAGATTACCATGTTTATTGTATGCAGGAACTTGCCAAACATTTCCAGGATAGCCTACAAACGTGATTCTGTAAGATTCATCGTGATCGATAAAACCCTTTCCCCAGTTTTCTGCTACACAGTATTGATATGTTTTTGCCATAGTTTTCTCCTTTTATTAATCTGTTAATACCTTAGTTACGGTAGAACTTCCACTCCATTCTTCTGCAACTGTGCTTGCTGGATCTGCACCACCAGATACAGCAGATGAAGTAGTTCCAGAACCAGTAAGATCACCTCTTGCTGTATTTAAATTTGCAATTTCTGTCCAACTAGCACCATTCCATTCTTCTGTATTTGCAGTAGCTGCACCAGGAGCTGCACCTCCAATTTTTAATCCTGAAGTACTGGAATTATAACCAGCTGCTGCTGCAGATTTTATACCTGTATTTAAATTGCTAACTTCAGTCCAGTTTGTTCCATTAAAAAGTTCTGTTACTGTTGCATCGGGAGTATCATCTCCTCCAAAAGTTAATGCAGCTGTTGCTATTCCAAACATAGCATTTTGATATCTTGAAGCATTTAAATCTCCAGTTTCTGACCAATTAGTTCCATTCCAAGATTCTGTAATTGCATATGTTGGTGGACCTAATCCTCCGGCAATTATACCTGAAGTGCTGTCAGCTCCTGCTCCTGGCATTAATCTTCTTGCACTAGTAAAAGTATTAACTTCTGTCCAATTAGTTCCATTCCAAAGTTCTGTACTACTAACAACAGGTCCTGGATATGTATTACCACCTGCTGCTATAGCAGAAGTACTTGTTCCAAATCCTGCAAATTGATTTCTAGCTACATCTAAATTATTAACTTCAGTCCAATTACTTCCATTCCAAAGTTCTGTGTTTGCTGTATAACTAGAGGATGGTCCTACTGCTCCACCAAAAACTATAGAAGCTGTACCAGTTGCACCTGCGGCTGCAGCTGCATATCTAGCAGTGTTCATAGCAGTAATTGTAGCCCAAGCACCGATTGGTTGATTTGGACCTGTCCATGCTTCAGTGGCATTTGATTGCGGAGGTGCTTCTCCACCAAAAGCTAAAGCTGCTGTATTTGTTGCACCATCGCCACCTAAATTATTTCTAGCTGTTGCTAAATCTGCGTCTTCACTCCAATTCGTTCCATTCCAAATTTCTGTATTTCCTACTCTAGCAGTTCCATTATAACCACCAAACGCTAAAGCTGCAGTGTTAGGTCCTGCTCCTCCTACACTACTTCTAGCTGTATTCATATCATTTACATTTGTCCAATTAGTTCCATTCCAAATTTCAGTAGCTGCAGTGACTGGTGGTGTGTTTCCAGCATAAGCTAAAGCAGCTGTTTGAGTACCAGTTCCTCTTGCTTGTGATCTAGCTGTATTTAAAGAATTTACTGCAGTCCAATTAGATCCATTCCAAGATTCTACTGCATTAGAGGGCGAAGGTGCATCACCGCCAATTACTAAAGCAGAAGTATTATCAGCGCCTGCTCCTCCTGCATAAGATCTAGAAGTATTCATAACGTTTACTGCAGTCCAATTTGTACCATTCCATGATTCTGTATCTGTAGAACCTGGAGAAGGAACTTTATTTCCACCATATCCTAAAGCTGATGTTGATATTCCGTTTCCTCCCATTGCATATCTAGCAGTGTTTAAATTATTTACTTCAGTCCATGCTCCATTATAAAGTTCTGTATTTGCATAAAGTGTTGCTCCAACTTGTCCTCCAAAAGCTACCGAAGATGATATAATTCCTGCACCTGTTATATTACTTCTAGCTTGGTTTAAAGTTCCAGCACTAGCCCATGAACCAGATGTTGTTATAGCGGGGTATTGATATTTGAAATCTTTGTTAGTGCTATCATACCATAGCTCACCTTCAACGACACCAGGATTATTACCTGCGTAGTTGGTAACTGCTGTCCCAACTGTCTCTTTATAGGTAGCCATGATTATTTAGCCTTTAACAACCAACCCTGAGTTCCGTCTGTGTAGACTAAAGTGTTTGCGGCTCTTTCTACTGAAACTGTAAGATCTGCTGTAGCCCCATTAATTTTTTCACTATTTCTTCCAATAGTTAAAGGGTAAGTGTCAAAAGTACCTGCATAGTCTATAAACGAAACTTCATCGCCGATTGTTGGTGATGATGGTAGAGTTAAAGTAAACGAACCACTAGTTGTATTACAAAATACACCTTGTCCAGCTGCTGCTGTAAAGTTTCCTGTTTTAACTGCTTGCCATGAGGTTCCACCTGCTTCTAGTTCTTCCCAAGACAATACTCCACCTGTTGTTGATTTTAAAACGTAACCGTTTCCTCCAGCTACCGCTGCGGGCCATGTTAAAGTATAAGACCCAC
>WLWF01001729.1_pt1 | contig 16968 bp, 25 predicted proteins | sample 6718331 | NCBI WGS metagenome assembly WLWF01 (sample SAMN12718692, study PRJNA515312) | sponge metagenome | isolation source: marine sponge | host: Mycale hentscheli | place: New Zealand: South Island, Marlborough, Capsize Point | collected 2003-05-01
TGTAAGAAAAACATTAGGTACTAAATTACCACCTATTGAATCACCTAAATTTAAATTAGCATTAAAGAAAGCATTTAGAACTGAATTGAAAGTACCATTAGCAAAGTTATTAGGTACTAGAGAAAATTATAAAAAATTTTTAGAAAATAATTTTGAAAATATTTATAATGCTTTACCTCAAGAAACATTAAATAAAAGATTTAAACAATTTATAGAAGACACAGGTAAAAGAGAAAAAACAGCAGAAGGTAAAAAAATATTTAAAAAAAGATCTATTGATAAAAAAGAATTTGTAGATTATTTTTTAGGGTCAGAAGTTGGTGCATCAACAAAAGGTACTAGAAAAGATGCTTTAGCTGAATCATTAGGAGAAATAATGGCTTTAGATGCTACTATGGAGGTATCTCAAGAACCAGATATTAAAACTAAACGTGAAGAAATAGCTAAACTTCAAGATCAAAAAGTTACACCAACAGATAAAGCTAAAATTGCTTTAACTTTAGACAGAGATCCTGAATTAAAATTTAGCAGAGGTGTAAAAAGAGCAATTAGTTCAATTCCTATTTCTAAACAACAAGAAGTAATAGATAAAATTGGTATTTTTGCTCAATACGTTAAAAAAGGTTTTAGTGTAGATACTGCTATTAATCAAGTTTATGGTTTTTTAAACCCTAAACAAAAAGAATTATTTGCAAAATTAATAAAACCAGAATTAAATAAAATTATTGTAAATCAAAAAGATTTAGAAACAGGTAAACCAAAAGAAATAGATATAGTTAAATTTTTAACAGACGCTGTAGATGAAATAACTCAAAAAGAAGTTGTTAAAAAAACTTTAGGTTTAGGATCTGGAAGTTTAAATTTTAAAAATAAAGAACAATTATATGGTTATTTTAATTTAATTAATCAATTTATAGATAGCAAAATTAAAAACATGGATAATGATTTTGATAAAGCTTTTTATATTGTTAATACTTTTGCTCCCACGTTAACAGCTGCAGCTAAAGTAAGTGATGGATCTTTAACTTGGGGAACACTATATGATTTACCAATATTAGTAAATAAAAAAACAGGTAAAAATAATGAAAGTTTAAGATATAGTTTATTTGCTAACAATGGGCAAATGGGTAAAGTTTTAATAAAACCTTTTTTAAAAAATCCTGAATTATTAGTTTTTAAAAATTCTCAACTATTATATAACGGTAAAAAACTATTTAATCCTAGAGTTTCTCAAACAGTATCACCAGCATTAACATCTATTAAAAAAAATGGGAAACTTAGTGATGATCTATTAAATAAATCTAAAGCTTACGCTGAACAAAATACAAATGCAGTAATTGAATTAGCAACTTTTTTTAAAAAATTAAAAGATACTGATGCTGGTTTAAGCATGAATGACTTTGGTATGTTTCTTCAAGGAGCTAATGGAGATATGAGCGCTATGATTAGAGCAGCAGCAAGACTAGATAGTGTTGCTGGTTTAAATGATAATCTTAGTTTAGACCCAAAAAAATGGAGATTTGAACATAATCCACCGGCTAGAACAATGCAAGTTCATCTTGCTAATTACATTCAAGGTAATATAAATGAAGATCAACTTAGAAAAGAATTTGATAATTATACAGTAAGTATTATTCCTAAATTAATGGATGATGTTATAAATGAAAGATATCAAGATACATCACCTTTAGATGCTACAAGTAAATGGGAAAGATATTATAATGAATACAATTTTGGAAGATTTTCATATGTTACTACAGTATATAAACCTACAAAAGACGGCAAATATACTACAGAAGAATTTGGTAAATTTGCACCAGCTGCTTATAAATCAGTTCAATCTGCAGAGGTTGAAAATAAAAAAGAGTTATTACCTGTTTTTAAATTTTCTAAATCTACACCTGTTGATAACCAACAAGTATTAGATAAAATGGGTGAGATAGATAATACTAATACACAAGAAGAATTAAAGTTTAGTAAATCAGCAAAGCTTAGTGAAGAGTTTAATAAAATAATAGAAGGAAAAACAGGTATAGGTAAAGATAAAACATATTCAAGGGTTAAAGCAGAAGTTGTAGGAGCTAACAAGGGTAAATTTAATTGGTTTATACCACCATCAGCTGAAGATTTTGTAGGTTTATTATACAAAACATTAGGTAAAGGCAAAGTTGGTGATAGCCAAATGGCTTGGTATAAAGCTCATTTATTAAATCCTTTTGCTAGGGCAATGGATAATATATCAAGAGATCGTGTAGCGTTAATGAATGACTTTAAGGCTCTTAAAAAAGACTTAAAAGTTGTACCTAAAACATTAAAGAAAAAAATACCAGGTGAAGGTTTTACTCAAGAACAAGCAGTAAGAGTTTATATATGGAACAAACAAGGTATGAGTATTCCAGGTATGGCTCAAGGTGATATAAAAGAACTTACTGATTTTATAGAAAAAAATCCTGATTTAGTTATATTTGCTGATCAACTAATTAAAATGCAAAAAGGTGATCAATACGCTCAACCAACAGAAGGATGGTTAGCAGGTAATATAACAACTGATTTAATTGAAGGTATAAATACAGTTAAAAGATCTAAGTATTTAGAGGTATGGCAACAAAATGTAGATGAAATATTTTCAGAACCTAATTTAAATAAGCTTGAAGCTGCTTATGGTAAAAATTATAGAGTAGCATTAGAAAATATATTAAGAAGAATGAAGACTGGTAAAAACAGATCTTTTGGTGGTGATACTTTAACTGGTAGAGTAACTGATTGGCTTACAAACTCTATTGGTGCTATCATGTTCTTTAATACTAGATCAGCTGTACTTCAAACAATATCAGCTATTAACTTTATTAATTTTAGTGATAACAATATATTTAAAGCTGGTAAAGCATTTGGTAATCAAAAACAATTTTGGTCAGATTTTAAAACATTATTTAATTCAGACTTTTTAGTTGAACGTCGTGATGGTTTAAAACTTAATGTAAATGAAGCAGATATAGCTGACATGGCTAAAAGAGGTGGTGTAAGAGGTGTTATAAGTGAATTACTTAGATTAGGATTTTTACCTACGCAAATAGCGGATAGTTTTGCTATTGCATCTGGTGGTTCTACTTTTTATAGAAATAGAATAAAAGCTTTAGAAAAACAAGGCATGTCTAAAAAAGAAGCTGAAACTCAAGCATTTCAAGATTTTAGAGAAACTGCAGAAGAGTCTCAACAATCAAGTAGACCTGATAGAATTAGTCAACAGCAAGCGGGACCATTAGGACGTGTTATATTAGCTTTTGCTAACACTCCAGCCCAATATGCTAGATTAATTAAAAAAGCCGCTAGTGATCTTAGAAATGGCCGAGGAGATGCAAAGAGCAATATATCTAAGATAGTATATTATGGTATTGCACAAAATTTAATATTTAATGCTTTACAACAAGCTTTATTTGCTTTAGCATTTGATGATGAAGAAGAAAAAGATGAGAAAAAAGAAAAAAGATACATCAATGTAGTTAATGGTATGGCAGATAGTATTTTACGTGGAGCAGGTATTAGTGGCGCTATATTTTCAGTATTAAAAAACGTATCATTAAGATTGAGTCAAGAGTCTGAGAAAAAATCACCTGAATATCAAGATGTATTAGTAAAAGAAATAGCTCAAATATCTCCACCTATATCATCTAAACTAGGTAAACTTAGACAAGCGGGTAGATCATATTCGTGGAATAAAAAAGAAATGATGGAAAAAGGTTGGTCTATTGATAATCCAGCCTATTTAGCTGCTGGTCAAGTTATAGCAGCTACTACAAATATACCACTAGATAGAGCTTTTAAAAAGATAGATAATATTAGAAACTCTAGTGATTCAGACTTACAAGCTTGGCAACGTATAGCATCTCTTGCTGGTTGGTCTGACTGGGAATTAGGTATTAAAGATGAAAAACCTAATACAAATATATCAAAAGGAAAATCAAGATCAAGATCAAGAGTGAGATCAAGATCAAGATCTAGAACTAGAGAATAACACTAAATAAATAAATATGAATAACGAAAAAAAAGAAGTACGTCATTACATCGGTGCAGCCGGCATATTTACTTTAATTATATTATTATTAATATTTCTAAGTTATGTAGAAATACCACCAGTAAATAAAGACTTATTCGTGGCCATCGTAGGAACACTAGTTTCTAGTTTAGGAATTGTCGTGTATGTTATAATAGGACAACAGCCGGATGAAGTTAATAAATTACAAAAGAAAAATGAATCATTAGAATCAATGACTCATCAAATGGAAAAACGTAATGATCAGTTAGAAGAAATGATAATTGATATGCAAAAAGAAATGATAGAAAAATTTACTTCAAAAAGTTGTAATTGTAAAGATAAATAATATGAAAAAAAGCCCATTAATGATTAAGATAAGTGCTAGTTGTAAAGCAGCAGCTAAGAAAAAATTTAAAGTATATCCAAGTGCATATGCAAACATATGGGCTTCAAAAACACAGAAAAAAGGTAAGTGCTAATGGGCTTTAATATATATAACAGACACTCTAATAGCCCTTTAGCTTGTTGGAAAGGATACGAAAGAGTTCCTGGCACAGCAAAAGGAGCCAAAGGAAGTTGTAGAAAATCATCTGGTCCTGCTCAAAAAGGATCTGTAAAAGGTGGTGGTACTAAAAAAGTATGTTTACCTAAAGCAAAAATTGCTAGCATGAGCCAACAAGAAAGACAAAAAGTTGTAAGTGCAAAACAAAAAGCTGGTAGAGCTGGTAAGTATAAAAGATCTAGTAGTAGCAATGTTACTGGTACTGCTAGTAAAAATTTAAAAGACTGGATTAAACAAGACTGGAGACAGGTTGGTAATCCTAGTAAAAAATGTGGAGAAAAATAATATGCAATACTTTAATATTACAGAATTTGACAGTCCCGACCAAGTTGGTAGTGGTCGAGTAATGAAACAAAATGTATTAGAAATGTTAGATATGGCAAGAGGTAAGTTTGATAAAGCCATACATATAACCAGTGGTTATAGAACTAAAGAACATAATAAAAAAATAGGTGGCAAAAAAGATTCTGCTCACCTAAAAGGACATGCGGTAGATATACATTGTAATAATTCAAGAGACAGGTATCATCTTGTTAATTGTTTATTAGATGTAGGATTTAATCGTATAGGTATAGCTAATACATTTATACATGTAGATGCTGATCCAGATAAAGATCCAGATGTAATTTGGATATATTAAAAGGAACACGATAAAATGGGCTTCCACCCCCAAAAGTTCCTGCAATTGAAGGGAGATCATTACGGTCTCCCTTCATTATTTCTAGCCGTCACAAGACAAACACTCTTCATCCATTGCAGCAGCTGCTATGTCACCTCTAAGAACAGATTCTGTTCTCATATAGTATAAGGTCTTAATACCTTTTTTCCATGCGTCTAAGTGAACTTTATTAATCCATTTAGGTGTTGCTTCAGAAGGAAATGCTAAGTTTAAACTAACTCCTTGATCTATGTATTGCTGTCTTATACCTGCTTGATTAACTAATTCTAGTTGATTTATTTCTTTAAATGTTTTAAATACATCCTTAGCTGGTATATCATTACTAAACATTAAACCATCTAGTTCTTTTACATCTTGAACTGAGCCACCATCTCTTAATATTTTATCCCATATCTTTTCAGTATTAAGTTTATTTCTACGTAAAAACTTAACTAGTGTAGGATTTTTTCTAATAAACGTACCTTTAGCTGATTGTTCTGTAAATACATTTGCAGCCCATGGCTCAATACCAGGTGATATATTACCTGATAGTTTACTATTACTAACAGTTGGTGCTATAGCTCTAAGATGAGTATTACGCATACCAGTTCCTACACACCATAATGGTTCACCATATGTTTCAGCTAGGTTTCTACTAGCTCTATCAGATTCTATTTTAATCTGACTAAATATTCTACGTGTTTCATATTGTGACAATAGCCCTTCAAATGGTATACCTTTTTCTTGTAAATAAGTATGCCAGCCAAGTACTCCTAGGCCTAAAGCTCTACCTTTACTAGCTGATCTTACAGAGTTTTCAAAACCTCTTAATCCTTTAGCTCTATGTATAAACTCTTCCATAACACCATCTAAAAACCATATACTATCATATATAAGATTAGTATTTTTCCACTCATCATACTTAGCTAAATTTAAACTAGATAAACAGCATACAAAACTATGGTTTTCATCTGTATGTAAAGTAATTTCACTACAGATATTAGTCATATGAACTTTTAAGCTGTTCGACTTGTAAGCATCTGGATTAGCCTTGTTTGTATTTCCTTTAAAGAGGACATATGGCTCGCCTGTAGCTTTTCGTTTTTGAAGTAACTTGGACCACTTATTCCGTGCATTTGTATCTCCACTTTCGAGTCTTCGCATAAACTTATCGCCAACGACAGCACACTGATGTAAGTTAAGAGATTGACGATTGACGTCCCCTTTAGGTTCTCTGATTTCCAACCATTCATCGAAATCAGCGTGTTCAATATTGATATTAACGGATGCAGCCCCTCTACGTACTGATCCTTGGTTGGTTGCGAGTATAGTTGAGTCATAGATCTTGCAAAAAGGGACAACTCCATCTGATGTTCCATTACCTGTAATTTTAGATCCGGCGGGTCTTATCATATTTATACCGACACCTACGCCACCACCGTGTTTAGCGAGTAGCATCATTTCTAGATTTTTTTGTCCTATGTCACTTATACTATCAGCAACATCAATACCAAAACAAGATATAGGTAAACCTCTATCAGTTCCAGTATTAGAAAGAACAGGTGAAGCTAAACATAGCCAACCATTCCATATATATTCAAAAAACGTAGTTGCTAATTCAGGCTTATATAAACGTCGTGCCACAGCTTTTGATACTCGCATATAGGCTTCTCTGGGTGTTTCACCTTGAAGCAAGTATCCGCCGCTAATAGTTTTTTTATAGACATCAGTATTTCCCCAATTAGGATAATCTTCTCCTTTAATCCAATCATTATTCCACATTTAAATCTAATTTCTTTTCTTGTTCTTTTTTGTTTCTTTTTTCTTCAGCTTTTTTCATTTTATCTACTATTTTACTCCACTCTTTTTCACCCATAAATAATTGTAAAGCTGTTATAGTTCCACGTGATAATGAATCTATTTGTTGTATTTCTAATATAAGCTTTTGAGATACTCTTATTAAAGAATCTACTTTCTTTTGCATCTCTACTAATGTACTTTCTTTCATGTTGTATTAATTAAATATAAAGTGTAGCCTATCATAACGTTTATGTTTACAGCTACTAAATTCCATTGTTTTGCTAACCATACTTGAGGTGTACAAATTAAACCTCCTATTATATATAATATAGGACCAATATTACCTTGGTTTAATATATAAGGAGCTATCATAATAAAACCTGTACCCATATATCCTAATCTATTTGATATACGTTCTTTAGCAGATAGTCTTCTTTGTTTTACTAATAGTTTTAAAAAACTTCTTTTTTTCATCATTTACCAAATATCTTCAAAATCTTCTCCTTCGTTAGCCTTTGCGTAATCAGTAGGCCTAACACTAAAAAAATCAGTATGAGTATGCCCCCCGGTAAGATGGTAGAACCAATCAAGAGCTTTTGCTCCGTCTTTGTCAAACTGAAAGTACTCCCCGTGGTGCTCGTAGCCGAGTTCAATAATTTTTTCATTGAGTCTTTTTCTAATGAATTGTTTAAGGTCGTAAGCTTTGAGATTTTCAATATCTCCGAGTTCGAACATTTTATCAATATAGTTTTCTTCTGCTTCGAGCATTGCTGTTGCAGCATCCAATATGTCTTGTTCACAGTCTTTTAATAATTTATTATTTTCTTTACACATATGACGAAAAAGCGCACAACCCATCTTACTATGCAGCGACTCATCGCGCACACTCCATTTCATCTGTTGTCCTACTCCTTTCAGTAAATTTCTTAACTGAAAACTATATAGAACAGCGAAGGCAGAGTACAAGCTAACACCTTCAGCAAAGGCGCTAAAGACTGCAAGGCTTCGTGCAATTCCAGTATGTTCACTTCCATCATAACTAACTAAATTATCAAAGCGTTCCATTGTTGCTTCGTCTTGTAAGAACGCTTCAAAATTTTCAAGACCAAGAGTTTCATTTAAATAACTATAAGCAACAGCATGTATTGTTTCTTGCGAACCAAACATCATTGCCATTTGTTGTATTTCATGCTTTGGAAACCATGATACAACTTTCTGTGTCCAATAATCTGACACAGCACACTCTGTTTGAGCAAAGCCTAACAGTATATTGCCTACTAAATTTTTTTCTTCTGGTGTAAGCTTTTCGTTCCAATCCTTAATATCGCTTGACATTGATATTTCAGTATGAAGCCAGAATGCTTGAGCTTGTTTAAGCCACCCTTCAGTATAGTATTCAGGGTACTCAAAAGGCTTATAAGGTACTCTTTCATCAAATAATCCCATATATTAATCGTTAAATATTTCTAAACAAATATCTACAAATGGTAGATATATTACGTGTTGTACTGAATCTGAATGAGGATAACTTCTAGCCCCAATTAAAATTCCTGGATAGAATCCAACTGTTAGTTCCCAATTTTTATCCATAGCATTTTATATTATGTTCTTCTTGTAGTTTTACTAAATCGTTGTAATACATATAGCCTTTAACTTCAAACCTCCATTTAATCCACTTATCAATTTGTCTTTCAGCATATTTTCTACGAGCTACTTGTTTTGTGATTCGAGTATTAATCTTATCGTTTCGTCGCATTCTTTTTGATTTTGTGGTTTATATATTGTAGTTGAATCTAAATTATCTAAAACATATTTTTTAAACATCTTCCATTTAAGTGGAAAACTTTCATTAGCTCTACCTTTTGTTTCTATTATAAATCCTTTACCTATAAAATCAGGTGTATATTTAATATTGATTATATTTTTATTGCCTCTGTTTTTATAAACTCCTTTACCATTAGCACATCTTTCATATGCTGGTTGATCAAAGTTAAATCCAGGAAATAATTCAAATGTAACACCCTCATATTTAGCTTTTATTTTAGCTTTTTTTAAGGCTATATACATATATTTTTCAAGGCCTGAAGCAAAAGTAATACCATCATATGATATTTTTTTTGCTTGTACAGGACCTTTTTTACGTTTATATTTAGTCTTCATATATACGTTTTAACATAGCTTCTTCAATCTCATCATTTAAGCAACGTTTAGCAGCTTCAATATAAAGCAATGCATCCATTAATTCTTCTTGTACGTCTACTAAAAACCTATTAAGATCTTTTTCTTGATGTTTAATTTCTTGCATCATAGTAGCACCATACTTTTTCTGACCAATAAGACTACGCTCATCCATCTTAGCTAAGACAGTTTGAACTATTTTATCTTCTGTTTTAATCCTCATTTTTAACAAATGTTCCGTTAATCATAGCGCCTTGGCGTTTACTTATTACTTTGTATGCAGATGCTATACAGCTTTCTATATGATGGCCTCTTAAATAAGCTAAGTTAGTTAATACAACTACAATATCACCTATTGCATCTACAACTTCTGGCTCATCATCTTTTAATAAAGCTTTAGCAAGCTCACCACACTCTTCTTGTAGTTTTACATATTGAGTTTTAACATCGCCTGTAGCATATATACCTCTTGTATTAGCCCAATCACGTATGTTATTAAACATTTTTAAAGGTTTTTTACTACAAGCCTTTGGTTGTGGTGTATGTTCTGGATTAAAATAAGCTTCATAAAAAGCTTTATTGTATACATAACATCTGTTATCATTAAACATAGATGTTTTAACGTTATGTAATATCCAAGGTATGTTCTCTTTTGTTATATTAAACTGGCCGAACCCTGTTTTCCATGTTAAACCTATATTATCCTTTAATTGTTTTTCAAGCTCAGTGCTTGAACAAGGGAACGTTGAGGTTTGTTCTGTTGCGTTTATTTTCATTTTATTAATTAGATTTTTATATTTTCTCATGTCTACTTTATAGCCATAAGACTTTTGAAGTTCTATCTCCTTGTCAGATATATAGTCTATATCTTCACTTGAATCAAGAACTTCGTACTCTCCTTCTTTATAACCTTGTATAAGCGTAACCCTTTTATTAAGATTACTTGTTACACCTATTTTTTTACCCGGTATGTGATATAAATAATACATATTTAGAATTTTAATTTGTCGTTGTAAATGTGTAAGTTATGTGCAAAATGATAGTATGTGCCAACTTCAATAGATAATCTCTCTGCAACCATTTTCTGTAGCATTGAAAAACAGTATTGATCATTACAGAAACCGTACCAGAGATCATTAGAACGCATCAGAACAGCCATATTAAGAGCTGGGTTCTGTCTACCTGTTAGCTTTTGATCATATAGTATAGTAAATTGTATTGCATAAGTACATGGTGTATCTTTTGCATACGTATCTATTTCTTTACCGTCATATATAGATATAGCAGCATGCCTAGTATCTTTTACTGTTTCTAGTTTAGCTATAACTTTATCTATTTGATTATTTCTATTCCATTGCCAACCATAATTAGATCTTACACAGCCTTTGCTGTCCATCATTTTATACCAGATTGGCGCCTTCTTAGCAATATCTTCCGCGTTAGGATTTCCTGACAGATACCAGTTCCATTCTCTTTCAGCATACGTAATATTCCAGTTACGAGATTCATTGTGTATCTGATTTTGAAGTGGATCTTTAATCGTAAACCCCACGTTAAATAAAGCACGTGTATCATCAAACTCAAAACCTTCAGTAGCGATTTTAGTGTAGAAATAATTGTATGCATCACTCGCATTATTGAAATTATTTTTTATGTTTATCATAATAATATTTTTGCATTCTTCTTACTTCTTGATGTATGTTTTCATGTGTATATACACTAGGAGATAGATGAGCTTTTTCACCTTTTTTATATGGTCCTAATCTTATTTCTATATACCACTCTTCTGGAAATAAACCAGGTTTTGTAGGTACAGGACTTATTCTAATGTTATTACGTATACACCAAGAATTTATTTCATTTTCTTGTCTACTCATTGTAGGATAATTATAACTTAAACCTTTGTGAGTAGTTTTAGATCTGCGTCTTTTTTGCCGCTCTTCTATTCCCATGGCATTGGCTCATCTTTTTTAACCAAATCATGATGTGGAATAAAACAACCAGATGCTGCATCCCATTTAAAATGAGCTTCAGCTCCGTTTTCACCTAAGTTTTGAAACTTAACTTTAAGTATTTTAGCTTTAACTGTTTTTTCTTCATAGTTTCTATGAACTAGTATACCGTGATAACTAGCATCATACCACTCACCACCACCTTTTATATTATACATTGTAGGTTCTTCTATTTGACCGTCTTTGTCTCTGTACATTTTAGTAGGATGAGCTACAATAAAAACTAATACATCAAACTTTTTAGCAAAGCTTTCTATTTTAGTTAAATATTCCATTGTATAACGATTGATGTCTTCTGTTTTAGAATCAACATCTCTAATCTTATTAAATGGATCTATAACTAAACATTTAATACCTTTACGTTTAACTAGTTCAGCACCTTTTCTTAATACAGATTCAAGAGTATAACGTTCCATATCAATAAAGAAAAAATTATCATTAATATGATCAGCCACTCTATTCCATTTATCACCTTTAATATCACCTCTTGTTGGCATACCTTGCCAAGATTTACGCATTAATTTATGTGCATGTAAATAAGTAGGTGCATTTTCAGGTGATGCAAAAGCTGTTTTCCAACCATAGTTTTCATTGTAACCAATAACCATTTGATCAACAAAATCAGATTTGCCGCTACTAGGTATACCTGTTACAGTAATAAACTGGCCAGTATAAGTACTAAAAATATCATCAAAATTTTGTAAACCAACTTGGTATCCTGGTTTAAACCCGTTTTCCACAAAGTCTGTAACTTCTGCTTCAATATCTCTGAATGTAGTGACATTCTCAAGCGGAACAGGTCTAGCTTGTTGAATTCTTTCATTTAATTTTTGTTTTCCGTATTTAAGTAAATACTCGTTTGCATCTTTACAGTCATCAAACGTAGCTAAATAACAAACCTCAGCACCAAGACGTCTTATAAGTTCTTGTTGTAATGCTTGACCAGCTTCGTCTTGATCTACTGCTAGTATTATTTTTTCTTTTTTATCAAAATAATCTATACAGTTATCTAAATAATCTAAGTTATTAGAATTTAAAGTAGCTCCATTTGGTACAGAAATAACATTAGGTATATTAGCTTCATGGCAAGATAAAACGTCGATCTCGCCTTCCACAATAATACAGCTATCGTAACCAACGATACTATTAATATTATAAAATACTTTTTCTGCTCCTTTGAATAATTTAAAGTTTTTTCTACCATCTCTATATTTTATATTGATGAGTTGATCACCCATCATATAGTTAAAATGTATAGTGTTCTCTTTCTTACCGGTTTGAGGCATAAACTCAGAACCTTCACCGACCATAAGATCGGTTAAAGTTTTCTGAGATATTCCTCTTGTATTAAACCAGTCAACTACTTTACTTTGTAGAAGTTTATACACGTATTCATCAGGCCTTACATAGACCTTTTCGCTTGCTCCTTTACGTTGATAAGTATGTAGTTGAAAAGTTGTATTACAATTATGACAAGTACCAAGACCACGTTCCCAATCATATGAAGCACATTTAGCTTTTCTATTTTTAGGTTTTCTATCAGATGAACACAGGGGACAAATCCCCTGCGTTTTCTCTTCTAGACCGTGTTGATTATATTTATCAATCACAAATCCGTTGATCTCTTGTATTTGCATATTTAAAACGGTAAGTCGTCTTCTACTTTAGTTTTAACTTGAGCAGCTTGAGGTTGATCTGTTCTTGGTGGTGGTGATACATTATCACCATTAGTCCATACAACTTTACAGTTACCAAGATAAATCTTTTCAACTTTAGCTTCTCTTTCTTCTTTAGTTTGTTCTATTATAACTGGTCCTTGATTACCAAATTGATCAAGCTCATCATTAAGTGTTAAGCTGATCGGTAAGTATTTACCTTTAGCTCCAGTTATAATTTTACTTTTATCAATCTTAGTTAGATCAATACTAGTTTTAATTATTGATGCCATTGTTAATATGTAGCCAATTGGTTAAACATTCTTACTAGCTGAGGCTTAGTAGCTCCAGTAGTTCTGCGTAGATTATCTACAGCTTTTACATGGCTTTGGTTAGTGTAAAAGTTATTAATGTTTGTGTTCATGCCTGTAACGTCACAGGTTCTTTTTCTAGGTCTTGCCATAATTAAAGTGTTTCTGTTTTAAAAAATTGTTTAGAGTCAAAGTTTTCAGTCTTAAAAAATAATTGGTATTGTGCTACTGCTTCTTTCACTTTATCTTGACCCTTTTCATAAAATGAATCAGAGCAGTCGCATATTTTAATTTGATGAGTTGTTTTATCTATAACAATAAAAATCATATCATATCCAAACAGTTGTTTGTATATAAATGCTTGACTATCATAGTTATAGCGTGAAGCTGAAAAACGAAATTTTTCTATATCTGAAGTTGTTTTCAGATCTACAATTAATTTTTCGTCATGATTTACAATATCAGCTTTACCTTTCCACATTTCACCTTCAATCTCAGCAATACCGGGTATTTCATAATCTACTTTTCCAGTTTTTATTAGACCTTTACATACATTATTAGCCATAACTTTATCGACCATTAATTGTATTTGATCTACCTCGTGTTGTAGTAGACATAATTCACCACCTGAGATCTCTTTATACACTTTATTATTCCTTGTTGCCGACTCAATAACTTTAAAGTTTTTAAGCTTGTCCGGCTCTAGTATAGCGGTATGAAAATAACCGCCTACTAGAAATGCTGGACGTGGTTCTGAGGGTTCATGCAGTGCTAAAGGATTTTTTAATAGCGTTGATATGTTTGAGTTACTTAAGTATCGTTTACCAATACCATTATAATACTCATCATCGTTTTTTAACGCTGTTAAAACCTCTTTATTTGTCATTTAGAGTGTTGTTAGTTCCTGCTCAACTTCTTTAGTTAATGCATACTTGGCTTTAATAGTCTCTAATTTACCTCCTGATTTAATGAACTGTTTAGCTTTAGCTATTTGATCTTTAGACATTGTCTTATTGTGATCGTTAACAGCATCGCTATCCTGTGTGTCATCTATTAAAAATAGATTACCAAGAGCGTATTTCTTTCCGTAACTCGATGCAGAACCAAACTGCTGAGGTGTTTGCATACCTTTCTGTAACAGATCAACTCCAACTAGAGCTGTTGCTGTAATAGAATTTTCACCATCAGATATGGTTGCTATACTATTAAATATAGGTACAGGATCAGAGCTAACTAGTTCTTCGTCTAGTTTTACTGATACTCCTAATTCTAATAGATAGGGTTTTGTTGCTTCGAGGATGTCTTCGGCTGATCGGAAGTAGTATTTGCCGAATGAATTAAATCTTGATTTTTTAGATTTAAATTTAGTCTGAATAGTTGATAACTTTTCGTTTATAGTCATAGGTTTATGGTTTATTCTCACTTATATAATCACATATAAATAAGATGATTTACATATGTAACTTACAGATATTCAATAACTTGTGAATGATCTACACTGTCAATTAGCTTTTGAACGGCTTGCTTTTTAAGCTCAGAAACTCTTACGTAACCGCTAGCTCCGTTTATATTAATTTGAGGTGCAATATCTTTGGCTGAATGTTTATTACAATCAAGACCATAAGATAATCTTAACACTTCATATTCGCTTTCATTTAAGTGTTTCTTCATCAAGCTTTTTAAATAGCTATTTAATAACCCTATATTATAGGGCTCAGATTGATCAGGTATTTGATAAATCATATCCTCATCATCTGTATAAGACTTAGCATCAATGCTTAAAAATATACTATTAAAAAACATTTCTACCATTTTCTTGTCTTTAGGATTTCTACGCATGTCATTTAATTTATGTTCTGGTATACGTATATCACCTCGTTTTATATCAATAGATCTACGAATAGCTCCTTTGATACGTTTAAAAAAGAAAGATTTTAAAGTCTTTTCTTGATCTTCTGATTTTATTAGTATTTTATAATCTAATTTATCAACAGCTTTTATAAGCCCTATTGAACCTTCTTGTATTAGATCAGTAATATCAAGAACGCCACTTGCCTGCTGTGATGTAGAAAACTTACGAGCTATATTCTCTACTAATGGTAAAAATCTTACAATTAAATTATCTCTACTATCAAATATGAGATCTTTGTAGTCTGGCATAGAAGCTTTAACATCTTCTTTATACCGAATATAATTTTTAATATTATATTTTTTCATGGTCCTTATTTAAAAGTTCTTTTTCTCGTTTAAGACTACTACCCATTGTTCTATAAACAGTTCTACTAGAACAGTCTAGTAAACCTGCTATTCTCGCAATCGTAATCTTCTTACCAATATCATGCAACTCTAGCATGCATTGATAGATCATCTCTTCATTTATTAATCTATCTCGACCTATTAATTGGCCTACGATACTTAACTTCTCTTTCATAGTTAAACCAGTAAAATCTTTAAATATAACTTTACGTAGTTTATTTTTAGGTGGTTGTTTAAGTTCTGTTAAAGTAACATCATCAATCATATTAACTAAATATTTATCTAACATAGTGAACGTAACAAACCCGTTACTCTTTGTAGCTATATGTCTAGCTAACTCTTCAAACTCTTTAATAGATAACTGAGGATTTAAATACCACAGCACTAATAAATGCCATTTAAGAGATCTAAAAGTATTTATTTTAGCTTTGCTTCTAAATAACTCATAGCATTCATGTGTACCATATTTATAATAACAACCCCATTTATATACTTCTGTAGGTTCATCATTAACAGGGTCACGCCGATAAATTATCTTATGTTTATTTAAAAACTTAAGTCTTAAATGTGACATTAGCCTCTTACTCTTTATATCTTATTACCTATTGTCATACAGGTTCAGGAACCGTTTCGTTCCATCTTATTGTATCGTATTTACGAAGTTTTTGTGAATATTTTTGAATTAACGATGCTTTATGCATTAATTTTTCCCAATGATCTAATTTATCTTCACGTCTTTGAATTAAAGACTTAGCTGCATGTAACAATGTATAATTTGTTATATCACATCTAAGTTCATATATTCTATTCCATAGATATTCTTCGTGCTTACTTATTCTTTTTAAATCTTTGTATGCTTTTTTTATGTCTATTTTCATGTTTCTTTTTTGGTTTACGTCTTGCGTTTATACCGAATAAATCAGTATCAATAATGTGGTTATATAATTTATATCTGCTCATGTTTTAAAAATATTATTATTTTACTTAATGTACCTGTCATAACTCCTGTTATTATATCTATATTATCCATATAATGCTGAGAGTATACACTTAAACCGTCTAGTATAATCATTAAAGGCATTAATAATGCAAACATAATTATATGTTTTCCAAGTTGTATTACTATATACCCTGTCAAACTCATCAATAATGTTATTATAAGTATTGTTTTCATTCGTAATTGCGTATTGCTTTGAATAGTGGGTGACGGTATGAACCTGATGGTGTGCGTTGGAAGTATGTGAATGTAGCTGTTTTGCCGATATACCACTCAGCTATATCGTACATCTCTTCGAGCATTGATTGTTTGCCCATAACAGGCATACCGAATTTAACACCGTTGGAATCTACAGCAAGGAACTTACCAATAGTACCGGTACGTTTACCTTGGCCTTCAACCCAGCCAACAATCGTAGCCTCTGTGTCGTGAAAGTCTTTGAACTTTTGTAGATTATAAGAACGTTTTTGTTCGTAAGGCTTGTTGTAACGTAGTATAGAGCCTTC
>WLWF01001730.1_pt1 | contig 16966 bp, 27 predicted proteins | sample 6718331 | NCBI WGS metagenome assembly WLWF01 (sample SAMN12718692, study PRJNA515312) | sponge metagenome | isolation source: marine sponge | host: Mycale hentscheli | place: New Zealand: South Island, Marlborough, Capsize Point | collected 2003-05-01
TTCAATTATGGTGTAAAGATAAAACAAATTTGCATTCCAACACTATAAAATGAAAAAAACTTTCATTTATTTTTGTTTTACTCTGATAATTCGTCCGTTTCTTCGTTCAAATATGCCGTGATTTGTTCGATTGCTTCGTCAAAACCTTTGGCAACAACGGCATAATATCCGCGATCGTTCAATTTTTTGATCCATTCTTTTTGTTCTTTTGACGCGTAACCCTTTGAATCTGCTTTTAATTCAATGAACATTCCACAATGTTTTGCGGTTGGGTGCATTAATTGCAAATCGGGCATTCCTTTAACATATCCCGACGCCTTCATTTTTTTTGCAACACTTAATGACGTCCGCATTCCCCCCGCACTTGCGCAATAAAGCATTTCGGGGAAATTCCATTTGATCCAATTAACAACCGCGATTTGAACTTTTAATTCATTTTGTGCCATTACAAAACGATTTTTTCCAAATTGACTTTTTTATCTTTTAACATATGCAATGAAATTTTAATGTGTTCGATTTCAAAATTTGAATTGTTTGTTTTACCTAATGATTCAACAAATGATTTTGATATGCGCCCACGATTTTTTTGTTTTTCTTTTTTTGATTCCAAATCCTTTTTTAATTTGTTTATCACCTTTTGATCGTCAATCAATAAATTATGTTTTTTTAATGTCTTGTAAACGATCCCACCAAAATTTGTGATGTAAAGTGAACCCGACGAAACAAATGTGTTGTATGGTTTCAACAAATTGTCCGTTATAAAATTAATGTGCAATCGTTTTTTTTCTTCGTCACTTACAACGGGCGGTTTGAATTTTTCTTGTGGCGGTGCGTTTTGTTGTCGATGCGGAACGTTTGGCGCGGAACGTCCCCATTGTTCATTTCCGAACCTTCGGTTCTTTGCAACCTCTATTTTCGCCCAATTCAAAAAATGTGATTTTGTTTCTTTGATTGACTTAAACGCGTCGTCCTTCAATTTTTGTTCGTCAATGAATTGTTGTAATAATTTATTTGTAAAAAATGGGTTTAATAAAAGATAACGCGAACAATGTTCCAACCACATTGTTTCGTTTTTTAATTCTTCAACGTCAATGCAAATTGCGCCGTTAATTATTGAATTCACCTTTTGATTCATTTTTGGATCGTCCATTAATTTTTTGGTTTCGATTTTTGGTTCTTCTTTTAAATTTTCAAAATCTTTTTTTATATATTTTTTTTCTTTTTTAATTGGTTTATTAATTGTTTTATTATCTTGTTTATTATGTGTTAAATTTTCCGTGCGTCTGCTTTTAAGTTTTTTTAAACTCTGCATTTCCATTTTTTTAAAATCTGCTTTTAAAATGCGTGTGCGTCCGTCGAACGAAACTTGTTCGATATAACCCAATTTTTTTAATTTTGAAACCGACGTTGAAATGGTTGTTTTGGTAACACCTAAAAATTCGGCGAAATAATCATTTGACGCAAAACACCCACGTTCGTTGTCCAACGATTCAATTTCGATCAATAATATTTTATCCGTCCAACTTAATTTTTTATTCAAATAAATTTCGCGGGGAATCCATATCCCTAAAAATTGGCGGTTTTCTTTGGTTTGTTTGTTTTCCATTCTGCAAATCTAAAAATTAAAACGGCATATCGTCGTCCGATGTGTGAAATTTATTTTGATTTGTTGAAACATTTTGTGATTGGTTGTTTGATTGTTGTTGTGGAACAAATTGTGAAACTTCGCAATAATGTGTTAATCCGTTTTCACCTTTATTCATTCGTTGTTTAAATTCCAAACGAATTTTTCCGTCACTTTTGGCGTGTTTCTTTAATTGTTCCGCGAAATCGTAAACGTTAACAATGTCAATGTTTAACAATGATCCGCCGTTGTCAAATTGTTTTTCACGAATGAAAATCCCATTCATAAAAATTTTTTCCTTTTGTTCCATAATTTTTTGTTTTTAATTATTGTTTAATTTTTCTTTTTTTGCAATATATCGTTCTTCATATATTTTGTTAATCGTTGTTCGTGGCAAATTGAAATGGATTGACGCGTTTAAAATTGTTGATTGGTGATCCAATATCCATTTTAAAATTGTGTCCTTTTTGTGTTCGCTTAACGATTCGAACGACTTATAAATTCTTGGTTTCGGCATTGATAATGTCGTCTAATTGTTCCAATTTTAAATCCGTCATTTTTCCGATTGTTTTTAATTGATTCAATCGAAACATTGTTGGGTTTTCGCAATAACTTTTTATCGTTGGTTGCGACAATTTTAATTCCGTTCCTAAATCACGTTTTGAAACCCCGTGAAATCTTAACGTCTTTGAAAATTCGTTGTCTTTTTTCTTCATTTTTTTTTGTTTTATTATTAATTAAATACACCACGTTTGCACATTTCGCGGAATTGTTCGCGACAATCTTTGTGGTTTTGATTTTCTTTTAATTGGGAAACTAACTTTGACATTTCCGATTTACGCATTGTGTCAATGTCATTCAACATAATTTGTTTTTGTTCTTCGGTGTTCAATGAATTTATAATTAATGATTCAACGAATCCCAAATAATTGAACGATCCCGTTTCCGCAACAATTGGATCGTCTATGTCGTCCAATATGTCGTCAATCCATTGATCGTCATTTTTTTGATCGCTTGACATATTTTCGTTTTTTGTTTTTGATTATTGTTTTTTTGTTTTCTTCAACTTGTTTGTTGATTTCGTCTTTTATATATAATGAATAAAAGAATGGATCAACTTTTGGATCGTCTTTGAAAACTTTTTTGATCACGTCTTTTTCAATTTTTGATGTTTTCAAATTACGTGTTGACATAATTTTTAAACCTCTAATCAATCCGTTTGCAAACGCAACCGCAATTGAAATGAAAAATATAATGATTGATAAAATAATGATTGTGATTTTTAACATTGCTTTTTGTTTTATGAATTATAATCGATAAACGCTTGTTCGATGTTTCCCAAATTCGTTTTTGGTTCGTCTTTGTCCGTTGGCGGTGTTGGTTGTGGCGGACGTTTAAAATCGTCGGCTTCAACTTCTGAATAAACACCCAATGAATAAAATTCCGTCAACATTAAAATTGCGCGTCCCTTACTTCTTTTTTCTGCCATTTCTAAATAATATGTTGATTTGCAATTTTTAGGTTGTGCGGTTGAATATGATTCAATTTCAATTGTTCCGTTTTCGGTTTCTTTTGTTGCCATACATTTAACCGCGCAAAAATCACGTTCACAAACAATCACGTCATATTTTAATTTAATGTTGTCGTGTGACATTATTTTTTCGATTCCCGTTCGTGTGACAATTGGGATTTTTCGTCCGCCCATTTTCATTGTGAAAATGTCTTCGCGATCCAATTTATAATGTTTGAATAATGTTTTCAAACGTTCGCGTTGTGTGTTGTTGTTTTCCATTTTGTTTTTTTTTGGTTCTACAAATTTAATAATAAACTTTTATAAAATGCAATTATTTTTTATAAATGTTTCCGCCATATCGCGGGTTTGAATCCGCGTCAATGATTCCGTTTCCAACAACACGCAATCCATTAACAATGTCACCACGTGTTGCGTTCTTAATTAGACGTTCCCATTTTGCGAAATTTCGATAACCCGAATCGACACACGTTCGAAATGATCGTTCGCCGTCATTGAAAAAAAGATAATACATTGTTCCGCCCGTTTTTTGTGATGGAACGGATTTTTGGTTTTTATAATGAAATTGTTTCGTTGTCATAATTATATTGTTTTAATAGTTATGACACCGCGCCACGTGTCCAATGAATGAACGCAAACAACGCCCGTGTCCAATTGGATTGATTCAATGATTTGATGTCTTGAAAATAGGTTTTTAAATACTGATAATAAATTTTTCATTTTGTTTGTTTTAATATGGGCGGGAATCACACCCGCCCGTTTTTAATTATTTGTTTTTGATGTAATATGAAAACACGCGGTTTGGTTCGTCCCAACTATTTGTTCGGGAATCCCACGTGTCGAAAATTGTTCCGTTGATCATTGCAACCCAATGTTTGCGAACGTGACAAATTATCGTTTTGTTTTTTGGAATTAATTTTGAATTCATACGAACCATTCGTTTTCCAAACTTGATTCGTTCCCAACCTTGTTGTTCTAAATATGCAACACACGTTGAATCCGCGTTTGGGAAATTTCCCGTTTCCAATGATATTGAAAACAAATCGTTCCAAACTTTTTTGTAATCTTGATGTGTCGCAATGGCGATTGCACGAATCACACAATCACCCGCGCGTGTGTCTGCTTTTGGAAATGCTTGTTTTCGTCCGCCGTCAAATTTTGTAAATTTCATAATTGGTTTTTTTTGGTTTGATTAAATGGGCGGGATTCGTTCCCGCCCTTGTTGTTTTTATCTTGCAATTGCTTTTGCTAAAAATGTGAAAAAGTGCATTACGTCGCCGTTGTGAAAATCAATTTTTACCAATGTGTTTTTGATTTGGTTTTGTTCGTGTTTTGGTGCGATTAAGATGTGTTCAACAACAACGCCCAATGGAATAATGTTTAATCCGCTTTTTCCTTCAACGTCAATTGTTGTGTGAATGTTTAATCCTTTTTCTTCGATTAATGTGTTGATCCAATTTTTCATTTTATGTGGTTTTTTTTGGTTTCCGTTAAAACTTTGTGTCTTAACTTGGTGTAAAGATACAATAAAGTTTCATTCCGCCAAACTTTTTTTTACTTTTATTGAAAAAAAGTTTCATTATCTGATAAGAAATTGGAAATTATTTCACCAAATTATGCGCAAATTGGCATATTAAACCCTCGTTTTCGTCCCATATAAACGCTTCACAACTACGAATTCCGCCCGTGTAACCTTTTAAATTGTGCCACGCGTCCGTTCCACTCAATGATCGCATAAAACGAATTGTGATTCCTTTTATTTCTTGCGTTGACATAAATTTTATTTCCTTTTTATGGTGCAAATGTCCAATGTGTATTTCACGAAATTGTGTTTTAGCCCATAATTTAGGGACTTCGGACGCCACCAACAACGGCAAATCAATAATTTTTTCATTGTTTCCGTGTGTGTATGTGATCAAACAATTGCCGAATTGATAATGTTTTCGCGGTGTTGGTTGATTGTTGACGTCAACGTTTGGGTTGTTATGATACCAACACGACAAAACGTCCCCAACATAAAATGATCGTTCCCAATCGTGGTTTCCTTGCACAATTACAACGTCAACGGGCGCAACCTTTGACAAAAGATCAATTCCCGCGATCAACAATTCGCGTCCCGCCTTGAATGTTTTTTGCCACCTCACGTCCTCATCTTGTGGTGTCAAATTTGATGTTTGATTCCATCGCGTGTCGGAATTAAAAAAATCGTTTCCAACGGGAAAAACAACGCGTTTGACGTCGTAACCTTCCGAACGTTTAATAATGGCGGAAATGGCGTTTAAAAATAGTTTTGACGCAATTTTGGTGTCGTAATTGTCCCCCGTTTCCAATCCCCAACATAATTTTCCAAAATGCAAATCAAAAATATTGACTTCTAATAATTGCCCGTTGTTTATTCTTTTATAATTATTCGGTTTGTAAATGGGCGCGAAACTTTTTATTTCTTCTAAAATTTCGTTTTTTATTTCTTTAATATTTAAAACGTTGTTGTTTGGTTTTAACCACGCTTTGATTTGAAATAATGGTTCGACAATAATTTGTCCGTCAACATTTGATCCGACTTCCCATTTATTGACAACGTAACGTTCAATTTCCCAAATGTCCAAATCAATTTGACAATGTTTCACCAAATCGTCAATGGTTTTAATTCGGTTTGATTTTGGCGTTTCTATTGTTGCGCCGTTTTTATTTTGTGTGAAAATAGATTCTTCGCCACCTTCCATTGCTTCGACACATTTTTTCAAATAATATAATTGTGTCGGTTGTGGGTGTTTTTGAAATGCCGTGACAAATGGTTGCATTTCTTTTGAAAAATACGGGCGAAATGGTTTATGTGTTTTTTGCCCTTTTTTCATATTTTAAAAAAACGTTTTATAATTAAAAACCCAACGATTAAAACAACACCAAAAATTGTCCAATCTTTTATTTTTTTGGTGATTGGTGATTTCTGAATGACGATTTTTTCAATTGGAATTTCGCGATCAATATAAATTGTGTCACCTACACATTCGCCCGTCAAATAAATTAACGAATCGGTTTTTATATATTTTATAATTAATTTGTCGCGTTCAACAATGATCGTGTCGTTTATGTTGCCAAAAACAAACGACGTGTCAACTTCGACGCTTTGAATGTTTATTGTGTCCGACAATCGGATCGTGTCCGTCGGTTGGATTAATTCGGGAAAACGTTTTGTTAATACAATGATTTTTTCCGATGCCCTTTGTTTTTGGCACTCATAACGATTGACGGGTGATTTTAACGAACAACAACCCGATAAAACAACCAATAAAAAAACTAATATGTTATTTTTTACATTCACAATTTAAACACGTTGAACCACTCGGACGTTTTGTTTCGCCGTATATGTAACCGATCACAAATGGTGACAAACTCGCAAAATATGTTGCTAATGACGTCAAATCCGTTCCATTGTTAATTCCTTTGATTCCAAACACAACCCAACACACAATCATTATTGATGTTATTATTGCGCGTTTTGATGTTATTAATTTTGATAAATTCTTCATTTTATGTTATTTTTTACATTTTAACGTTTTTCATTGCCAAACCAATTTCACAACAAAAATTTGGAACGTCAAAAGACGGACACGCTTTGTTTGAAAATTGATTGTGTCCCGCGATCTTAATATTTGGGTGACGCAAAATTTCGTGTTCAATGTATATTCGTAAACTATTTTTTTGATCGTTTGTCATTGTGTTTTTTGGCGATCCTTCTTTGTCTAATCCGCCAACATAACAAACGTGTTTTGATTTTTTATTAATGCCACGAACACCCCACGTCATTTCGTGGTTTTCAATTATTTGATCATATGGATTTGTTCCGTCTGCAAAATGTAAATTGTGCAACGTGCCGTCGATTGAAATTAAATCGGAATATCCAACCCGCGTCCAACCACGCCCATTTTTTCCCATATGCCATTCACGGATCATTTCGGGTGTTACCTCGAAACCTTCTTTTGTTGCCGTGCAATGAATTATTAAATATTCGTATTGATGTGACATTGCGCAAACATAAAAATTTGTTTTATATTATTGTCGCAATTATTGGTTATCGCCCACCCCCCGCGTATGGTTTACGATAATTTTTTGATGTCTTATTTTTAGACGTTTTGGATTTGGCGTGAACTCCTTTTCGTTTGGTTTGCTTTGTTTTTTTATATGTGAAAACACTATTTTTCGCCATTCCAATTTTTTATTTCTTTTATTACTTTTATTGTTGTCCATACGATTGCAACCGCATATGACATAAGTTTTAATATTAATTCGGCGTCCGTCATTGAAATTGCTAATGTTGTTAAATTTATTGTTAATGTTGTTGGACAAAATTTGTTCGCTATATCAATGAATTTTTCCATAATATTATTTATTAATAAGTGATTTCTAATGTTCCCGTGAACGATGTTGTCCCGTTTGTATTTGTTTTTAAACCAATACAAAATTGATCGTTTGGACTAATTGCGGGAACGGACGGGTTTATTATAAAACAATGCGCACCACCCGCCGTGATTGAAATTGTTATTGTTCCAATTTCAATTGCCGTTCGTAATAAATTATTTGTGCAATCGGGACGCATTAAAAATAATGACATTACACATTGTGTTGCCGTTGTTGCCGTTACAATTCCCGAAAATGAATCCACATTTCCCGAACGAACCGCACTTGCAAATGACGCGCCTATTCCTTCCAATGGATTTGTGAAATTTATTGTTGTTGCGGTTTGCCTTGTGTCAAAACTAAAATTTGTGCCACTTGTAATTGATTGCAAAAACCACGTATTTGTTGGGCGTTCACCTTGTGTGACATATCCTTTTATTGTTTCGTTTACTTTATCCGTTGACGATGGAATTGTTGCGTTAATTGTAACGTTTCCCGTTCCGCCCGTTGGCGAAATTGTCACATTATTTCCCGCAATGATTTGTGAAACACCACCCGTTGCCGTTGAATTGATAGTGACAACACCCGTTCCGCCCGTTGGCGTAATTGCAATGTCCGTTCCCGCGACAATTTGTGTCACACCACCGCCACCGCCCGAATCCGTCGCCCATTCTAACGCACCCGACGCGTTTTTGGTTAATTTTGTGCCGTTTGACGCATTCGCAAAACCTTTTGGAACGTGCAATTGTATGTCCGACAAATCTTTGTGTAAATTACTCATTGTTTGTTTTTTAATATGTGAATTTGATAATCATTTTCGTTCCGTCTTCGTCCGTTTGTGTTACATATAAAACCCCGTTGTCGTGCAATTCTTGCATTTGTTCTTTTGTAAAATGCAACGCGTGATCATAATATATTTCGTTTTTTGCGTCTATTTGATCCAACTTTTTAATCGCCCATTCAACACCCGATGTTCCCCCCCAACAATCCCACATTAAACCCCCGCACCCTTCCGAATATGGAACGTCTTTGTGTTGTTGGTGTCTTTTAAAACTTGCCATTCTTGCGATCGTATCACGTGAAATCGGTTCTTTATTTGCTAATTGATGGGCGCGATTTTTTCCCGAATTTTCACCACACGATCCCCACCCGTTTTCGTCAACCCATTTCAACGCACGTTTTGCGTTGTTTGTCGCGCTTTGTGGATAATCATTAAATGTTTCGTTTTTGTATGGTGATTTTTTCTTTTTTGTTGCGCCGTGTGATTTTCCGCACATAAACGATCCGTCGGGCATTTCGTGTTCCCAACCATCGGGACAATCCGCGTTTTTTCTAACTTTTGGCGCGTTTTTTATTTCGTCTTTACGATCCCATTGTGAAACACACACCGCAATTCGTTGTGTTAAATTCGGGAATTCGTCTTTTGATTTTTCGTCTTCAATACAACGTGAAATGAACCCGTCTTTTGTTTCGTCTTCGTTTGGATTTGGTAATGGCATAATATTAATATATAATCATTCCGTGTTGTTTACTAACACCATTTTTTGTGTTTTTACAATCAACCGATGTTGTCGCATTATATTGTGGAAATTCGTTTGCGTTGTCGTCTAAAAATTCGATCATTGCTTGTAACATAACGTTTCCGCGTCTGTATGTGTCTTGTTTATAAACATTCAATGTTTTTGCGTCAACCGCTTTTGAAAATTCGGGCATATTTGTAACAATTCCCGCCGACGTCGAATTGTCTTGAATTTCGTTGATCACTTCAAAACGAACAAACCACGCAAACGTTGGAATCAACCATTCGGACATAAAATTTGTTTCCGCCGTTGTTGGTGTTCCCGTTGGCGGTGTGTTAAACACTTTTTTTAAATGCAAATAAAAATCCTTTCCGATTGCGCTTTTTAAATGTGCGATTTCTGACATTTGGATTAAATTATTTGATATTAACGTCAAATCCGTGTTTTGATTTGTGAACGCATATGTGATTGTTTCTTGCGCCGTGATTAATGGATCATATGATAAATAATTGTTTGTGATTGCCATATTAAATTGTTTTTGTGTTTGTCAACATAACGTCGCCAAATTCCGTTGCTTCGAAACCTAACACCAAACGTTGTTCGTTGATCGTTAAAACTTGCGATGGGACAATGTCCGACAAAAACGACACGGGCGGTTCATAAACAATTTCGAAATCGTCAATGTCCAACGATGTGTTTTCTTTTATTATTTGTTGAATTTTTCCAAAAATTAAACCTTCAACGTCTTTGATTATTGTTCCCATAACCATTTCCCACGCAACGCGAATTTCATTTCCCGTGTTGCTTAATTTTCCCGCACTTACGATTCCCGACATTGCGGGTTGCCAACGATGGGCGGTGATAATATTTTGTGACGTCAATTTTTGTAAATCCATAAATGATCCGTCCGATCCGTCTTTTATTAATGTAACATTCGCGGGTGATGTGTCCCCGTTTTTTACTAAAAATAAAATTTTTGAATTATTGCCTTTGCCCGTCCATTTTTGTTGTGCGTCCTTAACTAATTTTTCCGCTTCTTCTTCGCCCATATCCCCGTTGATTTCAACGATTGCGGACGGCGTAAAATTATTTTTGAATTTGCTTTCATTGTATGTTTGCAATTCCCAATCAATCGCCAACCACGACATTGCGCCCACAAAATCGGGCAAACCATAATAATTGAATGTCGGTTCGTAATCTTTAAATTGAATTATTGACGTGTTTTTTTCAAAACGTGGATAAACGGGAACAATTGCGGTGTCTTCTTTTGACGTTCCATATTTTGCCCAATCGGGGTGAATGTAAATGTGTTTTTGATCTTTTGAAACACGGCATTTTGTGGAATCGATGTGATATAAATTGATCCCGCCTTCATACCTTACAATTTCCATATAAGCATTTCCGAACGTGTAATAATCACCAATTATTTTTCCGTAAACTTCACGCAATGATTCACCCGTGTTCGCGTCATTAATAAATGATTGAACATTTGGATTTTCTGAATGAAATTGTTTCCCAATTGATAAAATTTTCTTTTGCCCTAAAATCGAACGATGGGTTGGTGATTGTCGCGCAACCTCTGCTAAAAATTGGGGAAATAAATTGTCTTCACCATTTGGAATGAACGGCGTTCGAATTGTTTTTAAATCTACGTTTTCACGTATTTTTTCGGGAATACCTAAATTAAAAATGTCAAACTTTGTGAATCCAACTTTTTTTGCAACGTTTTTAATCGTTTGTTTCGTTGTTTTCTTTTTTGTCATTTTTTGTTGATTTTTTTGATTCTTTTAATTCCGTTACATATTGGAAACCATCTTTGAATAATTTTTTCAATAAAGATTGATCAACATTTTTGGTTTCATATTTTTTCCCATCATATCGAAATGATGTTGAACCCGCGACGTCTTTGTGTAATTTATATTTTGCCATTTTTTAATAATTTTTTGTTTTGTTAAAAATACAACTTTTTTTCACAATTGGAACGTTGAACAAAAAAAATTGGGAACACGTTTAAATGTCCCCAATCTAATTTGAATTCAAACAATGAATTTATGCAATTAATATAATTAAATATTAAACGGGGATTGTTCCCGTGAATGCTCTTGGGTATTCACCTTGTTGTGTTGTTATTGTGATTGCCGTTCCGTTTGCGTCTTGTAAACCAACACCCGTTGATTCTTCACCCGATGTGAATTCCATATATGCCGTTTCTTCGAAAATTTGATCCCAACCTAAAACGAATTTGTATGTAACTGCGGGATCTGCGCAATCGTCCGCGTAACTTTCAACAATTGCCGTAATTCCACAACTTGTCACCAATTCCATTAAATCGAAATTCACTTCGCCCGTTACTTTTGGAATGTAAAATTCTAAAGAAACTTCAATTAACGTTGATCCGTTTTCCCTTGTTGCGTTCGCCGTAAAACCCGCCGTTCCTCTTTCAAATTCCCATTTGTAAAACGTTGTTGCGCCCGACATAACAACCGCCGTATATCCGTGCGATCCCGCCGTTGCGTCTAATGTGAACGATGTAATGTCGTCCGTGTTTGCTAAATGTATTGTTTTTAATCCGCCACGTCTATTTCGATCGCAACAAACCACATTGTGTCCGCTTGTAATACTCATATCTTTATTTTTTTAATGTTATTAATTAATATCCTATTTGAACCAACGAATCGTGTAAAAACTGAACACCTAATTTGAAATATGCTCTTACATAAACTTTTTCCGTCAAATCGTCATAAAACATTTTCATTTCTCCTTCGGGATCGTTTGTGTCCGTTCCAACCGCTAAATTTTGTTTTGCTACGTAACACGCACGAACGTTGTCCGCGATCAATCTTTGTGACGTTGCAACGTCCCAATCATACATTGGGATAACTTCAACACCTCTGAAATATACTTTTACCGATCCGTCAACTAATTGTGAAAATCCTTCGGCGTTTCCTAAATTTTCTAATGACGTTAAATAATCGTCATAAATTAATCTTGAAACGTAAATTCCTTTTTCGTTGTTTGGAACACCTTGTAATGCACTTGGTGACGCACTCCACATTGCACGTAATGCAACAATTGCGTCGCCCGTTGCGAAACTTGCCGAATTTGCGATTGTTGTTTTTCTTCCGTTAATTACTGAATCCGCAATTAATAGTTTCCACCAACCATCGGTTGAATCGTAACAACTTGCGTTGTCCCCCGCTTCTGCCGTATCACCGAACCACGCCAAACGTGTAACGTCTTGCGAAATTCCGTTTCTTACATTTTGCAATATTGTGTCCATTAACGCCGTTCCTTCTAAATTGAACACGTTAACACCATTTTTGAATGATTCTTCGAGAAACGTTCCGAAAAATGCGTCTTGACATTGTGAAACCGCAACCCTCATTCTACCCGCCGTGATTACTTTGTCATTTACGTTGAAATCGCCCGATTCCGCACCACCACACGTTGTGTATTTTTTCACGATGCAAGACAATGCGTCCGCCGTGTATAAATTCATTTTGTGTTTTACGTTTGGAATTACTCTGAATTGCATAATGTCCGAATCCCTAAAGATTGGTTCTAAAAACAATTCGTTAAATTGTGCGCCACTATATGTCGCCGTGATGTTGTCTAATGCTACGTTTGCCATTTTAAATTCTTTTTTTAGTTAATTTTTTATTTGTTATGCTTTGCGTTTTAATGTGTTCACCATTGCGTTGAAAAATGCCATATTTGGATCAACCACCGCGTTTTCGATCACGCTTGGATCGTTGTTTGGTTTTACGTCGGTTTTACCCGCTTTTAATTTAGAAATTTCAACCGCTTTGTTTTGTAATTCTTCGTTTGCAACTTCTAATTCCTTTGTTTTGTTTTCAACTTCGTTTTCCGCCATTCCCATTTTTTCTTCGATGTCGTGAATTGCGTTTTCTAAATTGTCAACCCTTGATTTTAATTCTTCATATGATAACGCCCAATCCGCTTTTTCTGCGGGTGTGTCGTCCCCTTCGTGTCCTTCTTCGTGTTCGTTTGTTGGGTTTACACCTAACATTGATTTGATTTTACCAATTAACGTTGCGTCGTTTGAAACTTCTTTTGTTTCTTCGACATTTTCATTTTGCGTATTTTCCGCCATAACAATTGTTTTTGATTGATTAATAATTTTGTTTATTTTTTCGTTTGAAATATTTTGAAATTTTGAAACGTCATAATTGTTTTCGATTTTTAATGGTTGTGTGATTCCATTAATTAATCCCATTTCCAATGTTTCCGTTGAATTAAACCACGTTTCGACGTCCATTAAATTAATATAATGATCCGCGTTGTGTTTTGATTTTGACGCGTAAATTCCCGCGATTTCATTTCGTATTTTATCCAAAATGTTTGCGGTTTTTCTTAATTCGTTTGCGTCGCCACCACTCATTGCAAATGGATTGTGGATCATAAACAATGAATTTTCCGCCATTTCTATTGTGTCACCCGCCATTGCAATAACTGACGCAATGGACGCCGAAATTCCTTCGACTTTCGTTGTCACTTTTTTAGAATGATTTTTTAATGCGTTGTAAATTGCCAATCCGTCAAACACCGATCCGCCCAATGAATTAATGTGAACGTCAATGTTTTTGTCTTTTATCGTTTTTAATTCGTCGATAAAATTTTTCGCGTTCACGTCGTGTCCGCCAACTTCTGAATAAATATAAACGTCCGCCGTTTCCGACTTTGCGTTGTTTTGTATTTCGAACCAATTTTTCATTGTGACAAAAATAAAAAAGGTAAAAAAAAGTTTTACGAAATAACGGGAATAAAAAAACACGGGTTGTTCGCCCGTGTCTTTTAATGTTTGTTTTTTTGGATTACATATCCGTTACAAATTGATGTTTTAAATTTGTTGTGATGAATTTTCTTCCTTCACGTGATTTTGAAATTCTTGACAATTTGTCCATATCTGCAAATTTGAATTTATCCATTTTCATAACATATTCGTTTGTTTTGTTTATTGTTGGTTTTCCGTTTTCAATTTTGAAATTGTCCGTTGGCACGATGTCAACTTTTTGAAAACCGCCACAATGAATTGATGTTGTTGTTTCTAATTTATTGATCAATTTTAATCCGTCGGCACAAACAAATTCATAATAAAAATTTAATGGACGTCCATAATTTGATTCCGCGTCCACTTGTTCCGTGAATATACGTCCCCATTTTTCACACCCTTTGATTTTACGCGCTAAAACGCTTGGACAATAGTATGAAAACATTTCTTTTAATTCTTTTGAATTTTTTAAATCGTCTTTTGAAATTTCTTTAACTAAACGTCTTGTTGTTCCGTTAACTGATTCGATTGTTCTTTTTGTTCCTTCGTTTAATTGGTTGATTAATTCTTGATTTGTCATTTTATTTGGTTTTTTTTGGTTGTGGGATTATTCCCGTTGTTTCTATGGTTCAAATATACAACCTTTTTTTCATTCCGTGCAACTTTTTTTCACTTTAATTGCATAAAAAAAGGGAATTATTTTGTTTTCCCTTGTAAATCAACGACTTAACGACGATTTTTTTTGTGTATTTTCTTAACTTTTATCTTATAATCACCCAAAATTGTTTCATTTTTGGTGAATTTCGGGCGGTATTTATAGACGATTCCTTGAATTTGTCGATCACTTAGGTTGTATTTTATTGACAAATCCATAAATGTATGCGTGACGTGTCCTTTGTTTTCCCTCAATATAATGTCAAAATCCGCAATGATCAAATAATTTCGAATTCGTGTTGGTTCACACAACCCGCGTTCGGTTAAATGATAAACAACGTCTTTTGGCGTCGCGAATTCACCGAAACGCGTTTGCACTTCGTCCCATATTGTTTCGATAAAATCAATCACCAATGTTATGTCGTTTGGTTTTGCCATATTTTGTAAATCGAAAACATATAATCAACCATTTTTTTTGCGCAACCCCCACAACCAAAAATGTTTCCTTTGGTGTTTGGATCAACATATTTTTGAAAATACGGCAACAATTGCATTCCTTCCTTACGCGGTATTTGCCACGCACCCCGTGCGTCTTTGTGTTTAATGAATCGAACCATTAAACGTGTAATTTCTTTGCGATCGTCCGATGTTATGTCTTTTGCAATTTGGTTTTGTTTGTTTTCCATTTCGTCAAATTTACTTTTTTTATATATTGGGAACGTCATTAATTAAAGTTTTTTTTAACAAATATATGTTTATTTTACCATTTGCCAATTGGACATTTCCCGTCGAATTCTTTTGTGACACTTGTTTTTGCACTTAACAAACATTTGCAAAGGGAACACGAATCGTAATTTAAAACCCGTAAAAACTTGTTTGATCGATGGGCGCATTTTCTGCAAATGTCCATTCTTTTTTTCTTTGTTTTTTTATCTACTATAAACATAAATTTATTTTTTAAAATGTTATTCTTGATTCAATATTTTTCACATTTCGTTGTGAATTTGTGACGTCCGCTTCAACTAACAACACTTGTTGATTCGACATTGCTTCGGTTAATGCTTCGAAAATATCGTTGTCACCCGTTAACGTGTCGGTTTCAAAAACCATTCCGCCGTCCGCAAATTTTCGTCCGCCACCCGCAACATTCATTTTGGACAATATAGGTTTGAACATTGCCGTTGATCTTTTATTGATCACCGCTTCGCCACCTTCCAATTCCGCAACACGTCCGCCAACACTAAATTTTTCACCACCTTGTGCGTGTGATCGTCCGTGAACCATTCCGCCCATTTTGAAAAATGAATCGTCCATAACACCCCCCAATTCCGCCGTTGGCGGTGCTTGTGCTTTTATTGTTGCTAATTGAAACGCCGTTGTTGCAACAACACCCGCGATCATAACACCTTTTATGATTGCGTCCGCAATAACATTTCCCGTTGCCGAACCCGCTAAAATTCCCATCACCGCTTGTGCGCCACCGATTATTGCTTGTGCGGTTTGTAATTTTTTGTCTTTTTCGAATTGCTCGATTTTCAACGCCAACATTTTGTCGTCGTGTTTTTTCTCGATTTTTTCGATTGCGTCCGCTTGTTCTTCGGCACTCATTGACGCGAATTCTTCGGTTTCTTTGTATGCTTCTATTTCCTTTGATTTTTCCGCTTCAATGACACCCAATCGTGTATTTAATTGTTCTTGTTGTAATTGATTGAATGACGCCATAACGTCCGTGACTTGCGACAATGTCATATCAATTGCACCGATCAATTCTTCACCCGTAAAAATTCCGCCTTCTTCGTTCGTCCCAAAAATTGCACCTTTTAAAAATCCGCCTTCCGCGCCGTCACTTTTTAATGCTTCTTCGAAACCTTCGATTTCACCTTTTAATCGTTTGATGTCCGCAATTTGTTGATCGGTTGAAATTCCCGACGCTTCCGCCGTTTTTAATGCCAAATCCAATTCCGCTTTTGCAACTTTTAACGCCAATGAAATTCGTTCTTTTGCAACGTCCGCACCCGCATTTTCTAAATCTTGTAATATTTTTAATTGTGTTTTGTCCGCGTCGATCACCTTTTGTCCCGCTTCGCGCAATTCTAATAATTTATTTGTTTGCGTTTCTAAATCTTTATTTATGATTTTGTTTTGTTTTTCGATTTCGTCGTCAACAACTTTCAAATCCTTTTTTGCTTTTATTACGTCGTTTGTTGCTTTTGTTACTTTGATTGCGGTTTGCGCTTCAATTTCTGAAACACGTGTTGCGCGTTCTTCGACACTCATTGTTTGCGCTTCTTCGGAATTTATAAACGCCGTTTTTGCTTGTTCACCAATAACAATTTGTTTTGTTAATTCTTCTTCATATCCTTTGACTTCGTCTTTCAACAATTGATATGCGGTTTTCAAATTTCCCGTCGCAAATGAATGTGTGTTCGTTGTTTGACTTAATCCCG
>WLWF01001731.1_pt1 | contig 16963 bp, 8 predicted proteins | sample 6718331 | NCBI WGS metagenome assembly WLWF01 (sample SAMN12718692, study PRJNA515312) | sponge metagenome | isolation source: marine sponge | host: Mycale hentscheli | place: New Zealand: South Island, Marlborough, Capsize Point | collected 2003-05-01
CGACTCCGCCAGCACCCTGACATGAAGCACCCCAGTATGAAGAAAAAGTGCATGACCGTTCTCAAGGAGTCCATCATCGTGATGTTTCCCGATGACTTGAAAAATGTCAAGTTCATGAAAGACGCACACCAGCAAATCCTCAAGACCTGCGACCAGGCAACAAATGCTTCATCCATTGGCGACTTTTACAACCAAGTAGTTGAAAATACTCACAGCGTTGACGAACACGCATCGCCAGCTTACGACTCACACCACGCCTCTGCACATGCCGCAGCGAAAGCAGCGAAGCACAACCTGACACCCAACTCTGTTCCAGTTGGTCACGGCGCAACGCACACTGCCGGCAATGCCAACGCAGATGGTCTAGGCATTCACTCTCTTTAAATCCAAAATCTATGAGTACATATTGAACGGCAACTCCCCTTCACTCGCTCGCACCAGTTTGCTTACAAGCTTCTGCGTCACCCGTAACGGGAACTTCGTCTTGGTTTCGCTGTCCGATTTTCGCGCAGAATCACTACTCTCCCTATCCGCCTCCTCTTGCTTTCCCTTACCCTTGTCCTCTTTCTTTTTTGCCTTTCCGCCAATGAGCACTTGCTCTTCAGGCACACCTAATCGTAACAAATTTATCTTAGCAAGACACGTTGTGAGTCCACGCTTCAGGTCGCGGACTCCCTTCTCTTCGCCAGACACTACGTTCGCCAAGTACTCAATCGCCTCGTCCTCAAACACTACTTCCTCCTTACTAATATTGAACTCTTTGTAAAGTTGGGGCAACATGTATTTAGTCGCAATGACCGCTTTGTCTTTCTTGGTATAGCCCTTGGTCTCAATCTTGTGCATTCTGTTAAGCAAGATGGGATTGACTAAGCTTTCGTCATTATAGCTGAACACAAACACAACTCTGCTTAAGTCTAGTGGCACACCCGAGAAGTACTTGTCGTGGAACACGCTGTTCTGAGAGGTGTCGGTTAAGTGAGTGAGAATACCTGCGATTTCTTGACCTTTGGGGGACTGGCTTATCTTGTCCAGCTCATCAAAGTAGATAACAGGATTCATACACTTGCTTCTTTGCAAGATGGAAACGATTTCACCCCAAGTGCTACCTACATAGGTGTAGCTGTGACCTTCGAGTGTGCACCCATCAGTGCTGCCGCCGAGTGCAATGAACTCAAATGGGCGTCCAATAATCTTACTTAATCCCTCTTTGATCAGCGTTGTTTTTCCTGTGCCCATTGGACCTTTTAGAGCAATACTTGATCCTGTGCACTGAGGGTTAGCAATCCATTGTCCCACGACTTCGATTAGCTTGGTCTTCGCGTCGTCCAATCCGTAAGCGACCGAATCCAACTGCTTGCGCGCATTTACCATGTAATCCCGGATCTCATCACCCTTGTTCTGCCCTAGCCTAATCGGTAAGTCAATGAAGTTCCCGAAGGGAATGCGAATGAACGCATCAATCCAGTTTTTAACCTTTTGAGTCTCCTCGCTATCCGCGGACTTGGACAGCATCATAGCCTGCCGGAGAGCAATCTGCTTTGCCGCCTGGGGCGCCTCGGATTGTAAGATCTGCACGGTCATTGGCGCCTCAATCTTATCCTCTTTTCGAGCCTTGCGGAGCAACTCTAGCAACTCTTTTTGTCTATCAACCGACTGCTTATTGAAGTAGTCCAGCGGGCTCTCGTTCTGTTTTCCCTTTAGCAACTTCCTGAACTCCCGTCCTTGTTTCTTTCGCATCGGTGCCTCGGTCTTTTTTCTTTCATTTTCTTCTTTTTCCTTTTGCGCTTTCTTCATTTTAGTCACCGTTTCGTCAAACTGCTTGATGAGCGCTTCCTCAAGTTCAACCGCGTTGTCCTTAGCCTTCTTGTCCGGAACATGTTTACTATTTGTCTTTGTATTTGTCTTAGAATTGTCCTTAGTTTTCTCTTCCGCGCTCTTTTTACCCCGCTTATTCTTTAAAATCGAGAGAAATCGTTCCATCTCCTCCACACTTTGCTCTTCATTCTCCTCGGTGTCAGCATCTTCAGAGTCGGTTTCTACTTTTATCCTTGACGTGGCTCTTGATTTAGCCGACCGATGTTTACTCGGGATTTTTTTGTTTTGTTTGCCCTTACCAGTATCTTTTCCGCCCGTTTTTGCACGAGTTTCTAACTTATTATCCTCTACATCCTTTGCTTGACTGCGATTGCTCTTGCGTGTTGATGGCTTACCCTTTGGCTTCTTCATCGAGCGTGTCTGTACGGGAGACCGACGCTTAGTAGTTGCCTCGTCGTCTTCTTCGGAATCGGTCCCTGGTTCATATTCACTGACAGATTTACGTTTGTTTTTCAAACCGGCTTTGCTAGAGGCAGAAACGCCACCACGACGCTTTCGCCCTTTCCGGGTAGCTTCCTCTTCCTCTTCCTCTTCCGCAATCGCATCGTTGATCAACTCGGCAATTACAGCAGCCACTTCCTGGAGTTCCTCAGAATCATAGTCACTCTCCTCGGAATCACTTTCAACACTCTGCTCGCCCTCTTCGTAATCTTCCCAGTCCTCATCGCTATCATCGTCTTCCAAGTCAGGTTCAACTGCTAACATATACGTGATTCCGTGTTCGCCGCCTACTTGAATAGCAATCATAGTTTCGCCTTCCTCGCTATCTGTGCTCCAATCTGAATCATCATCGCCATTGTCACTAGACTCCTCCTCTCGCTTAGCTTCTTCCTTTTTAGATTTATCGTTATCCTTTTGAATAGCATTTGCCCAGGTTTGCAAGAGGTGTGATGGGATTGGTGTTGATGAACGCGCCATTTTGCCTTTTCCTTTGCCTGACTGTTCAACGTCAGGGTCGGTCTCGGATGTGGAGGGTGGGCGATTCTTGCGTGGCATCGTATGCTCTGTTAGACCCAGAGACCATGTCTAGGCAATTTTGGAAGATAAGAAGCACAAATTGACCTACACGCCATAATGATATGGTGCCTAGGCAGAGAAGATGTCAAGCGTCACAGGAAATCCCTCTAAACGCCATGCTTCCAAAATCATTGGTGTCCAATTTGGAATGATGTCCCCCGAAGAAGTTTTAAAAATGTCTGTGGTTCCAATTACAACTCGTGATACCTATGCTGGTGGCAAGCCTGTGGTAGGTGGTCTCTTTGATCCACGCATGGGTGTGCTTGAGCCTGGCTTGGTATGTCCCACAGATGGTCTTGATTGTATGGAAACGCCAGGATACTTTGGTCATATTGATCTGGCACGCCCGGTTTACTTTCTCCAATACTATGACACAATTATTAAAATCCTTCGCTCAACGTGTTTCAAGTGCGGTTCTTTGCTTTGCGATTTTAAAAAGCTGGAGCAAGAGCTACCCAAAGATAACCGCGAGCGATGGGATACAATCTTCAAGATTGCGAGTAAGAGCAAGAGCTGTGGTGAACATAATGAAGACGGTTGTGGATTTATCCAGCCAACCAAAATAGCAACCGACCGTGATGAAATCGCTAAGATTGTTGCAACGTGGGCGCCCAGTGAAGACAGTGAAAAAGTGGAGAAACCACTAACGTGTGAAGAGGTTTACGAAATGTTATCACGTATCACAGATGAAGATGTTGAATCAATGGGCTTCTCAGCAATGTGGTCACGTCCCGAATGGATGATTTGCCGCTCTCTGCCCGTTCCGCCCCCGGCGGTCCGACCCTCGGTCAAGCAAGACGCTGGTCAGCGCAGTGAAGACGATTTGTCGCACTTTCTCACGAACATCTTTAAAGCTAATTCCACTCTGGCAGCAAAGATTGCTGCAAATGCACCACAAGATATTATTGATAGCTGGACCCGATTGGTGCAATACTTTGTTGGAGTGATGGCAAACAACAAGATGCCTCGTGTGCCAGTTGCCACACAGCGCACAGGTCGCCCTCTCAAATCCATTGAGGAACGCCTAGGTGGCAAGACTGGTCGCATCCGTGGTAATCTGATGGGTAAGCGTGTTGACCAATCAGCTCGGTCTGTCATCACACCTGACCCCAACCTGGGCATCGCCGAGATCGGCGTTCCTCTTGCTATTGCCAAAAACATTACCTTTCCACAAGTTGTCAATGAACGCAACCTAGGTTATTTGACCAAGATTGTTATTCGTGGTCCCGATGTATACCCAGGTGCGGTTCGCCTTGAACGGCAAAATGGGGACATTATTTCCCTCCGTCACGCAGACCGCAACAGTCTAGCTCTAGAGCCTGGAGATACGGTTCATCGTCATTTGCTTAATGGTGACTACATCCTATTCAATCGTCAGCCTACCCTGCACAGAATGAGCATGATGGCACACAAAGTCCGAGTCATGTTCAAGGGTGCGACCTTCCGGATGAATCTCGCAGACACAAAGCCTTACAATGCTGATTTTGATGGTGATGAGATGAATCTCCACGGTCCGCAAAGCGATGAGTCTGCTGCCGAGTTGGCTTACTTAGCCGCAGTGCCGCACCATATCATTTCGCCGGCTGACAACAAGCCAATTATCGGTATCTTTCAGGATTCCCTGCTTGGTTCTTATCAGCTCACGCGTGATAATGTTAAATTCAGCCGCGAGGATGCGATGAACCTCTTGTGCCTCTATCCAAAGCTAGACGTTGGTTCATTAGCCAACGATGCTGAGTACTCGGGCAAGGATCTTGTGTCCCGGATCTTGCCACCTCTGAGTTTGGACGCACAGTTTGGCGATTCCAAGGTGCTAATTCGTCGTGGGAACATGGAAACAGGTCAGCTTAATAAGAGCGTCCTGGGTGCATCCAGTAAGGGTCTACTTCACACTATTCATAATGACTATGGTGGAATGATGGCTAGTGATTTCATTGACGGGCTCCAAACGCTGGTGACACGCTATATGAAACAGAGCGCATTCAGTGTTGGTATTAGTGACCTGGTTGCTGATAGCGAGACCCAAGAAAAGATCACGGAGGCGATCTCTGACAAGGAAAATCAAGTGAATGAGCTGATCAAGCAGCTCCAAACTGGATCCTTCCGCAACCAGACAGGTCAGACCAATAAGGAAGAGTTTGAGGTTCTTGTGAATGGCATTCTTGGTAAGGCTGCGGAGCAAGCTGGTAAGATAGGTCAGAAAACACTGAGTGAGCACAATCGCTTCATCATTATGGCAACACGAGCCAGCTCCAAGGGTAGTTCACTGAACATTGCGCAGATGGTCTCCTGTCTGGGACAGCAAAATGTGGATGGCAAGAGAATACCGTATGGCTATGACGACCGAACGCTGCCGCACTTTGCACGCTACGATGATTCACCGGCTGCACGTGGTTTTGTCCGCAGCTCATTCATCAACGGTCTCTCCCCCACTGAGTTATTCTTCCACGCAATGGGTGGTCGGGTAGGTCTGATAGACACAGCGGTCCGTACATCGCAAACTGGATATATTCAACGTCGGCTTATTAAGTCGCTGGAGGATGTTCAGCAAATGTATGATGGAACTGTTCGAAACGCCATGGGCAAGATCGTCCAGTTCAGCTACGGAGGCGATGGATTCGACACAACGCACATTGAGTCCTTTGGCTTCTCAATCAATGAGATGAGCGTTGCTGAAATTATCACACACTCCTCTTTCCAAGCCAAGGATTTCGAAGGGATGCTCACCGACGCAGCAGCTCAGCGGAGTATGGAGCAAGAGGCGGAGTCCAAGGAGGCTAGCTTGAGCACTGCCAACTATTTGTTGGAAAGTCGCCCCTGGTTGCTCCAGAACGTGTTTAAGAATCAGGCATCTGGCAAGATTCACTTGCCAACTAATTTCAAGCGAATTATTGAATCTATCGCAGCACAGTTCTTCATCAGCAAGGACTCTATTTCGGATATTACACCAATTGAGTGCCGCGAGATTACTGAAAAAACACACCAATTCTTTAAGAAAGCATATACCTCGCCTTCAGAGCTATATCTGCTAGCCTATGCGTTCTTTATGACTCCGGCTAATTTGATTGGAAAATACCGACTGAACAAGAGTGCGATTATTGCACTCTGCGATAGAATTCAACTTTCATTCTGTCGTGCACAGGTCGATCCTGGAGAGGCGGTGGGAGTTGTTGCCGCTCAGTCTATTGGGGAGCCAACTACTCAGCTTACATTGAACACTTTCCACTTTGCGGGTGTGGCTTCCAAGTCAAATGCTACTCGGGGTGTGCCGCGTATGGAGGAACTGCTTATGCTTTCAGAGAAACCCAAGAAACCATCTCTGGAGGTTGCGCTGTTGCCCGGGGATCGTGAAGACCGAACGCGGGCACAAGAGCTAATGCACTACCTTGGATACACAGTTCTCGGTGATTTGGTGTCGGTAGCCGAAATTTACTTTGATCCCCTTGAGGACATCAGTGTGCTCCCAGAAGACCAGAGTGTCATTGAGCAGTTCCGTGAGTTTGACTCGATTATTGAAGACTGTGTATCTAAGAAAGCAGGCAAAGAAAAGTCCAAGTGGCTCATCCGCCTCCAGATGGACCGAAACGCTATGCTTGACCGCAAGATCCCAATGGAGGAAGTGGCAGCTGCAATCAAGGCGGTCTACAAAGAGGATGTGGACTGTGTGTACTCAGATTATAACGATGACAATCTAGTGTTTCGAATCCGCGTCCGGGCTACTCTTGCTAAGTTCAAATCTATGAAAGCTGGATGCCCCCATCCATTGGATCAGACAGACGAGATCTACGCTCTCCGCAATCTGCAAGATGCTATGCTCAAGAATACGATTCTGCGCGGTGTGCGGGGTATTAGTAACGCCGCTTTACGTAAGATTCCAACAGCAATGACATTGGTTAATGGTGAATACCAACAGCAAGAGCAGTGGGTAATTGACACAACCGGCACTAACCTACTCGATGTACTCGCGCTTCCCTATTTGGAGGCGAACAACACAACAAGTAACGATGTGCAAGAGGTGTTGGCGGTGCTTGGGGTTGAAGCAGCGCGGCAAACGTTGGTCAATGAGATCTTTGAAGTGCTGGACTTTGGTGGAACCTATGTTAACCACCATCATCTAGAGTTATTGTGTGACCGAATGGCGCTGAAACCCCAACTCATCTCAGTGTTCCGACATGGGATCAATAATGATGATATTGGACCAATCGCACGAGCCAGTTTTGAAGAAACACCCGAGATGTTCCTGCGCGCTGCGCGACACGGACAGTTGGATCCAGTTACGGGTGTATCCGCTAATGTTATGCTTGGACAGAGGGTCCCCGTGGGAACAGGAAGTTTCCAGGTGCTGATGAATCCAAAGCGAGTCCGCGAAGCGCCTCCGCCCAAGCGCCGCAATGATGGTAGCGAGAAGCCGGACATCGCATCAATGTTCCGAAGCAAAGTGCACACAAGTGGCTGCCATCCAGACGAATTGGCAATCGCCGACGCAGTTGTGCAAGGGGTAGGCGTCGAAGGCGGTGCCGTTCCGGAAGACTACGACATTGGTATATAAACAAGCTATGACGATTTAAGAGAACACCAAATGGACTTGACACCACAAACAGAGCATCTTATAGACGCATTTACAAGACTTAATCCAGTTAATCCGACAAAAATAGAAAAACGAAAACCTTTTATATTTGAAAAAACTAATTTAAAACTAAAAAACAATAATGAAAATCCAGCATTTTTTTACAGCTGGCTTTGTGCTTCTTATCCCCATACTCAGCAACATTTTGCTACCGCACCCTATAAAACATGCCCATTAGCTGGGCGAGATAAGTACCAATTATTTCAAGCAGGATATGCTTGGGGACTATCGCCCGGTTTTTCGGGTCGCTTTAAGTATCATCGGCGTGACTCATTACGAAAAGCTTTTTTAAAGGCGTGTACCAATTATTGGTGTGTGCGAAGATGCATTATGCGATGGAAGCACCGCAGAATGCCAGAACGTAGCTCGCTTGAGATTATAGCGTCTGGTGAATCACTTAACACTGTGCCAAAAGCTATGTGGTATAGCTTAATTGATAATAATGAAAAATATACTTTTTACATTCGTGATCTAATACGCTTGATGCACGAACGTCTACTAACGTCGGAATTCTTTATTACGGAACCTCAAAGACCTACCAACCCTCTTACGGGAACAGAATTAAGCGATAATCAAATTAACTGCATTCTTATGCGGTGTATTGCGCTTCATGTAGCACTTCCATGGTCGCTCATTTCTTTTTGGAAACTGAAGTTTAATCTATCAGAGTTTATGTCTAATAATTTTGTCTGTCTTAATGAAATTGCTATCAAGACAGAGGCTTTTAGTATGAATCACGAATTAGTAGACGATATCGAAGCTATGTATGATTCATTCAATCTAGAACACATCCGTCCTTGTTTGGATGATGCACGACGCCTAAAACTGATTCCCACATTAATTAAAACACACCAAAATGCACTTCACAGTTTTTTCCTAGCTCAAAGGTCTCTGTGTAGGTACACGCAAGAGTTGGCAAGAAAGAATACTGTTCCGCAGTGTGTAGATGCTTCAAATGATTATCACCAAAAGACACAATTAACAATTTTTAGAGATTGTATGTTTAACGCGTTTGGAGAAGACACTATTCCAAATAATACAGCCAATATACTCATGTCAAACCTTAGCATTACATTTAGAGGACCAAACAATATTACTATGACCGGGAGACCACTTTCGCCGGAGGCATATGATACGGCAGAGGAAGTAGATTCTCCTTAATAATTTCCGCAAATGCAGGCAAAATATTATTCAATCGCATATCTTTTTCTGAAACTATTAAATTATAGAAAGCCAATAATCCTTTCTGTCCACGCTTGCAGACAATGACTCTTTTCAGCAAGTTTGCGTCGTCTAACCCAGAATAAGTTATCACTTCAGTTCCGGTCTGTGCGGTGACTTTTGACGATATTATCACAAAGGTAACACCAAACGTCTTTGCCAAAAAGAAAAGGTCAATGTTGGACGCTGCATAATCTGGTTTTTCAACAATCTGACTAAGCACGGGACCAGTCGCAACTTCACCACGCTTTAAGCCTGTAGCCTTTCGCTCCGCCCGCCAAGTCAACGCCACCCTCTTGCTATCACCATCACTTAACGCTTTGTAAGCCGAGCTCAAACCAGATACCACATCGGCAACGGTTAGCTGTGTATCAAGCACTTTACCAACTGCCATTGTCAGCATTTTCCATATACATTCTGAATCTGCAAGAGGAATAAGTAATTGTGTGCCACGGATCATCAGCTTGCGTTTAACTAATTTATCCGTTGGATGGAGAGTCTTACGGATAATTGTGCATTTGTCTCTCACTGGTTCATCGGGTGCGGGTGCGGGTGCGGAAGTCGGCGCCACACCCGGTTCAGCAGCCACCGTAGACTCAATCGCTTCCACTGATTCCTCGAATGTCTCTGTCGCCGCATCTGCATTTTGTGAGATCCCCGCCGAAGGACCCACATTTCCCACAATGAGTTCATCCAATCCTCTTGCGTTCAACTCCGTTGGCACAAGCAGAGACTCCGGCAAAATAAGTTCTTCTTTGTTAAGCACATAATCTGCAGTCTGTGTGCTGTAAAACATTGTTCTTCCCAAAATGAATTTGGAAGCACTTGGAAATCGAAGAATCTCATCCGCAAGACGGAGCATGACATCATCGAATGCAAAGAGTTCGCTTGGTATATAGAATTTGCCTTCGCGCACTCCAGCGGTTCCGGGCGGTAAATTAACAAGCTCTACCATCACCACTTGCGGACGAAGAGTAGAAGCTAACGCACTTTGCATTAGTCGCAATTTAGTTCCAATAGCTGCGGATTGCTTCATTATTTTGCTAATTTCTTTTCGGAGTGGGACTTGCTGAGCCTGCAAAAGAAATCCGCGAACCCACGAACGAAAGAGGTCGTAGGTGTCATTGTAGGCTTTAATTTTCTCTGCTGCCTGTACTCGTGCTTCATCCACTCCCTGACCAAGCACTGATACTCGCGCAGCCTCGCTCGGTCCATCGCCACTTGGAACACTAACAATGTCAACGCCCTTGAATTGACCGTTTTCATTTATCGTGTACTCATTAGTTGGAATGATTGGAATCACCCGATCACTGAGTAAATGTATCGCCACAGCCATGCCATCCTCCACAATTATAGATTCTGCGCGTAATCTGAGTCCTGTTGCCTTTCGGTACTCATCAATGGCGGACATTGTATCAGCTAACGATGCCAGCGACGGAGCGCTACCGATCAACATTACACCATTATCCTCTTTCGTGTTGATTGTCTGTCCAGATTCAACCGGAACAATCAGTTTTTCGTATTTATTCGGAATAGTCGTAAGCAAACCAATAAGCCGACCATCATAGTTGACAATTAATGAACGAATCTGACCTTTTGCGCGCATTATCGCGTTTGCTACAGTGCGGTAGCTAGGGAGCCCATCTGCAACAATTGTCTCGCCACCGCAGCCATTGGTGATCTCACCCAGCCTATCCACCGCATTTTTAACTTCGGTTTCCATGCTGCCTTTTAATCCAATAAGCCGTTCTACTGGAATAAGGGGTGCTTGATTCGCATCAGCGCTTGCCTTAAATACCATAACCGGCTCGTAATATCCACCCTTAAGCAAGAGAAGAAGAGTTGGGCGTGAGGCTACGTATTGGCGGTTACTCTTAATCGCATCCGGGCAAATCAGCTTAGGATTGCTTGTGCCGTCTTCATCATCGATTAATAAAACTAGAAAATTAACAATTTCATCAAATGCGTGGAAGCGAATAATGTCCCACAAGTATTGATATCCTATTTCTTGTTTTGAATTCGTAAGCATATCCCGAAGCCGCTGGGCAGCCAGCTCTTTAATTGAGTCAGGGGTGAGGTCGCTTTGAGCTTCATCCTGCGCCTGTTTCAAGTACTCACGCGGGACAAGTGAGTCCACCAGAGTTCCTTGCTGATAATTACTAATTGTTGCAGGTGTAATTGCTTCAGTTAACCTTCTCACAAGTTGATCAACTGACAAGTTAGCGGCAGTTGCCACCGCAAAGAGCAACGACCGTTCTTTGTTTTTGCCAACGCCACCCCGGAGGATACACGATTTGCCTTTGCGGATAGTTTTGTCCTTCTCGCTCACAAAGCACTTTGCGTTGTCGGTATTAAGTAATTGCTGAATCGATGGAGCCAGAAAACCGACATCGCCATTTGCCAATGGAAATTTGTTCGGGTCCTTGACGTATTGTCGCGTGGCTTTCTTTGGCGCCGCGGCTTCAGCAGCCTTTACTGACCCCTCCTTATCCTCCTCTTGCTGAGTACACATTTCAATCCGCTTCCGCACTTTTGCCTGATCCACATTCTTAAAACAGCACGGAATACACAAGCCATCGGGGTGCCGATCGCCACTTAAAAATCCAGGATAATGCTGCGCGTAGGAGCCATCCTTGTTAACATGTTCCTGATTGCGCCCTTCCGAGTCAAACGCAAAAATAAATGCGTCATCGGGCACGACCTTCGCCTTGTAAGGTATTACTTTGCCTCCGCATTCGCCTGCATCCACCTGCTCCTGTGTCATGGGTAAATCAGTCTTTAAACACCAGTACCGTGGGCACATGTACCAGTTCTTAGGTCCATCGCCCGACCCATACGCAATCATTTCCTTGGAAGATGGATCAAAGCTACCAGGTGCCTCTCTCTCCATCCTTTCCTTTTCGGCTTGCGTAAGCACCACGGGTTGCCTTCGCAAATTATGGGGACACAACCTTGAGTACGTATCGAAACGACCTTGTTGCTTAGACAAAAACAGTTTGGGATCGCGCTCGTATAGCCTATGCAAAAAATAGTTGGGATCGCTAAGTTTCATTCCAGCAACATCAGCGTCCCGCTTTTCAGCAAGAGGTTGGGGTTGGGTTGGGGGTGCTGGTAATGGAGCCGACTGGGCAGCCGGAGCAGCCGGAGCAGCGGCGACAGTAGGCGATTCTGCTGGAGCGCTTGCGGATATTGTATCTGTTGGCGAAGTAACGCTCTTCTGCTGCTTAGTTGGAGTACTCGTGTCTTCGCTGAGCAAAAGCTCGCTAAGCTCGCCTTCATTTATATCATCGTCTTCGCCCATGTCCCCATAGAGATCCAGTAGGTCATCTTCCTCATCATCATCATCGTCCTCATCCGCCACAATCAGTTTGCTCTCCGCCACTGTTATAGGCAGTGCATCCGCTGGCTTCTCAAGTTCCTTTTCGGCAGACGGCGAAGTTCGGGCAATTTCCGCTGCTCCTATTATGTCTTGGTCAACAACGCAGCCACCCATTTCGCTTAGCAACCTATCCGCCGCAATTGGCGCACTTGAGGCAATTAGTGTTGTTTTTAAATAATCGCCGAGTAGTTTTGCCTGTGTGAGCGAGATGGATCCACTCGCTAAAATTGTGATTGACCGAGTTTTGCGGTCACGCTCAAGCTTAATATCCACACCACCAGATGTAGCAAGCTTAAGACGCTTGTTAGCGTGCGCATTCAGTTCGTCTTGCGCCTTGTCCGCCCATGCGGCAACCGCCTGAGTTGCCTGCGCCTCATCCATCCTAAATCCTCTTTCCAGTCCACTAATTATGGAACGCACCCCCCTGCCTTTGCGGAGTCGCTCCACAATGAAACGCTCAATCGCAGTATGACGCTCGTAATATCCCACTCGGTGATATACAAACTCTGCAAGAGAGTCATCAATTGATGTTGTAAACATAGCACTCGTGAGACAATTAGCGATCTTATCTGGCACGAACCGAACAATGTTGCCAAGCCGCCCACGCAGTGCCACATGCTGCACATCAGTTTGACTGTCGGTCAAATATATCATGGGCGCAAACTGAAAACCAGTGTCATTCAAAATAAAATTAAGTTTTGTTATTATACCACCAAGCATTGCGTTTACCTTTTCTTCAATGTCTTCCAACGACACAGCGTATTGTGAAATAAGCCGTACGCGTAAATTAGCGTTTGGCATAACTTCTAAAGTCGCCAGTGTATCATGTCCAAACTTAGCATACCCTATACTCTCTTGCATTGCTACTGCGGTTTGAAGCCTAGACAATTGCTTGGCTGTAAAACTTGGTTCTTTTATCCCAGCGTCGTTGATGGGAGCATAAACTCGGTAAAGCCTAGATCCTCTCTTTCCCATGTTAAATTTGACAAAAGGGATATCTGCCGAACACGGCAAACTTCGAAAGAGGAGTTCAAGGGGCAGGTGAACTGGTAATTCTGGATGGATAGTTGCAATGATTTCGCTTACTCCAATATTTATTGACGTTTCGCTTCTCGAGTACTCAATGAGTTTGAGTAGAGATTGTTGAGTTGGGGGCGGCGGTGGTGTCGCTTCATCCGTCTTTGCTGCTCGCAGGGAGCTTGCCGATTGAATGCCACGAGCAGCAAGCAGTGGGAAGTACAAACGGGCTAAAATACTTGCGTCTTCTTTACTTTCCACACTACCTAGAACATCTTCTGCTAAGCAACAGAACAATATTGGTTCGCTTGTGTCGCTGTCAAATATAACCGCATTATTTCGGGAGCTCACAACTGATTCAAGATTGTCGCTAATTGTGGTGTCTTCTGCAACCCAGTCAAATGGATTAGCTGAAATTGGATATTGTGTTTCGGCGTTGACGGCTATTGAAAGTGGAATACGCACGTCTTGTTCACCAGATAAATTAAGATTAATCAAATCATTATACGTAATTTGCTTTCGTGAAAACAAATCTTTTGGCAAGTTAAAGTTTACGATGTTTAATAAGTAATTAGCCAGTCTCTCTTTTGATATTTTATCTGTTGTGTTTTGAGAGCTTAGATAGTATGCGCGATCAGCACTTGTACGGCGTCTTTGAACTCCAAATATGTAAATTTCATCTGGATGAGTTCGGTTTCCGACTTCATTAGCAATCATTGCTGACGTCATTGCTAATGTCGTGTCACCCAGTACACGAGTGTCAAGTTCCTTTATAACTCCATTTGGACGGACCAAATTACAACGGAACATTCCTACTTATTTCATATATCTTCGTAGACACACGTAGGCTAATTTTTGTGCTTACAAACTTATATAAAATATACTATTTGGATTCAAATAATGGATTCTCATAAAGCGTCATCCCGCAATAACGCTCTGGTTGCTTAGAATAATCTATTGAATTTATCATTTTGTGTTTGTCTGCTATTCGCAGGATATCACCAAAGTTGCGCCAAAAGTTCTCAGTGTGTCCTCTTTCCTCGGTCATAACATGACCTAGTTCGTGTAACGCTACAAACATAAGCGTATTTTCCTGCACAAAGTCTCCACCCTTTCTCTCTTTCGTAAGACAGAATGCAAGTTTCTCACCCTTGTTTTCTGTGTATGCGGTGTGCTCATCCGTAGGTAATGACTCTACTATGCGTCGGGGATCAAAGTTCTCAACAAGCCGCTGGACACCAGGATGTCCGGGATTGTCCTGATGTGCTAGCTTGACAATACGCTCTAATTTTTCAGTTAAGCTAGCCATCATTTTAACTGCCTTTTTGCTACGTTTGCCCTTGTACGATTTTAGCACGCATACACGCTTTTTGCCTTCTTCGATTTCATGGCACTTGAGATTATGCAAGTCCGATCGCAGATACAGCACGAATACTGCGATCGACAAAACTATAATGAACCCAAAACACATAGGTTCGGCGTATTTCATTAGCTGTTATGGCGTGTGAAGATGATTAAATACATAGGTTTGGAATAACTTACAAAGTTGCATAGTTGTTGGCAAAGTTGCTGTTGCCCGAAGCTGCCATAGGTCCCGGTCCTTGGGAGGGAGGCTCACAAGTAGTGAGACCCGGTCGGTTTTCTTGGTCAATGGTTGAGTTCATAAATGGACCGACGTCAACCTTTGGGATCATTGGGTCTTCCCGGACCGTGCGGTTAGCATTGCGTAGGGGATTCTGCGAGAGGAGGGGAGGGCGGAGCCAGTTTACCTTGAGCGCGTTTTGTGGCTTAAGCTCCTCTGGATTGACTGCGACATCGGGACCCGAAACTGTTCCCGGTGCGACCGGCGATGCCGAAGCAACACCCGAATTTACTGCGCCAACCGGAGCTGGTCCAGCCTCATGCATTGCGCCTCCAGGGTACGCCCCAGGTGAAAGTCCACCAGTGATACCATCACGCATGCCACTTGCTGCGCACATTCCTCGGAACAAGGCAATCGCAAGAACGATCGCAACCGCAATGATAATAACGTGTGTGATAGACATTCCGCCTTTGCCAAAAAAGTCCTCAACGCTTTTGAGAATAGTCGCCATTAGCTTAATAATGGATTAGATTTTTACCTAGAACGCCGAGCTTTGCGAAAAGTCTAGATCCACCTCTTTCAGTTCACTACAGAATGAATTTACCGCATTTACATTCTCAATGACATCCGTTTCATGTTCTTCATCTTCTTCGTCGGTCTCACTATCTTGATCGGTGTCTGGGAAGTAGTACCCAGCAGGATCAAGTCCGTTTGCTTCCATAAAAGTGTGCAACGCGACCCGTCGCCTGTTTCGCTCTTCTTCCTCAATCATAGCTAATTCATCTGATACCAACTCGGTTTCGCTTTTTAATGCAAGAGAATCGCCGGCGGGGATTATAGTTGCAACCTCCGTAATTTCATGTTCATTGTCATCGTTTATTTCATCATTTTGAAGCGATGCCAAGTCGATGCCTACAGAAGATGTAGGCTTAGATGATTCTGCTTCGATGTTAAGTTCGTCTTTTCTATTGGCAGTGATTTCATCATTTGTATTTACCTCCTGAACCTGATGGAGATCTGCATTAATTGATGATTCATCGTTGCTTTGCATTTCATTGCCTAGACCAATCTTGCATTCTGTATCTTGCTTTACCAATACTTGTTCCAGAACCCAATCTATTGATAGCCGTCCCGCCCTGTGTGTAATACCTTTCACTTTCACTAAACCCAAAACGTTTGCCGATTTCTCAATTAGTGATGTATCAGCAAGTTGACCTGATTGCTTAAAGACTTGAACGTCAATTGTATCAAAGGCCTCACAGCGTTGAACCTCAGCACGTAGAGTATTTCCACGTATGGCGCTATCAAAAAAGTATTCTATATCCTCGCTTTGCATATCGCGTGTAAACCATACGGTTGGATGTGCCGGCAAAAGTTGCTTAAGCAAAGTTTCAAGATTTTGTATCCATTGAATTTGTTCACTAGTAATTGTCAAGTCTAAGTAACAGATGCGAGAAGTGCGTACTAGTCCCTTAATGCTTGCTGGTCCGACCTGAAGTCCAAGTTCTTCAAATTTGGCAGAGCCAATATAAAGAGGCGCGGTGAAGGAGCCTTGTCGAGATGCAACTGGGCTCTCAATCTTAATGGATTTGCTATCAGGCAAATCAGTTTGTGCTACTTTGAGAATTTGCATTCTAGCTATGAAATGAGCATAGTATATACTTATTCTACAACCGCACGACGGCGTGTGCGATTTCTTCTTGGTTGCCTAGGTTTTTTTCGCACTAATGTTGAATAGGACTTTGTCTTGTCAACCCGCAGCTTCTCAATTGTGCCGAGCACTGCCTTTTGTTGCTCCTTCATAATTCCATTTAACGCAAGAGCTTGCTCAATGATATCTAACCCCAAACCACCCTTTCTCTTGCTTTCAACTAAATTTATAGTCTCATTGCCTAGTTTTAATGATGGTCTTGTATATCCATTAGAGCTCAAATGATTCAGCAACTGTTCTTCGACTCTATCTTTTTCTTTTTTTATTGGTTGCACCATTTCGTTTGTGCGACGAATGGTATCATCAAGTTCAATCCACTTGGTAGTAAGCTCATGGGCTAGAAGACCAGCATCGGAGGCTTGGTGTGCTTCTGCTATCATTTATTTGTACTGGCTAATAAGGATAGGATTCCTAGACACAATTACTTGCTTCCGCCCTTGAGCAAAATACTGCTGCCAACTGGTGGCACGAGTGAAATGACCTTTCGTGCTGAGCAGTTCTTGGCTCGAGGGAAGTTAGAAGCAAGCTGACGTT
>WLWF01001732.1_pt1 | contig 16952 bp, 18 predicted proteins | sample 6718331 | NCBI WGS metagenome assembly WLWF01 (sample SAMN12718692, study PRJNA515312) | sponge metagenome | isolation source: marine sponge | host: Mycale hentscheli | place: New Zealand: South Island, Marlborough, Capsize Point | collected 2003-05-01
TTGGTGAAGTTCAAGCTATGCAATCTATATTAAGTAATGGTTCAGCTTTTAAATTTTGCAATAATGCTAAAGGTTGGGGTTACTTAAAGAGTGGTAATAAAGAAAATGGTGGTAGTGGAGGTTCTTATGGTGACTCTTATGCAAATTATGATTACATAGGAATAGCTTACAACAATGGTGCTTTATGGTTTAGTAAAAATGGAACTTGGCAAAACTCTGCAACAGCAACAGAAATTGCAAATGGTACAACAACTTATGCTGCGTATAGTGGAATAGATACATCAGCAAGTTATTTTATGATGTTTGATGGTTTTAATGATGCTATGTGTGAAATGAACACAGGTAATGGATATTTTAGAACCACTCAAGTAAGTGGACCAAACAATCCATCAACAGGAGATACTAGTGCCAAATTTAAATATGCAGTACCAACTGGACTACAACCGCTAACAACAAAAGGACTTAACACATAATGGCTTTTACACCGATTGCAAAATCATCATCTTTTTTTAATCCAACTCTTTACACGGGTAATGGAACTGTAGACACAGCTTTAACAACTGGAACTTTTCAACCAGATCTTACATGGTTTAAAAATAGAGGAACAACTGAATCTCATATGTGGATGGACGCTGTTAGAGGAGCTACTAAATATATTCAAAGTAATAGCACGGCACAACAAGGCACAAGTGCTGATAAAATTTCGGCTTTTACATCAACAGGAGTTACTTTAGGAAGTGGAGCTGAAACAAATGAGAACAGTCAACCTTTAGTTTGTTACGCTTGGAAAGCTAATGGTTCAGGTTCATCTAATTCAGACGGAAGTATAACATCTACTGTATCAGTAGATACAACATCAGGGTTTAGTATTGTAGAATGGACAGGAACAGAAGCGGCTGCAACAGTTGGTCATGGACTAGGTGCTATACCTAAAATGATAATTGTTAAAGCTATTGATGATAGTGGAGGAACAGATTGGATTGTTTATCATCACAGTTTAGGTAATACTAAAAATGTTAGATTAAATACAAGTGATGCAGAGGATACTAATGCTAATGCTTGGAACTCAACAACTCCTACATCTTCGGTTTTTTCTGTTGGTAATTTTAATGACACAAACAGAAGTGGTGGAAAACTAATTGCTTACTGCTTCGCAGAAGTTTCTGGTTTTAGTAGTTTTAATAAGTACACAGGAAATGGAAATAGTAACGGAGCCTATATTTATACAGGCTTTAAACCTTCTTTTATTATGATTAAAAGATCAAATGATGCAGCAAATTGGGTTATGAAAACTAAAAAATTTCCTACATTTGGAACTGCTGGTTATAATCAAAATAACAAATATCTTTATGCAAATTTAACTAATGCAGAAGCAGCAGGTTCAGCACTAGATTTTTTAAGTAATGGTTTTAAATGGAGAATAGATGGAGCTAATCAGAATGGAAGTGGTGATAGTTATGTTTATATGGCCTTTGGTCAATCCATTGTATCAACAAATAACGACATAGCCACGGCTTTTTAAAATGTTATTAGGTATTAATGCATTTGCTGAAGCTCCGTTTTCAGCTACAAATTTAGATTTAGGCAATGTAAAAGTTGTCGTAACAGGTAATCAACTTACTATCAGTATTGGTAATGTTGATATTGCTGCAACATCTATCATTGAATTTGTTAATGGTGATGATTTAAATGTTAATATTGGAACTGTCACTATTACAGGAGACGCAAGTTTTGAATTAACAGGTAGTGATTTAACTGTTGGAACAGGCGATGTAACAGTAACTGCTGGAGCACAAGCAGACGTTACAGGAAACGCCATGACTTTAACAACAGGCACAGTAACAATTACAGCTGATGCTAGTGTTAGCCCAACAGGAACACCAATTACCTTGGCAAGTGGCACAATAAATGCTATTGTATGGCAAAACATTGACCCAGATGCTGATGGTGTTTGGACACCAATAGATACGGATTTATAATATGGCTTCAACATACTCAACGGATATATCATTAGAGAAAATAACAACTGGTGAAAAAGCTGGTTTATGGGGCACAATCACTAATACCAATCTAGAAATTTTAGAACAAGCAGCTACAGGATACACAACTGTAGATATGGCTTCAGGTAATGTTACTTTAAGTTTAGCTGATGGTACGACAGCTAACGGTAAAAATTTATATTTAAAATTAACAGGTACTTTAGCAGGAGACAGAACTTTAACTATGCCTGCTACGACAACAGGTGGTACCGCAACTAGAGTTTTTATAGTTGAAGATGCAACTGTAAGAGGCACATCAAATAGAACTTTAAGTGTACTAACAACAGGATCATCTGCTTCTGTACCAGTACCTACAGGTTCAAAAATATTATTAGTATCTGATGGCACAAATACAACAATTGGTATTATGCAAAAAGGATACAATTCAATCTCTGACTCTAATGCACCTTATTTAGCAGTAGCTGGAGATCAATTAATTTGTAGCACGAACGTTAACCCATTTACAGTTAACTTACCTGCATCACCTAGCGTAGGAGATGAAGTAACTATTATAGATGCGTTAGCTACATTTAGTTCTAACAATTTAACAATCAATCCAAATGGTTCTAACCTTAATAGTGCAGCAGGTAATTTAGTTTTAAGTACTGCTGGTCAAGCTATTACACTAGTTTATCTTAATGCTACTAGAGGTTGGAGTTACAAAAATACCTAGGAGCTAATCAATGGCTCTAACTCAAATTAAATTTGCCCCAGGAATAGACAAACAAGATACCTCTGTAGGTGCTGTAGGTCGTTGGACTGATTCTGATAATGTAAGATTTAGATATGGTCTACCTGAAAAAATAGGTGGTTGGTCTTCTCTTTTAAGTTCGACTATTGTTGGTGTAAGTAGAAAAATGTTTCCTTTTGTAGATAATGCAGGAAACAGATACGTAGCTATTGGTACAGATAAATTTTTACTTTTATATTTTGAAGGACAACTATTTGATATTACACCTTTTCAAAGTGACAACGCTGGAACTCAAATACAATATTTAACTTCTAGTATTGCTACTACAAATACTTCAACAACTATAACTGTTACAACTAAAAATGGTGGAGCACCTGTTTCTCATGGATTATCTGTGGGTGATATGGTTGTCTTTAATAATTTTGCAGCAGGTTCAAGCGGAATAACACCAAGCGATTTAGAAGATAAAATTGTACAAGTTATTTCAGTACCAAGTTTAACTACCTTTACTGCAACAATACCAAACGCAGCTAGTGCTACTTCATCTGATGGCACAGTTGATATACAACCTTATGAAGTTGTAGGTCCTGCTGAACAAGAGTATGGTTATGGTTTTGGTATTTCTACATTTGGTGGAGTTGTTACAGGTGGATCGGATACAGGTTGGGGAGTTGCAGTAGCAGCTTCAACACAAACTCTAGAACCAGGACTTTGGTCTTTTGATTCTTTTGGTGAAGTCTTAATAGCAACTATCGGTAATGGTAAAACTTTTACATGGAATGGTGGAGCAACAGATCCTACATCACAAAGAGCATCGGTATCTACACCTAGTACAGATGGTTCGTTGACCGGGGCTAACTCTCCTTTTGCAACTTTAATTGGAACTAACAGTGATGGAGCAGCGGTTGGTAATCCTACAAAATCTAGATTAACTTTAGTATCTCCTACAACAAGACACTTAATACATTTTGGTACAGAAGAAACAATTGGAGATGCATCAAGTCAAGACGATTTGTTAATTAGGTTTTCTGATTCAGAACAACTAAACAAATTTACTACACTAGCTACAAACACAGCTGGTTCATTTAGACTACAAGACGGAACTAAAATTGTATCTGCGCTAGTCGCTAAAGAAACAATTCTTATTTGGACTGACAATGCTTTGTATACAATGAAATTTGTTGGAGCTCCTTTTACATTTGGCTTTGAACAAGTAGGCACAAACTGTGGATTAATTGGTAAGAACGCAGTTACAGAAATAGATGGTGTTGCCTACTGGATGTCTAATAATGGTTTCTTTGGTTTTGATGGTACAGTTAAAACACTAGCATGTAGTGTTGAAGATTATGTATTTGATGATATTGATACAACTAAAGGTCAACAAGTATGTGCTGGTCTTAATAATTTATTTACAGAAGTAACTTGGTGGTATCCAACATCTAGTTCTAATTTTAATAATAGATATGTAAGTTATAACTATGGAACAACAAATATGCAGGTGCCAATGGGTAATTGGTATACCGGCACTAATGCAAATGCAATTAGAACAACTTGGATTGACTCATTAGTTTATCCATTACCTTATGCAACTTCTTATAGTTCAAGCGGTACAGGTACTTTTCCTTCCGTTGTGGGCTTAACAGGTTTAGGTAATAGTACATTATTCGAGCACGAAACGGGAACCGATCAAGTCAATCCTGATGGTTCAACTACAGCGCTAACTTCTTTTATACAATCCTATGATTTTTCATTACAAACAGATCAAGGTGCAGCTGAATATTTTTTAGCTATGCGTAGGTTTTTACCTAACTTTAAAACATTAACAGGCAATGCAAATGTAACTATATCAGTAGCTGACTATCCAGCAGATCCTAATACTAATACAGCTTTAAGTCCCTTTACAATTAATTCAACTACGACTAAAGTAGATACAAGAGCACGTGGTAGATATGCTGCGATTAAAATTGAGAACACAGGATCAGGTGAAGCGTGGAGATTTGGTACGTTTCAAGCTGACTTGCAACCAGACGGGAGAAGATAATGCCTAAAATAAATATAAGAATTCCAGAACCTAAACAAGAATACGAAGTAGATAACCAAAGACAAATTAACAGATCAATAGCTGTTATTGTGGAACAATTAAATTCTACATTTTTAACAGAACAAAAAGAAAATCAAGAAAGGTTTACGTGGTTCTATGGCTAATATTTACAAAAATGAAAAAGTAAGTTTAACGACAACAGCACTAACTGTATTATATACAGTGCCAGCAAATTCACGTTCTATTGTTAAATCACTTAACGTAGCAGAAGATGCAGGTGGTGCAGCAGTTGTTAAAGTTACTTTAGTTAACGCTGGAGGCACTAGTTTTGTAGTTGATAACGATGTGGATTTATCCGCTAATCAAACAGAACAAGTATTAACAGAACCTTTAGTTATGGAAGAGAGTGAAGTATTAAAGGTTGAATGCACAAGCGGTGCAGTTGATGTAGTTGCATCTATATTAGAAATGAACAGAGAGGATAGATAGTGCCATTTACAGAACAAAAAGCTAGTATAAGATATGAGATGATTAACGGTAGTAAAACACCAGTTTTAACACCTGAAACAGAAGTTACTTTAACTAATATGAAAACAGGTCAAGAGTACTTTTCCGATGCAGAAGCGTTGGCAGATGTACAAAATAAAGATACTGATACTAAAGCAGAAGATATTCGAAGAGACGTAAAAATCATTGTAGAACACGTGCCTTTGGGTAATGAGACAAAATTATAATTGATTGACGGGAGGCATAAAAACAAGTAAAATATAAGATTACTGGCTATAACAAGACTAGCCAACTTGCATTTCACTTAAATAACACATTAAATATTATGGGACTTTTAAAAAAAATATTCAGACCAGTTCGTAAGATAGCAAAAAAAATTATACCTAAAGAAATTAGGCCAGCATTACCTTATATAGCAGCGTTTTATGGTGGACCAGCAATGGCTGGTTCTAACACTTTTTTAAGTGGTATAGGTAACGCAACTTTAAGAAATGCTATTTCAAAAGGTTTAATTGCAGGAGCTACGGCAGCAGCTACTGATGATGATGCAAACATTTTAAGAACAGCAGCATTAGCTGCAGCACCAGATGCAATCTCTGGAGGATTAGGAAATGTAGCAGGAAGAATAGATCCTAATCTTATAGCTGATTCAGATAGTTTTGTTCAAATAGGTGATACGGCTGCAAAAACAGCAGGTGCATTATCTAGAGCATCTGAAGGAATTAAAGCAGCGGGTGCATTAAAAACAATTGGTACACAAACAGCAATAGATTCAGCTGCTAAATTTGCAGAACTTAATCAAGCAGAAATAGATAAATATAATCAAAGTTTATTATCACAAGGTATGAAAAGTAAAGCAGACAGAAGAAGTGCTATTTTTCAAATTTATATGAACACAGGAGCTTATGCAGAAGATGATGTTAATTCAATGTTAGATAAATATGGATACAAAGAAGGTGGAATAGTAGACGCACTTAAAGCAGAAAATAAAATGTTAAAAGATTTATTAAAAAAAGAAGATGATAGTTTTGATACCAGTAATTTATCTGCAGCGGCTTCAGGATTAGAAACAGCATTTGGTAGACCTTTTGGAAATATGGAACCTGTACCTATGATGAGATTTGCACAAGGTGGTGAAGTAGAAATAGAAGAACAAGTAGATGATTTAGGTATTATGGATTTAATGAGAGATCAAGGTGTTGAGTATGGTGAGCAAGTATCTAACGCTCAAAACGATGAGCTTTTAGAAAAACTTTTTGAAGAATTTTTAGATTTAGGTTTTTCACCAGAAGATGCAGCTAAAAAAGCAAGAGAAGCTTTTGATAATATGAGTCAAAGACAAGGTATAGAAGGAACACAAGTAGCATCAGGATATAAAACTGACATAGAAGATATGTATGATCAATATGTTTTTGAAATGGAAGAACAAGGACTACAACCAATGTCTTTTTCAGAATTTTTAGCACAAGCTAGATCTGGAATGGCTTATGGTGGTAGTATACATCATGCTAGAAGAATGGAAGATGGCGGTTTAATGAACAAAAATTTATTGAATACTGGTATGGATAAAGATATGAGAGGTGGAGGATTTATACCTGAAGGAACAAAAGAAAAAGCAGATGACGTTCCTGCAAGATTAAGTAAGAACGAATTTGTAATGACAGCCGATGCAGTTAGAGCTGCAGGTGGTGGTAGTGTTAACGAAGGTGCAAAACGTATGTATGATACAATGCACCGACTAGAGGCAAAAGTATAATGGCAATAACAGAAACTAGGCAGTATAGAGAACCCTTTGTAGAAGCAGCCGGTCTAGGCGTAACTAACGAAGGTTTAAAATTATTAGGTACAGCGTTACCTACCTCAACTTATACAGGTAGACAATTTGTACAAGGTCAATCAGCTTTAGAACAACAAGCAGCAACAGCTGCAGCAGGTTTAGATTCTTTAGTAGGACCAACAGCTTATCAACAATTTCAAAGTCCTTATCAACAAGAAGTAATTGATGCATCGCTTGCAGCTTTACAAAGAGAACAAACTGGTGGATTAAATGCATTAAGAGATCAAGCAGTAGGAGCTGGAGCTTTTGGTGGTAGTAGAATGGCAGCAGCTGAAGGAGTATTTCAAGCAGACGCTGCAACACAAAGAGCATTATTAGAATCACAATTAAGACAACAAGGATTTCAACAAGCACAACAACAAGCTGGTTCACAGTTACAACAGCAACAAGGTTTAGGTCAATTCCAAAGTCAAATAGGTGCTGGTCAAAGACAACTTGGTCAAGCTCAATTAGCAGCAGATCAAGAAGCAGCTAGAGAAACAGCATTTGCTGATTACACAAGACTAGGATTAATTGGTCCACAACTTGCATCAGTAATTGGTGGTTTCCCAGCAGCTACACAAGTTCAATCAACACCTCCTCCTAGCACAACACAACAATTATTAGGATTAGGTATTGGTGCAACTGGATTACTGGGAGCAGCGAGAGGAATGTTTAACTAATGAGTAGAATTTTAAGAAGACCAATGTTTAGAGGTGGTAAAGTTTCTAGTTATGGAACTGGAATAGCTTCTGGTTTAGCTAATGGTGGCATGCCAAATAAAAGAGGATTGGTAGATGGTCCAGGTGGTTATGCAGGAATTGGTGAAGAAGTATTAAGTATGAGAGAAGAAATTTTAAAAGGTATTCCACAACAAAGAGGATTAAGTACAAGTGATTATTTAAGAATAGCTAGTGCTGGTTTAGATATATTAGGAAGACCATCAGAAGGCGGTGGAATTTCAGGAGCGCTTGCTACAGCATCACAACCTTTAGCAAAATTAGGAACAGATATCGCTGGTTCTATGGATACAAGAGGAAAATCTAGAGCAGATTTAGCAACATCTCTTACAGGCGCAGGTTTAGATTACAAAGTAGGAATGGCCAAAGCTAATAAGAAAACAGCTACAGAAGTTTCATTAGATGTAGTTGATAAATTTTATGATAAAAAAATTGCAGACACAAAAGACGCAACAGAAATAGCAACAATTAATGCTAAAAGAGATGAAGTTAAATTAGATATAGCTAGAGGCGGTAACAAAGCTTCTAAATTTAGAATTTTAAATCCTCAAACAATCGTAGCAGTTACTGAAACAGTTCAAGATAGTTTAGGCGATGATGCAACTTTAGAAGAAATTAACGCAGCAGTTGTAGATTACTTATTAAAATTAGTAGGTGATTTTGATGCAGGATTAGCTGAAGGTGGATCAGTTACAGAAGATATGAATATGATGACAGCTACACCGGCTGGAGTAACAGATGTTAATGTGCAAGAAACAGAGACAGTAACAAATCCTCAACCTACACAAGTAAGTTATGATGAATTAAGAGCTCGATTACCCCAAGAAATAACTGATGACATCGTAAATCTTTTAGCTACAAGTTATGAAGCGTTAGCAGACTTTGCTCAAATTGCTACGCAATCAGATGTAGATAATTTTAATAGTAAGTACGGAGTTGAATTAGTATTACCACAGGAGGCATAAAATGGCTGATAGGTCTTTGTCACCGCAATTGGTTAAAGAAATAATTCAAAACCAAAATACCAAAAACAACGTATTAGAAAAAAAGTCTAACGAACGAAAAGTAAAAGTAGTTCCAGGCGACGCCATAGATAATTTAAGAGCTGATCCAAAGAATTTTGGATTTACTTTAGCTTTAGATATTTATAACAAAAGACAAAAAGAAAAAGGTGAAGAACCTATCTTTGAACAAGATCTAGGGCCTAACGAAACTACAGCAGGTAGAGAAGTTCAAGCAGCAATAGCAGGCGGTAGTACTAGAATTATAAAAGGTTTATCAGAAATTATTACTATTCCTACAGATTATGCTTTTGATACTAATTTTACAAAAGAATTAGATAAAGTTACCGAAGAGTTTGTAGCTGATCATGGAAGTCCTAAAACTTTAACAGGAGACATTGCTAGAATTGCTATTCAATATGGTGTGCCTAGTACCGTTACATTAAAATTAGTTAATCAAATTCCTAAATTAGGTAATATAGCTAAAAGTTATGGTGCATTTAGAGCTAGCTTAAGTAAAATTAAAAATAAATTTTTAAGAAGATCAGCAAAACTTGGTACAAGTATAGCCAGAAGATCTGGTCAATCAGGATTGGCTTTAGGGATGGCTGATGCTTTAGTAGCGGAACCTTCTAGACCTGCAATTTTTTATGACAGAGTTGAGGAAGAGGGTAAGACAGGAAGAGATTTAGCTGCAGCTAGATTTATAAACAAATTAAAGTTTGGTGCAGAAGGAACTACAGTTGGGGCCGGTTTTTCTTTAGCAGGTAAAGCTTTACCTGTTGGTGCTAGATATGGTTTATATAAACCAGGCACTTACGTATTGGGTATTGGTGCTAAAGTTATAGACAAACCTTTGTCCGGCGCTTCTAGATTAATTGGTAAAATTCCAGGTATACAAGTACCATTTCAAATAGCTAATAAGGTTGGACAAAAAGTAGTAGGTGATCTTGGAACGCGGATCGTACTACCTGCTTTTGGTGCACCTCTTAAAACTACATGGAGTGCTACTCTTCCAGAATTTAAAAACTGGAGAACTTTTTCTGTAACAAGTGCTAAACCTTTGGAGGCAGCATTAAAAAATTTAGATAATAAATTAGCATATGTAAGATCATTAGGTAGAGAAACAGGAACACAGTATTCTTTAAACACAGCAGCAAGACAAGAAATTAAAAGAGCTGCAAGAAGAACAGAAAAATTATTAGAGAGTATAGAAAAAAGATCTTATAAATTAGCTAAATCATTTGAAGGTAAATATAACACAGCAAAAACTTCACCAGCTAGTATGGACTATTACTTAGATGGAGTATTAGAATATTTAAAAGGACAAAGAAATTTAAGCTCTTTACCTAAAGATTTAAGAGTTACTTCACAAGCTTTAAATAAAGATTTATTAGAAATTAAAAAAACATTTGGTGATCTATTGCCATCTGGAGATTTAAAAGATGCTGTATTAAAAAATTTAAAAGGTTACATGAGAAAGTCTTTTGCTATCTTTGAAAATCCTGGTTATGCAGTACCAGAAACATCACCATTATTTAAGAAAGCTAAACAGTATGCTCTTAATTTAATTAATGGAAAAGGTGGTGGACAATTTAGAGTAGAAGCCAGAAAAGTTTATGGTGGTCCAGGTGTATCAGCAGGAAGAGCTAGAGAACTTCAAGCTGAATCTATGGTTAAAGAAGTATTAAGATTAGGAAAACAAGATATGTTTGATCCTATACAAAACTTAAACAAAATAGGTGAGTCTTTAAAAATTAAAAACTTTATAGCTACAGGAGAAGAATTACCTACAGTTATTAAAAATTTATTAGGACAACAAAACACTTTAAAATCATCAGTGCTTACAACAACTTCCTCTATGGTAACTCAATCAACTAATAAAATGTTGTTTGATAGATTAGCAACTGAATTAACTAAAGCTAGAATTTTATTTAAAACTGAAGAAGCTGCTAAGAGAGCAGGTATCACAAACCCTGCGGTTGTATCTGGAGCCAGAGGATTAGGAGAAATGAAAACTTTATTACAAGATGTTAAAAAACCTTTGTATGGAGCTAGTGATATTGTAGAAGCTTTAACAAGTACTAAAGGACCACTAGATGCTTGGCTACAAAGTGGAGTATATAAAAATTTATTACAACTAAAAACAGGAGTACAATATGGTAAGACCGTATTATCTCCAGAAACACAAGTTAGAAACTTTTATTCTGCAGCAATGTTTCCACTGGCTAGAGGAGTTATAGGAGGTAGAGCATCTGTAACTGAATCAATTGGTATGGTTGTTGATGATATTTTTAGAGCAGGTAAAGGTAATGCTCAAGCAGAGCTAAGATTATTAGATAATATAAACGAAGGAATTAAGTATGGTGTATTAGATGAAAACATTGTGGCATCAGAACTTCAAGCAGTCTTAAGAGAAGTAAGAAATGGTAAGATTGCTTCCGTTGAAGGACTAGCTAAATTTTTAGAAAAAAATCCATTTACAGAAAAAGCTGCAAGACTATATGCTGGAGGTGATAACGTTTGGAAATGGTACACTTACAATTGGTATAAGTCATTTGTAAAAGATATATTTAAAGGAGATCTTAATACTGCACGAGCATGGTTTAAAGAAATAGCAGGTAGAGATTTATTATCTAAAAGTTTATCAGGACAAAAAGTAGATATAGATGAAGCCATAAGACAAGCAGCTTCGTGGTATACAAGAAACACCATTCCAACATACAGTAAAGTTCCAATAGCTATTCAAGCTTTAAGAAGAACACCATTTGGTAACTTCGTATCTTTCCCTGCGGAAATGTTAAGAACAACATTTAACAATTTTGCTATTTCTATGAAAGAAGCGTCATCTGCTAATCCGGAATTAAGGGCAATGGGTATTAGAGGTCTGTTAGGTTTATACACAACTTTAGGTGGTGCATCTTATGCAGTTAAAGGACTATATAATTCTGTAACCGGAATAGATGATGACATGATGAATTTATACAAATTATATTTTGCACCAGAATATATGAAAAATTCTAATTTACTTGGTTTAAGCAAGCCAGAAAAAGGAAATTTTAAAGTTGTAAATTTATCTGATTTTATACCACAATCAGTAGTGGTAGAACCTCTTGAAGCGGTGTTTGCAAAAATAAGAGAAGGAAAAGCTTTAGGTGATGTAGATGCATTAGAAGTTATATTTGGTCCTCAAGGTCCTGTAAGAACTTTCTTTGAATCTTACTTAAGTACACCTATTGGATTTGAACCTTTTATAGATGTAGGTAGAGGTAGAACAGATACAGGTAAAATTATTTGGAGTTCTACAGATTCTTTAGAAGATAAATGGAATAAGTCATGGAAACATATTTTAAGTACATTAGAACCAGGTATCATTACATCAAGTCAAAAATTTTATGATTCAATTGTAAAACAACCAACACCTTCAGGAGTGTTAAGAGAAACAGGAGATGTACTAGTAGGTGCTTCTACAGGATTAAAACCTTTTAATGCATCTATTGCTGAAGCTTTAGATTATAAAGTATCTGATTTTAGTAGAATTAGAACTGATGTATTTAAAGGAGAAAAACTTTACAAATTTAATAATATCTACACGAGAGGTGGAGATGTTATCGTAGATGAGTTTGTAGATATTCAAAGAGAAGCATTTAGATTACAAAAAGAAATTTATGGAGCTGTTAAAGCAGCGGAAGCGTGGGGTATGTCTAAGCGTGATATTAGAAAAGTTTTTAAAGCAAGATCCGGGTTAAGTAACAGACAAATTAATGACATAATGAGAGGTCGATTTACTCCTGTTAATTATTCTCAATCTTTGTTTGAGAAAAAAGTAGATATCTTAAAGAAAAGAGAAAAAGAACAAGGTTTTGATTATGAACTAAACAAAAACTTTGTATATCCTAAACGAGGTTTAAATAGAGTTATTAGAAAATTAAAAAGAGATAAATTAGATGAAGAATTTTACTATGATAAACCAGTAAAAAATGATCTAAGAGGATTCTTAGATCAACAGCCAATTAATCAAGGAGTGGCATCTATAAATACTACACCGCCTCCTGTTCCTCCTTTACCGGCTCAACCACAACCGGTTGCTGTAGCCGCGGCTACTCCAAAAGTTAATCCAAATACTTTATTGACAAGAAGTGAATCTGCGTTATTGTCACCAACCGAACAACAAATAAGGTTAAATCAAAGAACATAATGAGTCTAAAACCTAAAACAACAAGAGAACACATTTTATCCCTGTATGGACACATATCAGGAGTTAAGAAAAATTTATCCCACGTACATGAAGATGTAGAAAAATTGGGCGGCAAGGTAGATAAAGTCTACTGGGTTCTTTTAACTGTTGCGGGATCGGCAGTACTCTTTATGTTGGAGAAAATACTAGGATGAAACTAAGCCAGAACTTTTCTTTGAAAGAACTAACTGCTTCGCAGACAGCGGAGCGTCATGGCATATCTAATCAACCTACGGATGAACATATAGAAAACTTGAAGTTGCTTTGCGAAAACGTTTTGCAACCTGTAAGAGATGAGTGGGGAGTTGTAAGTGTATCATCAGGATACCGTTCTGAAATTTTATCAGAAAAAATCGGCAGTAGTAGAAAATCCCAGCACTGCAGAGGCCAGGCAGCAGACTTTGAATGTTATGGAGTCGACAACAGAGAACTCTTTGATTGGATTACTCAAAACCTAGAATTTGATCAAGCAATTTTAGAATTTTACGACGGCGACGTTAATAGCGGATGGCTACATGTATCATACAACGAAGACGGTAATCGAAAACAAACCTTACGTGCCTTTCGTAATGATGCTGGTAAAACTCAATACGAAGAGATATAGCGTCATGAAAAATAGCCTCCTGGTTCATAAACATTTAATTATTCGTGCGGAGGCAGTCAAACCACCAACAGATGAAGAATGGCTAAAAGATTGGATGATGGCTTTTATAGAGTCTATTGATATGAAAGTATTTATGGGTCCTTATGTAAAGTATTGCTCGATGCCAGGTAATAGAGGAATAACAGCTGTCGCTATAATAGAAACATCACACATTGCTATGCACATTTGGGATGAACCTAAACCTGCGTTAATGCAATTAGATGTTTATAGTTGTGGTGATTTTAGTCCTAATGATATTTGTAGTAAGATTATGAAAGACTTTGATATACATAAAATAGAATACAAATATTTAAACCGAGAAACAGGACTAATAGATCTGTAAAGTTCATTGTGGTTCGTGTCCTTCACAAATATAACCTATAACTCTTTTATCTTTATACACATGGTAAGTTCTATTACTAAAGAGTGTTGTCTTTTTATTCTCTATTTGTGCTACATTTGTATGAAACCAACTACTACAAGTTGTGTGTATTTCAAAGGTTTCCATTTTAATATCTCCACCAAAAGTAAGATACAGTAAAGTTATAATTATAGGTTTCATATCCACTCTTTTATAGAGTCACCAAGAACAGTCGAAGCAATGTTAATTTTTTTACGTAATGCTTTTACAATTTTTTCATCTACAGTTTTTTCTGTCATAAAGTCAATGTATGTTACTGATTTTTTTTGTCCTATCCTGTGCGCTCTATCTTCTGATTGTAATCTTTTTTCTAGATCATAACCGTTTGAGTAATATATTACATTATTAGCTGCAGTCAAAGTAATTCCATAGCCACCTGTCTGTGGATTACCTATAAAAAATCTAGCTTTTGACTTTGGATCTTGAAATGTTTTTATATTCTTTTGTCTTTGTTCTGCTTTGATAGCACCATAATATTGTATGATAGAATCATCACCATATTTCTTTTTGATTGCTTTAGTAATATGTTCAATGTCATGAATATAGTTAGCCCATATAATGGCTTTGCCTTCTATCTCATCAAGCACATCTAACAATTCATTAAGTCTATTATTTTTTAAATCTGTAATAGTACCATCGTCATTTTTTAAATGACCACAAGTTATCTGATGTAAACGCATCATTTGTGTTAGTACGTGTGGAGCTGTAGCCATCTTACCTTTTAGAAGAGCGAGGGCCGCGGATTTCATAGTAGTGTATGCTTTTGTTTGTTCATCAGTTAAATCAACATTACGTTTAATGTATATTTTATCAGGTAAATCTAAGCAATCTTCTTTCATAACTCTATATGAAAACTTTTTTAAAGTTTGTTCTAGCTCATCTAATCTTTGATAACTACCTACAATCTGCACTCTTCTACCACCAAAATTTCTTTCTATCATATGTGCGTATCTATTTCTGAATGCATAAAAAGAAGTATAATCAAGCAGTTCATCATTTAAAAAAGCACACTGACTATACAAATCTAAAGGAGATTTAGTTACAGGAGAACCTGTAAGGATTCTTCTATAAGTTGCATGTTTTCCTAATGTAACAATAGCTTTAGTTCTTTTAGATGTTGGAGTTTTAATAGTTGTAGACTCATCCACAACCATAAGAGTTTTATGTGATCTTAAAAATTTGTATGCAAACTCTGAACCTTTCTTTGTAGAAAAAGCCTCAACATTCATGATAAGGACATGTAGGTCGAAACCTGTTTCAAATAAAGTTTGATATTCTTTTTCCTTCGTTTTAGATGTTGAAGCAGTCCATAGTACCATTTTGGGTTTTATATGGTCAACTAAATGATTTGGTATTTCTTGTGAATACCAGTTTCTATATACACCTTTTGGTGCTATAATAAGCGCCCCATTTATTTTACCTTTATCATAAAGCATAGCCATATTATCAACTAATACTTTAGATTTACCTGTACCCATTTCCATGAAGTACCCGTATTCTTTTCTATCAACCGATTTTTCTAATGCCGTCAGCTGATGCTCATATGGCTTAGTCTTAAATTTATATTTCATCTTTTTATTCTTTCTACTTGACAAGTATATAATCACTACTATATAAGATGTCAAGAGCAAAATAGAATGAAGAATAAAATTTTTGAATTATACAAACCAAATTCACTCGCAGAGTTTTTAGCGTTTCATAAAAACAATCCTGACGAAAAATTTGTTTATGTATTACAACATCCACCTGCAAATATAAATATTTTAGGTGCATCTGATTTTGGTTATCTAGTAATCTGTCTGCCTAATTATGGCCCAGATTCACAGATAATATTCTCATCAAGTCCGTTTGTATTTAAAATGCAAAAAAACTTAAGAGACTTTAGAGAACAAGACTACGTATTGTTAACAGGAGATCCTGCTATTATAGGAATATCTTGTGCAATCGTTTGTGATAAAACAAACGGTAAATTTAACCTTCTCAAATGGGATCGAAGAGAAGCTAAATACTATCCAATAAATTTCGATCTCTATCAGAAAGGATAACAATGAGTGAAGTAAAAAATATGATGCTAGAAGATACAAAAGATCTTTTAGATAACATCGAGATAACGGACATAGCAACACAGTGTCAGTTATTAAAAAATAAAGAGGATGAAATATCTTCTTTAGAGGATCAATTAAAAGTAAAAAAAGCAGAAGCTGATCGTATAAGTTCAGAAGTAATTCCAGAGTTACTTAAAGAACAAGGACTTAACGAAATAAAATTATCAGATGGTTCTGCAGTATCAGTTAAAACAGAATACAGAGCAACTATTCCCAAAGATGATTTCAAAAGGGAACAAGCTCTTCAATGGCTTCGAGATCAGGGGTTAGGTGACATTGTCAAAAACAATGTTAGCGTAAGTTTTGGTCGTGGAGAAGATGACAAGGCACAACAATTGTTGGACCTTGCGGCGTCTAATGGCTTTCAACCACAGCAGAAATCTGATGTGGCTTGGAATACATTGACAGCCCTATATCAGGAGCGTGTTAAGGCCGGCCTTGACATGCCTTCTGATGTTTTTAGTCTATGGATTAAAGACAAAACAAAAATCAGCCGGAAAAAATAAATGGAGGATGTATAATGGCTAATGAAATAAAAGCTAAAACAAATGGATCGGTTTCGTTATTCGGAAACGATCTGTCTAAAGGTTTTGAAAACATGACGCAAGAAGATATGGCGTTACCGTTTGTCAGAATCTTAGGACAACTATCACCGCAGGTAACTGATGGTGATGCGAAGTATATAGATGGTGCTAAACCAGGCATGATTTA
>WLWF01001733.1_pt1 | contig 16943 bp, 12 predicted proteins | sample 6718331 | NCBI WGS metagenome assembly WLWF01 (sample SAMN12718692, study PRJNA515312) | sponge metagenome | isolation source: marine sponge | host: Mycale hentscheli | place: New Zealand: South Island, Marlborough, Capsize Point | collected 2003-05-01
TGTGTTTCATTAATGGCTAGTTCCTTTAAAATCTCGCAATAAATAGTTTACTTTTCTTTAAGATTGAGGAACTTTCGGTAGTTATCTGGTAATTTATCATAATAATTTGTCTTTTTTAGGGCGCGGTGGGCTTTTGATAAGACCTTCTTGTCCGCTATGTTGACCATAAAGTGGGGGGCAAGAGCGCGCGGATTGAATTCTTCTACCGCGACATCGTCATTTGGATTAAAACAAATGTTCTTGTAGTTCTCTGCCCCTCTGTCTTTCAACAACCTGTTGACGAAGTGTTGGAACTTCTTTGTTTGTTCGGCGGGGATGTCCTCTTCGATGATAAACAGGGCGCTCTCATAATCAGAGTCTGTAAATTCATCTATCAGATCGATCAGGCTCTTATCGCCGACCCTAGCAATCATCAGTCTATCTGCTTCAAGTTCAGGCGCAGCGAAGGGGCAAACTGCTTTGCCGCCGAACTCCGCTCTTCTTTCAGAAAGAACATCGTTGATGTAATGCTTTATCTTTTTATTCATAACTCTTCCTTTAAACTGCTGATAGTAAGTCTAGCAGGACATAATTGTCTCTGTCAATGAGCATCGCGTTTGCTTTGCGTTCAATAAAGACTTCTTGCGGCATCTCGCCCACATCATCATAGCCTCTAACATCAATCTTGTGTAACTCCACATCATAGCGCAGGAGCGTCTGGATAATCCTGCGCTCTTTGTTGGCTGCGTCGGGATCTAGGGCGATGTAACAGGGTGTGTCATTGCGAACGATGTTGCGCAACAGATTGGAATCCTGGCGTAGAGTGGAACCCAGGATTGGAACAGAGTTGCCTGCTCGGATAGCATCAAAGACGCCCTCAACAATTACCAAATCCTTGTTCCAGTTTGTGAACAGATCGTTGAACACAACGTTTTTTGATGATCGTGGGTTCTTGTATTTCATTCCGTGCCCCACATAAGAACGGGCAATAAAATAATTTGGATAGCCCGTCATTCCGAAAGATGGCACGATGATCCTGCCGCCATACTCGCCATCATAACAGAAGCCAATCTTCCATCGCTGGATGTCTTCTCTTGTTATTCCTCTCTCGGCGAGGTAACGTAGTGCTCTATTAGCAGACAGAGGCAGGTTCTTATTTGCGAGGCTTACGAATTCTTGCGGGAGTTCAAGTTTTGCTTCGATCTCTTCATCGCTTTCATCCATAAAGAGTTCAGCAAATCGTGAAATATCTGTCCGGTCTGTAATCTGGTCCCATTTTTGTAGTTGAGTATACGGACCAAAGCGTCTAATAACACGCCTAATGTTGCGACCAGAGTAATCACAAATCCAACACTTAAACACATTTTTGTCCAAGTTAACAGAGAATTTGCGCTTGTGGTGACCGCACGCAGGACACGAGAAAAGAAGCTCGGAGCCCTTGTCCCAGTAGCCTCCAAGCGTTTCATGTAGAATTTTCTTTGCGGCTGTTTTGTTCATACGTGTAAGATAACACGACGATCAACTGGCGGCAAGTGCTTTATTCTCGATGTCTTTAATCCCTGCTCTCGCAATAACAAGGGCGTCGGCTCTATCAAACTCTTGCGGCTTGGGGTTACCCTTGTGCGTTCGCTGGATTGTAAAATCCGGGTCGGTTGCGAGCAGGTGCTCCATCACGACCTTCTTGGCTTTCTGCCCTCTCGGGACCTTGATACCCACAAGTTTGCGAGCCTGGGTTGCTCCCAAGTATTCGGGCTGGATTTCAAAGCATTCATAGACCATCCAAGACACAACTCCGTTAAATCTCTGTAGGGTCGCCATCGTTTTTGCCGAAGAACCTCCAGAGTTAAAGAACGTGAATGGTTGCTCGATATAGATATGCTCTATTTTGCCGCTATAAGCTTCCAGAATGTCCAGAATTTTTGCTCTTATCGTCAGAGACTTGGAGAAAAAATCCTTGTCTCTACGAAGGTCACAGGCTTCGGAAAGGACTATTTTTCCTTCCATGTCGGTTACCGCAAAGCCTGTGATGCTTGTCGATACGTCTATTCCTAAAATCAAACCTTGAACTTCCTCCAGCTATACGCTTTACGATCTTTTAAGTAATCTGGGTTCTGATCGTTTTCGTAAGCTTCTTGTTCAAATGGTATCCTATAATATGCTTGTTGTTTATCTTTATATTTAATAAATCCCAAAAGATAATAGAAAAAGTAAAGAGGATAGAAACCAAGCACAAGCAGTTCTTTCTGTTGCTCTATGTGAATCGTTTCGTGGTTGAGGGTTATCTCGCTCATCTTTTCTTTTGAGATGATAAACGGAAAGATTGTGATTGCGTAGACATCTATGACGATAGACATTAGTTTTGTGAATGTGGGGGACACCACTAGAATAGGCTTCATTATAGATCCAGTTTAAGCTTGAATGATAAATCTTGTGATTCTTTCTTGAGCACAGGGTTAGCGAGAGTTGCGACTCCAATAAGCTTCTTGTCGTCGTCGTAGATAGCAACGCGCGAGATATAGACTTGTCTCTCAAAGGGGGCGTCAAAGCCTGTGTAGCTGGAAGAGACGGTGTTTTTAATTGTGACGGCATCGTTTTCCAAATAAACATTGGAAGATGTAAGTTGTAATCTATTTTGCCCATAGTCCAAGAACGTTGGGTTATTGGAGTAATTTACTTCACCTCTATGGGCGTGGGCAAACATTGTTAGAACCTGGGTCTCTGTGTGTCCTTTGAAGGAAAGATCGAATGAGGCAGATGTCGTGCAGTTTATTCCGTCGTTTGCACCGCAGGCAAATCTGGTCCACGAGCCTGTTGTGGATGAATCAAAATCATAACTCACGCCGTCAGTAAGATCCCAACTGCCTGTTAGTAGTAGGAAGCCTTCTTCGTACATCGCTACACCTGCTACTGAACCTGAACCGGTTGAGCCTTCTGGTCCGACTTGGATTAATTCTCCGTTATATTTTGTGTCCTTTAGTTCTCCGACCAAGGAGCCGGTGATGTAGAACTTGAGCGAGAGGCTGCCCGGCTTAATCCGAGATCCGTAAAAGATCTTTGGAACAGAGATTAGATTTATGTCTTGTTCGTCTTTGTTCCAGTTTGAACTAGAAACAAAGTAGTGCGGAGAGCGCGTGCCGTAAAAGTTAAGAGAGTTGCGAAGCCCGTAGTAATGTCTGTTTACCGGTCTCCTATCGTTCGGATCACTTCCCACGGCGCCGGCTGTGAGCATTAATTCTCTTGTTATAGATGCCGACATCACGTAAGATGAACCTGTATAAATAAGATTACTGCTCTTGGCTACAGCATCATAGACCTCTTGGTATCCGCCTATTCTGGTTTTAGACCCTCCTGTTACCGGGTCTTCGTAGATTTGCTTTCTAGAAGAGGGTTTTAGAAAATTGATAGAGGCAATAGAATTGTTGCCTGCCGTGTAAGGAATGATCGGAGGGTTTGTGCCGGCGGGAGAAAAACTCTCATCAGGATTTATTGTTGTGCTTCCGCTTTTATCGACATTATACTCAAACAAACTCAATCCGCCAGAAGCCGACAAGATGTCGGTCCCGTTAAAGCCACCCGCTTCTATTGGTCTATGATCATAGTAAACTGAAGATGAATAAACCAAGAAACTGCTATGAGGATAAGCCCTCATAGCATTTCTTATTACATCGCTGCGTCCGAACTTCTTGAGGGACATCTCGCCCTCCTTAGTAGTCCAGCCTGACGCGGAGAGTTAGTTCGTTTGTCGGGTCCTTCTTTAGAGGCTCAGACAATTTGGCGACAGCCAAGAGTTCGTTCTGTGAATTATAAAGACCGATTGTTGTGATGTAGGAGACAGGAGGATTGTCTCTGTTCTGGTTCTTTACGCGGATTGAGCTTGAGCTTAAGTAAGTCGGGTTACTTGAGTAGTTAAACTTGTTGTGTGAAGCGCGACAGAAGTAAACAGAAGAGTTGATTTCAGTTGTGTTGTTGAACTGAAGATTCTGTAGTCTGTGGCGTAGAGCGTCGGCAGAGCCAGAAATAGAGCCAGAGACTAACTGATTATCAAAAGTTCTTACTGTGCCTGATTGGTTAAAGAAGTCGTGGGTTCCTGCCCAGATAGAACTGGTAAGGACCATAACGCCTGCTTGATAAAACACGATGCCGCCAACACCATCCGAGCCAGTAAGAATGCCGTAGTCGCCGCCGTCTGTGTTTAGGGTTCCGCCGTTGTTTGAGGCTTCATTATCAACAAAGGTTTTAGTGCCAGAGAAAGGATCAGCCCAGGATGCTGTGCCAAGGGTGATTGACACAGAGCCTTTTTTAATTTGGTCCTTAGTGAGTAGGCGAGAAAGGTTGACGAAAACAACTTCTTTCATAACGTCTGCTGCGCTCTCGTCTAATTGTAAATCAGACTCAAAAAGGCGAACGCGGTTTGCGGAACCAGTGTAGCCAAGTAGGACCTGGGAGAACTGGTTGTACATGTTGATTTTCTTCTTTTCCTGAACTGCGCTAGTTGAGCCAGAAAGCGGAGAACTTTCGTCAAAACCAACAGAGATGTCGAAGATGTGGTTGGCTGAAGAACTTAGGTAAGGATAGTCGTAAACAGACTGAAACATGCCGTGTGAGTAGTTCTTGATGTTGTCGTCGTTCGGGAATGTCCCGTAAGTTCCACTAACGATTGTTCCTGTTAGTGGGATGACTTCGTGAAGTAGCGTCTTTGTTGTTGCTACGTCTGTGTTGGGGTTTATAACTTCATAGTTGATAGGCATTTAGTTCTCCGATTAAGCCTGTTGTCTTACGATTCTGACTGGCAACTGAATTGAGGCGCCTGTAGTCAAACCTTGGACGTAGATTGTGGTGTCGATGTAATCATAGGTTCCGGTTGTGAAGCCTAGAGTAGCGGCAGCAACACCAGTTCTGCCGTAGAGTGTGTAGTAACTTGGTGATGCTGTGCCTTGTGCGTTAATTTCTGTGCTGGGTGCGAAAGACATAGCAGTCATTCCGCCGCGAGGACCACCGAGTTGTGATAGGTTTGTGCCGGTTGCATCGCCGCTAGTGTCGGTTGTATACTGAAGCACTAGGTTTTCAAGACCATCGGCAACCGCAGTCACGTAGTTGTCCATAAATTGTGTTGCAGAGACAGCTTTCTTTCTAGCGAATGCTGTTAGGGTGATGTTTCTAGAGCCGTTAGTGTTGTTGCCGAAGCTCTGATCTTGTCTTGGTTGCACGGAGATCAAACTGGAAACAAATCTGCTGTCGAATTTGACGTTGAATTGTAGGTCTAGCAAATTGGTGCTAATGACCATGTTGTCTCTGTTTTCTCTTGTGGGCTGTCTATCAGCCGAGTTTATTCCAGACTCGATAATAACCTGGGCACCGGGGGTCAGGGTGTCTGGCTCAAGCACTTTTGACGCGCCGATGGCGGCATCTTTAGCGAGAGTGTTGTAGGTCGCTTTGTTGGCAGCTAGTAGGATGATGTTGTTGTGCTTGAGCACAGAATCTATTCCAGATTTCTGGTTAAGCTCAAGGACCGGCATGAAAACCAAATCAGTTCTAGTGATGCTCAACAGTCCGTATTTGATAGAAGATGCCTGTTTTGTGGCTGCTTCCATAACCGGAGACTGTAGAATCTCAAGGTCGTAGTAGGCGGAACCGGAGGGGTGGTTTGCGTTGTAAAGCGAGTAATCAATCTCGTCATCGCCGAGGGCGAACTTTACAATTTTAAACTCTCCCTCAGCCATCCTCTTTCTGCCTACATCTGTTAGCACGGCGTCAAGAATGATGTCGCCTGAGTTATCTAAAAATCCCATTTATTTTCCTCTCTCCTCGTAAATAGTAGTTTATTTTTTTTATTGCTCTCAACCCTTACTATCATTAAACTTGATGTTGAGGTCGATTTTCTTTCCTGTTTTCTTCGATGTTAACCGAAGCTTGAATGTCTTGCCCCAGATTTTATCTTCTGCCGTTCCGAGTCCAAATTCCCCTACTTGATTAAACGCTGAGTCTGAGAAGTCAGCGGCATTTGGTTGCATCAGTAGGTGCTGAATGTTGGGAACGACATTAAATAGTTTCTTGAAAGACATTAGCGGCTCTGAAATGTTATCTGTAATCAAATCTTCCGCTGTTAATTGATTAAAGTTTCCGTAAACGTAGCCACCATCATTGATTAGTTCAGCCTCAAAGATTGGGGTAAACTCTCCTGCTATGCCGTTTTCGTTGATGGCACGAAAGGTGTAGTAGTATTTTTGATTTGGGCGCACTCGTTCCATAAACATAGCGTCCAGCTTAATCCGTCCTTGCTTCAAGATTCTCAAATCTATTGACTTTCGGAGATTATTCTCAAAGTCTTGGTAAGATGTCGGTATTCTTGATAAGCGATAGACCTCAAAGGTTTCAGCCATAGAGACTGATTCGCTCTGGGTAAAGTCATCCTCTGCTAAGTCGTTGGCTGCTAAATAATCAGCTTTATTCTGGTCGTCCTGTGGTGTTAGGGCAACTGGATAGGGCACTGTGTTTGGTGAGAACGTGTCGTAGGACAAAAAGAACGCCAACCTATTGCTTTGATCTTTAATGTGATGGGGAGTTGCTATCAGATCGTTTGGTGGGTTGTCCAAAATCTTGAATGTCTTTTCTTGGATTGGGACTTCTACAATTTTGAGAGATGGTTCGATGTTGATGTTGAGATCGGCGAGATAAGGGGTGGTAGTTTTAATTTGCAAGTCTGTGGCGAGGCTATTAACATCACTTATCATCCCATTTGTGCCAAATAAGCTATTTTTTATAATCCCAGTCGATGGATCATAAAATTCTAAACAATAATATTCATCATCTTTTGCTATCTGTCTTGTTACAGCGAGATCAGATAATCTGTATTTGTAACCCAGGACTGCAACATAGGAGAAGATTTTGTAAGTGTAATCGGTTCCGTACTTGACCTGAGTGTCTACATACTTAATTGCGCTATCCTGATTGAAGAACCAGAAGTTCTGTAATGTGTTTTCAGTTCGTGAATCGCCCGTAGGGGGTCCACCTATTTTTTGAACTCTGTAGGCAAGAACTTCGTGTTTCTTGTTATTCTTTACAGGGTCATTCAAGAAATTCTCTAAAGTTTCAGGTGGTGAAAAGTTTCTGTTAATCATCTCAACAACATCATTTAGGGTGTTAATTGCTATCTCGGAGTTAACAAATCTGTAAACGCCTGTGTTGTCGAAGGCTGCCTTTACCTCTGTTGATGAGTTATCATAGAAGAAAGCGTTGTCGGTTCTTGATAAAAGATTCTCGTAATCATAAAGAAGCATCTCGGGGAGATCAACTATGTTCAATTGTGTTGCGGAAACGTCTTTGTTATAAGTGTCTCCAAGGGTGAAGGAATAAGGTGTTGGCTTGAGATCGATCTCGTTTGTAAAAACCTCTTTTAGCGTCTTGAGGAATCTCGGAGCATAATCGTTTGCTTTTATTCTGCTCCTTAGTCCGCCTTCTACAATATTCATAATGCGATCATCCACATCAAAGCTTATGTCGTTAGCCATTGGCATCAAAGAGTAGACTGCTTGTTTTTTGTCATCTTTTAGAAAAGAGAAATCAGTCGCTATCTTTCTATCGTTATGGACGGTCAGAGTGCTTGGATTTAAAAACATAATGTTTTGTAATCTTGTCTGTAGTCTCTGGGCTGTAGATTCTTGGTAAGTGTGATTTACATAAGAAACGTTTAGATAATCCTTGATGTTGTTGTAACTATAGCGGGGCACGCCCTTATCGGATGCGACGTTAGAGAAGAGTGTGTTGACTTGTGTGGAGCCTGTGGGGTCTGAGACTTCTGTAGAATACAAGATTGACTGTCCCGCACGGCTTGCGGATCCACCTGCGCGGCGTACATCGTCCGTCAATTCTCCCTGCTCCATGATTAGTTCATTTTTAAACCCGACATAGTTAAAGTAATCATCTTCTATTGTTCCATCAAGAGTGATCATTTTGGCGATGTCGAGATCTGCGATACCATCGTCAATCAAAAAGTAGAAGTTTGGAATCAAATGTTCGGATGCTACGCTTGTAAGGTTGCTTTGGTATCTATCATATTGTTTATAAAACCCAGCTACTGCTTTTCCAGTTATTCCGTCTGCGCCAATCAATTCGTTATTAAATAGCGGCAGTTCGATCTCGGTTCTATGGTCGAAATAGATTGCCTCGTCATAGACACCAGGGTAGGATGCAGCCCCAAAAGTGCCGCCAAGCACATAGGCTTTCCACTCTTCGTCTGAACGGATTTTTGATGTGTCTGAGGTGCCGAGGAGGCGAGAAGCAAACCTAACTGAATCAATTAAAGAAGCTGGATCGACAGATGTTTTGGTATCGCTGTAGTTGCTTACAGCATTGGTGATTACTGGTTGTGGTTCTCTAACAGCTTCGATTGCAGTAAGAGTGGTGTTGCTCGGCTGCCAATAGCCGCCGAGGGCTTGACGGATTAGTTCAGAAGAGCCAGAAATTAGATTCGAGTCTACTATATTAAAAGTTTTGGTTGTCATGTTTAATAATTAGGTTTAGTTTGATAATTGGGTCGAGGCTGATTACTTGTCCGTCCAATTTCTTTTACTCCGTCCATCAAGTCTCTCTGTGTGTCCTCGAAAGATGGCGTTATCCCACTGGGAGTGAAATCCCTACTCTCCGAAGAAAGAGCAGCAGAGAAATCTCGTTCCGTGTTAATAGTTTCGCTTTCAGCCTCTGGCGTTTGGGTTGGGGTTGGTTCTGTGGTTTGAGTTGGTAGTGTCGGAAGATTTTCAGAAACTGCTGACAGTTTCAATTTTTTGGTACTCTCAAATCTATTTGTAACAATCGAACCTTCAAAAGATGGTGATTGTGGGGCTTCAAGAAAACTTTCAATAGATTGAAGAAGTTGTGCTTGGTTTAATTTTTCAGAACCTACAATTTTGGAAGTAATTTTGCTTCTCTCAAAATCTGAATAAATGATTTCTCTTGTTGTAGAATCAACCTGTGGTGGTGAGATTTTCGAAATACCTCTGAAATCTTCCAATGTCGTCCTACCTGATCTAAAATAAGTCTTGCCAATCAAAACAGAGGTGTTGGATTTTGCCTTCACTCTTGACACTAAAGAAGCAAAAGCAAGAGACTTATAGATTGGCGCTATGCTTTGATAAAATCCATCTGCACTAAGTTCAGCACGAAAATCCATCAAAACCACGTTCTTGATTAGGGTGATCTCTTCTCCCTCATCATCTCCAAGAACCTCAGTTGCTTCAGAGCTTCCTCCGCTATCATCGAGGATGTCCTCTCTTTCTTCGATCTGATCTTCAATTGCAGAAGATTCTATTTCTTCCAGTAACTCGGTAGAACTATCCGTGGCAGTCTGACCGGATGGGGGGGCGTATGCTATTGGTCCGTCCCCTAATGGTCTGATAGAGTTGAAATCTGCTGAACGACCTGATTCTGCTGTAACTCCTGCTTCGATCTGTTCGCGTAAGCCCTGGCGCACCCTTGCTACGGCGCGGGCTGTGCGGTTCGCTTCACGGGCGGCACGGGCGGACCCGGAGGGTCTGGTGGCAGACTTTGCGCTGCGGTCAGCTAACTTTCCCATTATTTAAGGCTCCTAAATTGTTTCACAGAGTTATTGTTGACTAGATTTATCTTCAAAATGTCATCCACGATGTCAACCAATAGGTCGCTCTTGTCTATAGAATCCATCTTGTTTATTTGTTTTTCGTTTTTATCGCGGGCGTCGTCAAGCTGATAGAAGGGGTCATCTTCATTTGGAAACTTGTCGTCTGGCTTGTCATATTCATTATTAAATTTCTTGAAGTCTTTGCGTTCTATGATGTTGGGATTGGCGACAGCCTCTTCATCTCTTTTGATTTGTTTGAAAGAGAAGTCCTTTTGAGAGATCGCATCAATAGAGATTCCAATAATTGTCAAAAAGTTATAACAATCATTCATTCTACCATCTTCTTCAAAATTAGAACCTAATTCATTTTGATCTAAAATTTTCTTAGCCTCTCTTGATGCCTTTAGGTTGGGACCAGAGACACCGCTTATTAATGTAAATTCTTCAAGATTTGATTGCTTTGGCATCTTTAATTCCTTATATTCTTGGTTTTACTTCTGAACCATTTGTTGGTGTCTGGGATTAAGTTTTGTTTTTCAGATTTGATATACATCAATCCTATATTGCCGAAGACTGGTCGGTTTTCTCTTAAAAAGTCTCGATCGTTATTTGTCAAATCTTTATATTTCTGTGGTCTACTGTCATCATCGTTATCTAAAGCCAGATCTATTTCTGAATTAATAGATGCTTTTCTTTGCCTATAACCACTGTCTCCAGATGTTGGAAGCCTTGCCATGAACTTATTTATAAATCTTGTAATTCTTCTGATTCTTTGTCTTCTAGTTCTTGAAACTATCATGACTATTATTAAAGCAACCAAGGCAGCAATGCCCAAGGCGGCTCCGGCAGTAGCAGCAATAACTGTTCCGCCTGTGGCTGCCACAGTGCTGCCCGCGATCGTGCCAGTGCTAGCAACGGCACTGCCGCCGAAAGCTAAGGAAACCCCACTTCCTGCTGCGCCAAGCGCTGTTGCCTGGGAGCCCGCCGAAACCAAAGTGGTTATCAAGGTGGCCAAGCCTCCACTAGTCACGGCGCCCAGAATTTTTCTCAAGATCCCACTTTCAAAAATCTCGTCTATAGCAGATAAATCAACAAGTCCGCCCTGGTCTTCAACGAACTCAGAAAAATTGTCGCCTTTTGACCTTGCCATGGCTAATGTGCCGGCACGTCTGTTTATGAACGCTTTGACTGTTGGTCCATTAACAAATTCTTCATTTCCGTTCCAAAGTGTAACCTTTGTAGGTGGTTGTGGATCTACCGTAAAATCTACGATGTCGGGCAAGTCGTCATACCCCAGGGTCGCTATAAACTGAGTGTTATCTCTAAGGCTCGGCTCTAGAGTTCCGTCAGGACTTTTTCTAGAAGAAATAGTTTTTGTTATTGCTCCTGCTACACCGTAATAGGTCTCATAAAAATCTTCCATTTCTTGAACAAAATTCCTCAAAACATCCAAGGTTCCGTTGTTTGGTGAAATTAAATTAGCTTGTTCTTTAACAAATCTAGACATCGATGATGCAACGGCGGAAAATTCATTTCTCACCAAATCAAGATGAATGGCATAAAGCTTGGGTGCCAATTCCCAAGGCATGGAGCCTTGTCGTTCAAAATAATCAGTAACACCTTGTTTGAAAAAATCATTGAATCTGTTATCTATGTTGTTGTAGCTACAAAAGTCTTCAGCAAAGTCTAGGTATTCCTTGATTTTTGCTAAAGCATCTTCAAATTGAGAGACCAACATTTCATAAAAATCTAGAGTGTTATCATCTATGTAGATGTTGAATCTGTAAGATTGTCCAAAATCAGACGAAGTGCTTCTGATCGCGAAACTGTCAGGTGAGTCATCGTAAGCTTCAAAGTCTTGGAATTCAAACGCCATAAGTCTATAGCCGTCAAGACCCTCTACTGTGTCGAACGCTCTTGGGATAACATAGGGGATTTGTGTAAGATTGTTTGCGTTGTCGGGCTCATAATAAGTTAGTTTATAGACTGGAGTAGTTCCAGATGACGGAGTAAGTAATTGAGTAAGAGGGAGATTGTCTTTATAGGGAGTTATAATTCTTCTTATTTGATTGCTGCGCCTGAATTTTCTTAGTTCTGTTCTTTGAAATTGAAAAAACCCATCAAGAGCGTGGTTGCCAAAAATTTCTAAAAGTTTTTGAACTTCGTAGATTTGTGAAATGTTACTTTTCTTGTGGAGCGCCTTTTCATAATCAAAGAAAAAATAACCAAAAATTGAGGTCACGTCAAAGTTAGGTTCTCTCAGTCCAGAACCAGCATCATAAAGCCGCTGCTCGCCAGTAGAAAGAGTAACAATTTTCGGAGTCTCTATCTGTTGCCTCTCCATAAAAACTTTTCTGTAAAGAATGTCCCCAGTATCATCCACTCTTGGCTCATAGGTGACTTCATCTCTTCTTGACCATTCTTGTCCTGAGATTGTTCCTCTTAGATCAATAAGTTTCGTGTTGGGGACGAGCTTCTTCTGTAAGCTCTCGCCAAGTAACAACGCATCGTTCGCTGAAAACAAGATGTCTTTCAATCTGTTGTATAAAGTTCCAACAGCACTTGTGCTTGTTCTTGAGGGGAATGAATTTCTAACCTTATCTAACTCTACAATAAAGTCAACATCCTCGCTCTTGGTCTGAGCTATAAATGAGATGCTATCTAGAAGCGATTGTAATTGTTGATCTTCTGTTGTTCCGTAAGAAACTACAAGGTTATCGATCTCTTTCTTTAGTTGTTCTCGGAAGGTCTCGGTTGTCTTGTAAAATCCTTTCTGGATTGATTGTAAAGGAACAGCCTCATAAGGAAGTCCAGAGGCGTCTTCATAGATTACAATAGGATCTGTAGCTAATCTGTTATTTCCGGTTCCACTTAACGCAGCAGTAAACACTTTTTCATAAACAAGTGGAGATGAAACATTGCTGTAAATGTTGTAGGTTCCCCTTCTATCAAAGAGTTTTGTCTGGTTATTGTCGCTAGACAGACCAAATAGCTGTGTATTTCTATTAGCACCGGTAGAGGCTTCATCATTAACTACAGCAATGAAGCAGGAATAATAAGTCTCTCTATTTTGGGAATCACTTATCGCTCGCGATAGTTGAAAATCTTGCTGGTATCGTTCGCGACGAATAAAAGTAAACTTTGCGAATCTCTTGCCTTCAGAGTTATAAATGTTTTCATCTACAAGAGCAAAATAAGCATCGTCTTTTAAATTAAGTTCAACCGATTGTGGTCTGGTTTGTCCGAAGCCATAAAACATCCTAAGATTACTCAAGTCTGTGTAGATTTCTTGATTGGTGGCGTCGTCTTCTGTGATGTGTAGATAAATTGAGATTGTCGGCTCGACCTGATCTTCGAGAATCTTTATCTTTTCGATGAACGGGGTTGGAATCTTCTTTCCAAAGCGGCTTATAGTGTCGCCCTCAAAGATTAGTCTGGACATATTTCTGACTCCGTAACTCTGCCGTAGATATCAAAGTAGAGGTCTTCACCCTCTATGTCTTCACAATCGAAATCTAGGTCTATTAAATAGTCCTCTGCGTTGAACTGATTGATGTACTTACAAGCAATCTTTGGATCAATCTGGTAGTCTCTATCAATTGAGAAGTAGTATTCTACACTGTCTTTGTCTAGTTCTTGTGTGTTCTCAACCGGAGCAGAGTGGACGAGCATTCCATCTACAACTTGGGGCACCTTGTTCTTGAAGTAAAGGCGTCGTAGTTCAGCGTCTTCGCTGATAGGAACCTCAAACACCTCCACATCAAAGTTATCAACAAGGAGTTCCGTGTTTAGTTCTTCTACATAGATAAGCGCATCTCTTTGTTCTAAGCGAACAACAGTGTCGTCAGCAAACAAGCGGGATGTGTCTTGAACGTTTCTTAAGTTTTCGAATGAAGAACGAACCTCCGAGCCTTGCGCCACAAGGGCATAATCCGCATCGATGTTGATTTGTGTAATTCCAGCTTCCATCCTATTTCGGCTGGTTGTGCTTGAAGACAAGATGCCCGTGAATGTTGGAACAGACGAAGAGATGTTGCCTTGCATAGCAATCACTTTCCAGGCGGGGGCTACATTCTGTTCTTGTGACTGTAGCAGTGCGTCGCCGATGAAGGCATCTGTTGTGTAGAGGTTATCTTTCTGAATCAGGGTGACTTCTGCAAACAATCCGGTCCCGGCGGCGACTGTTGTGCCGGAGAGAATCTGATTGAAGAGCACCTGTCCTTCAAGGTAAGCGGTCTCTTGCTTGATGCGCTTATGTGTTTCGCTCTGGGCTTCTGTTGCCCCGGAGTGTGCATACTGAATGTCGTAGAGCACGTTATCATCGAAGAAAGCATAGTAAGTCGGGTTGAGTTTTCCCATAGACAGTTTCTGCTTACCGTAGGGGGTAAGCTGAATGTCGAACACCTGCTCTTTCTTGTTCAGGAACTTCATTCTGTGTCTTCTTCAGGCTCTTCTTTGTAGAGAACATCAGCCTCAAGTTTAACTAGTTCTACGAAGGAAAGGTAATCGTATGGCCAGTTGAACTGTAGATACTCATCATCCTTGTCCGTCTCGGGCTTATCGAGGTTGGTTGTGGGTCTCGCAGCCTTGATTTGTGGCGGAATGAGATCGTAGTAGTCCTTGGTAGCTTTCTGCTTGACCTTGAACACCATCCAACGTAGGTTGGGGTTGTCGATGATGTTTTGTTGTTCGAGCAACTCTGTGTTCATTAGATCGTGAGAGACAGAAGCCTCTTGGAATGTGATCTTCTTGTAGTCTCTCGGAGCAAGGTTTTGCCAGATGTAAGAGAGGTCGTCTTTGTCGAACTCGTATTTGAACTCAAAGAAGTACATTACAACCGGGTCGATCTCGTCAAAGTTGATAAAATCAAACTGAGGCGGGAGGACGTAGCGCTTCATCTTTTGAACCATCTTACGGATGCTCTCGCCTGCTGTCTCAAGAGAGTCGCCGTCTTTGGAGCCTTCTCTGTCTATCAAAGCAGCGTCAAAGCGCTGACGTGGAATGCTTACAAACTTCTTGCGGTTGATTGCATCTTTCTTCTGATCTCCAGAGTAGTCCTCGTTTGCTTCCACAATGTAGGGGATAGCAACAACGGCTTCATAGACCTCTCTCTTGTCGGCAATTTCTCCAAGGCGCACTTTTGCGCTGTCTTTTTTCTTAGAGCGTGAGAAGCCGAACAGGTCGCTTAATGACTGATAATCAAGGTAGGCTGTGGAGCCTGAACCTGCTGGGTCGTTGTTGTTGTAAGATGAACTCATGTTGATGACATCATAGTGGTATTTGAGCCAATTGTTTGGAATGTCTCCGATTTCCAAGAACACGCCTGTGCTTGGATCTGTCGGCATTTCGCCAAACTGGTGCCACATTCCGCGTGGAACAGACTCGGAGAAGTTTGTCGGATAAGTAATGTTAGCTTGTAAATCTAGATCGTTTGGATCTTTGACATTCGCGAAGTTAAGCATTGGTGTTTCCCATTTGGGCTGAATAACCCAACGTTTGCCTGCCAGTTCGTTTTGATCTAGGATTGTGTTTCCAAATTTGTCTTTGCGCTTCTTGGGAACTCTCTCAACACCAAAGAGGTTGAGGGATGAATCAAGTTGCATTGAGCTAGAATTGATAAATTTACCGCCATAAGGTGCTGTTTCAAGATCAGCAGTAGCAAGTGGTCCTGAATTCTTGATTAGGTTTTGTCCTACACCGGGATCAGCTCTCCAATAAATTGTCTTTGTTTCTGAAAGAATGTCTTCGAGGGTGTAGGATTTATCTACTTCGGGACGGAAGACAAAATCAACCCAAGATTCGCCGTTGTAGTAAGGTGGAGTGTAAGCCCAATTGTAACCCTCGATTGAATCTAAAGTTCCGCTTAGAAAGAAATCGTCTGGTGCCGTAGGGGATCTTCCAGAGATTGCTGGACCAAATGCTGTTGGGCGTGAGTACATCGTGAATGTCTCTTGGAATTCGCCATTATGTGCTGGATCTTGTGGTAATGGATAGGAACCAGTTAAGACTTGCGACCCAGAGTAAGGTCTTGCTCCAAATGTTGCAAAGTTTCCAGCACTGCCCGTGTTTCCATCTGCATCGTATTCACTGTTATAGAATCTTTTGCCGTTGTGGGACTTTCTAATCTTTAGTCTCGCAGCAAAAACATCACCAGTCTTGAATTTAAGTCCGTCTTGGATAAGGTCAGATTCAATCTTGGTGTAAGAAGAATTCTTCAAGAAGAAGTCGCCTGTTTGCCCAAAGAAGTTCTTCGCCATAAGCTCATAGATTCCATCTGAGACAGAAGCATCCATGGAGGCAGTGGCGTTTATTGAGGCAGAAGGGTGAGGTTCAAAATCTATAAATCGAACTTTATCGATGTATTGTGAAGGCTCGATCATGGTTTCAAACGGAATTCTGAGATCAAAGAAGGCAGAACTCGTAACCCATCCAGCGTAAGAACCACTGGCGGAACCGTTCTTTGATAAGCGACCAGTCAGCATATAGTTTTGTGTGTCAGCGGCACCGCCAGAATAGTTATCAATAACAAACTTATCGGGATTTGTGATAACCGGATAATCGACTGCAATACCAGACTTAATGGAGTTGTAGAGAATACCTGGGGCAAATAAGGGCTGGACCAGTGGGCGAATTGCACCGCCGTAGTTGTTTATGAGTTCACCAGAATTAAAGATTTCACCAGATCCAGATGCAAAGCTTGCAGCAAATCCAGCCGCAAATGAGCTTGAGAACTGACTTACCAAGTCAACTGTTCTCTGTGCTGGATAGAAACCCTTGTAGGGGTTGAATCGGACTGCTGCTTTGCAGGTCAACATTATTTCTTTTGCGTTTAAGCCTGACTTGTCTTTTACGCTCGCGAACTCTCGCAAGAAGTCAGAGTTGGAGTAGTCTTTGTAGAAGTCTTGCTGTGAGCTGCTGATTGTTGTTCCGGGGATCTCGAAGGTGTCGAAGTTGGACTTGTTGAAGGTTCCGCCCTTGACGTAATCGTTGATGTGTTCTGAGATTCTGAATTCTGGGATGATAGCGTAGTCTCTAGCAACAAGTTGTAGGTCTTCACGGAAGTCGCCGTATTCGTCAAACCAGGGCTCGGAAGGATGCGGTGAAGTTATGAAAGAACTTCCAGACTTGATGTTGATTGTTGCGCGTGCTCCTGCTTCCCAGAGTGCTTCGCCAGCGCCGATGGGAATTTGCTCAGTGAAAGAATCGCCCAAACTGCCAGTGTTAGCAAACCCCGTTCTTGAGACAACAGAATTTGGTGAAGTGAGAAGTTGCTTGCGAGAATAAAGAGCTGCTGGAGCCTGAGAAGTGATTCTTATAAAGCTTGTGCCATAAGACGCACCCAAGGAACTGCTCACATAATGAAAATAATTGT
>WLWF01001734.1_pt1 | contig 16941 bp, 25 predicted proteins | sample 6718331 | NCBI WGS metagenome assembly WLWF01 (sample SAMN12718692, study PRJNA515312) | sponge metagenome | isolation source: marine sponge | host: Mycale hentscheli | place: New Zealand: South Island, Marlborough, Capsize Point | collected 2003-05-01
GTTTGACCGTTCCTGTCGGAAGCTTCAACGTGTACTGCGGTTGTGGGCTAAGTCTGAAGTCGTAGTCAATGTGCCACCGCTCAAGGGCTTCATCCATTGCTGGAATAAAGACCGTCCGAATCATTGGGAACGAAGGTTCCGCAATCATTGCTGTGGTGTCTGGATTCTTCATGCCAAGGACAATGGCCTTAGCGCAAAGTGCAAACGACTTACCTGAACCGAACCCACCGATGTAACCAATGATCCGATGGTGATCGTCTTCTAGGAACTCACGTTGAGCAGGCAAGCAATCAGCAAAGATCCGATCACGAAGTTCAACAGCAGCATTTGGATCGATGACTGCTTCAGTAGGTCGAGGCTCTTCAAGGATTGATCCTCCAAGACAATGATCGAGCAATAAGTTCATGCGTCATGGATAGGGGGAACAACAAAAGAAGCCGCAGCCTTACGTTCAATCACCCTCAATAGCTGTTGCTCTTTAGTGTGAACAAGGTGCATAGATGACACCCAACCAATTTCAGTAAAACCATCCTTGACGACAAGGATCTCAATGCAACCGTCTTCAGTTGTCTTGTGAGTGATCGGCATCAATCAATCAACCTGGCAAGACGTGCCATCTGGTTTAAGCACCCAAGCGTGACATTATCCTGATTGCTGCTTCTTGCCTTCTTAGCAAGCGAAGCATATTGAGTTAATAGATCAGCCATGAACTGAGCACGATCAAGCTCCCAGTCTTCTTTGACACGCTCACGCACCCGCCTTAGGTACTGCCGAGCCATTGCTGGTTTGATACCCCACTTGGTGTAACAGTAATCAAGAATTTCAGACTGTGTGGCGTGGTTACAAAGGAGCTTGTAGACCTCGCGTTGCCTGAGTTCAATTTCAGCGTTGGTAGCTTTTTTTGCCATTTTGTCTCCAGCACAGCCAGAGGCGGTTTGTTTACAGCTTACAGGCAAAGAAAAAGCCCTGATGGGCTTGAGTGAGATTAGACGATGAGATCAAGTAGACGGTAGTGAATTTTTTCAGGTCCAGAGTTTGGTCTGTATGAATTTTGTCTTAGCAAGTATTTGAAATGAGACTGAAAAGAGTTCCCTTCTGGGTGAAGCTTTCTAAAGGAAGAATCAGTCAACAAGCCAGCGATATGAAGGGCTTGCATGATTGCCATTGTGTTTAATGGGTTTGGTTCGGATAGTAATCCTTGTGAAGGTTTTGCCATGAAGCTGTTTTGTTAGGGACTCTCCTATCGTATACCACTATGAATCTTCTAACAGTCTTTGAACTCTTTCTGATTTAACTTCATCAGCAACTTGAACTAGCTTCATTCCCATCTCGTCAACTTTAGGGAGACTGGACGTGTTTACGTCTGGCCTTTTTATTAGCTGAGTGTCAAACTTCCTCCAAGCATTTTTGATGACGTGTTGAGGGCGACCAAAGCGTCGATCTGTTTCAACTACTCCTGGCCATAACCTTTCAAGTGATCGAGCCATTGTTAGGCGTCCATCGCCTCTGTAAAGCTGGTCGGAGTTACCTCCTTTCATTGTCATTGTTGGTGCTTTCATAATGAGGAAAGCGTTGAACAGAACAGTGCATCGTTCTGATGAGAGAGCTTGTAGACAGAGGTCCGTGTCTTCGTTGTATCTACCACGCCATCTAAAGTCAAGACTGTTGTCAATACAAAGGCATGAATAGACGTGATTGTTTAGGGAGAAAGGTGGCATTTTGCTTCCACATTGAAAGAACACGTAATTGGGGCCAGCAATTGCAAGATTGGAATATCGATCAATAAATTTTTCCATTGCCAAAATAGCCATACGTGAATCCATTGGGATCCGTTGCTTTTTGTAGAAGCGTCTGAAGTGAAAGATGTTGTCATCAAGGCACCAATGGCGTTCATGGCCTTCTTCTATTGAATGCTCCCAGATGAAGTTACGAACAGGGATTGAACCTAAGCCTAAATTTTTGAACGGTGTGATTAAGAGGTTAGCTTGAGGGATGTGTTCGCGGTAAAGGTGCTCCTCTTGCGGTTCTATGACGAGGTAGAAGGGTACTTTGTCATGCAGCAAGAATTTAGCCGTATGTCCGCAATCGTAACGGCCTTTGCTAATGACATAAACGGGATACTTAGGGTTTTCGGTCATCCTTCAACTCTTACTGAAGAAAGGTCTTGTCTTTCACGGAATGGATACCATTGTGAATCCCGCTTTTTGTCTGAAACAGGGAAGCCTAATAGATCACAGAATTTAGCTTTGTCTGTCATATTTTCAAACATGACGATTACGCGGTCAGGATCTTCAGCTGCTTCATATTCAGGCATTCCAACCCATTCTGCGGCGTGATCAACTGATGCGATCTCGTTAGCGTCTCTAGTGACGTAGAGGAGGTTGGCGAGCATTTTGTCGTCGTAACCAGTACCAAGGAGATCAGCTGTATCCATGATCTCTTTGAGGATTTCAGTCAGGGCTCGATCATCGACTTCACCAAGATGTGAGACCTCGTTGTCAGCAGCTAGGAGCTTGATGGCATTGATATGAGTGGAATGGATTGGGAGTCGAAGGATTGGGATTGATGTAAGGCCAAGAGATCTTGCTGCTGTGACTACACCGTGCCCAGCAAGGATGGTGTTATCAGATGCAACGATGACGTTGCGGTAAATGCCGTTATCAACGATTGACTTTTTGAGGTGTTCTAGCTGATCAGCTGGATGGTTTTTGTAGTTGCGAGGGTGTGGCTTGATGGTGTCAATGTTGACCTGCTCAATCTTGTGAGTAGCGAAAGTATCTTGATCAAGTAGGGCTTTAAGCGGATCGTCAGCAGCAAAATCAGAAAGGTCTGCTAGCTCTGAGAACAAGATTTCATCGTCCCAAGTGGACTGTTCAGCGATCTTGTTATCAGCAATGACGTAAGCCCGCTTCTCGTCGCTTGTAAGACCTTTTACTTGTCGTGCGGGTATGTTTTCCAGCTTAAGGCGTTTGGCGGCTTCTAAACGCCCATGTCCAGCAAGGAGAGTGTGTGTTTCGTCAACGATAATTGGCTGTGTGAAACCAAAGCGCTTGATGGCAGAGACAAGAGCTTTGATTTGTTCTTCAGGATGCTTACGCGAATTATTGGAATATGGAGAGACAGAACTGATCGGAAGGGTGATGTCCTCAACGTTCACTGATGGGGACGAAATAGTTGTCTGGATAGCGTTCATGTGACTCAAGAAGCTTTAGAGCTAGTGCCTTTGCCTGCTGAATGTTGGCAGGTGATCCTGCAATGATACGTGCCGTTTGCTGTCCTGACGGCCATTGGCGAAGGGATAAGTATCGGCCTGAGAAATCAAATCCATGTTGCTTTAGCTCAAAGTACATTTTTGAAATAGAAGATGGATTCTTTCAAACCTTCTTCTAACTGGATTTGTGGTGACCAATTTAAGTCGGCATAAATTTTTGAAATATCTGGCTTTCGTCTAACTGGATCGTCAGTGGGTTGTTCTTTGTAGTTGACAGAAGGAGTTTTGTTGAGCTGTTTATGGATTGTGTCTGATAGCTGCTTAATGGTAATTTCAGCAGGATTTCCAACGTTGTAAACGAGAGAACCTTTTGAAGCCATTACTCGAATTAGAGCTTCAACCGTATCTAATACAAAGCAGAAAGATCTTGTGGTTGACCCGTCACCATAAATGGTGTGCGGTTGGTTGGTCAGTGATTGACAGATGAAGTTGGATATGACACGACCGTCATTAACAGACATTCTTGGGCCATAGGTATTGAAGATTCTGACAAGCTTGACATCAACGTTATTGCTTAGCCAATAGTTGTAGGCAAGTGTTTCTGAGATGCGTTTGCCTTCGTCATAGCAAGCCCTAGGTCCAAGGGTATTGACGTTGCCAAAGTATGACTCTTGCTGAGGGTGTTCAAGGGGATCACCGTAGATTTCTGATGTGGAAGCAATGAGTAGACGAGAACCGTCTTTATTGGCTTTTTTTAGAACGTTCTCAGTGCCTCTGTAGCAAGTGGTGATGGTTTTGATTGGGTCGAGCTGATAGGCGGGTGGAGACGCTGGACAAGCAAGATGCCAAATGAAATCGTACTGACCATAGATGTGGTCAGTAACGCATTGAATTTTAAGACCGAGGTTTGCGTTTGAAGTCCATAGGTTTTTTGTTCTACCTGTTGACAAGTCATCAAGTGCTGTCACTTGATTTTTGGGATCAAGTAGTAAGCGGTCAACAAGATGTGAACCAATTAAACCCGCAGCACCTGTGACGAGATGAGTTGTCATTTGTTTAGAGCGCAGGTTCGACGTTAGCCCAAAAGCGGCCTATTTTAATTTTGCTGATATGGCTTGCAGTTACTTGATATTGAATCGCAAGTTCTTTGTTTGTGTAAGTGCCATTTGCAAGGAACTTTTTAATCATGGCAATTTCATGAATTTGAAGCTTTGTGTTGCGTGGTGGTTTACGTGTTCTTTGACGCAATAGCTGTTCGCGTTCGACTGTTGGCTTTTGCTGCTGAGTGGTTACAAAGCGGTGATCACATTCAGGACAAGAGCGATACCGAACTTTGATGTTGCCTTCGTAATGCCCGCAATAGATGCGAGTAAAGAAATGGTTGCAGTTAGGACAATGGACGATGGAAGCAAGATTTGGTGACATCAGAAGTCGAAGGGATCAGGTGTGGTTGAAGGGAAGGGTGATGAGCAAGGACGAACGTCGATGCCCAGTCTTTGGTTTGAAAGGGTAATCATTTTGTTTCCAACCTTTTCAAGAGTGATGCTGTCTGGATTGGAAGCATCTTTGACGACATAACCGTTCGACCATTTGCCGTTGCGAAGGATCTCGACAGGGGAGCGAAAAGGCAGTGTTTTTTTCTCTTCAGTGGTTGGTACATCTGTACCGCCCTGAGTGTTGTTATACATGTTCTTTTTGTTCTTTTCTGAGAAAGGAACAAAAGAAACAGAAAAAACAGGTTCTGAGTCTCTCAGGGCGGAATTGTCCCACCAAGCTTTTGCTGGTTCGCTTAGCTCGTAGAAAGCCTGTTTGCCTTGCTTTCGAGAGACAACAACCAAGCCTTTGGTCTTGAGTGTTTTTAGCTCTCGTCTGACAGCACTTGTGTGCTTGTTCATGTGGGCAGCAAGCTCGTCAGCGCCTACATCCACGTTCATCTCATGCTTGACCGTTAGCTCATCAAACACTTGGCAACGAACACCGGATAGCTCCATAATTCGCTGCCCTATCTTTTCAACGTGTTGTGCCGCTTCAAGACCATCCATAAAGGTCCAACCACCTTCAGTCAGATATTCACCCATCACTCCGCCAGAAGCATTGGATCCTCGACCCTTACCTGAAAAACCAACACGTCGGTCAGTACGGGCTAATCCATCTTCTTCTTGAGCCACCCAGCGCATAAGGATGCCCCAGCTAAAGACTGAGCTGATACTGCTGCTGCCTCTGCATTCAGTAATCCAATCCCATGTCGTTGGTCTTTTTACTGAGTGATGAATGATCAGCAGAGTGGCACCTGTCTTACGAAGCCTTTTAATGGCCGATCTGATGGGCTGTGCGTACCGAGAAGTGTTTTCCTCGATGCCGGTTGGCTCCATCATTGAGCTGAGGCTGTCAATAATTACCAATGGGAGTTGGTGCTTTTCAATCTCCTCACTCATGTGACGTAAGCCGTCTTTTGTGAAGTTGTACTCATCACCAGACTCAAGGCTGCAAAAGAAATCAATAGACCCTGGGTCAAGAGTCTGGTCTTCACCGACAATTTCTTCGCGCCTAAGCAAATGCAACCAGTCACCTTCGCTTTGGTCAGTTCCGAAAATCAAGACAGGCATACGTTCGCCTGGAACCGAAAGGTCACGGCCAAGGAATTGCTCATGACGATCACGTAAAGCAGCAATCAATCCGGTAGAGAAAGACGACTTACCAACCTTGGGCTGACCGATAACAACATTTGCCTCACCAAGCTTGATTAGGCCATCAAGAAGAAAGACGGATTCAGATGCTTGTAGTTTTTGGCCTGCTCTGTAGACCTGACCTTTATTTGTGCGTCGTTCTGCTGCATCAAGGTAAGACTGAAGGTCAACATCTTTTACGTCTTCGTCGATTTTTAGCTGGAAGGCTTGGTTCCTCATCAAGGGAAGCCAATCTCGCTCCCGCTCTGTCTTGATCAACGTTTCCGCGTGAACTGCTAGCTCGTAAAGAGATGTCTGAAGCTCCGGCTTGATGCTCTTTAAGCCTTCCGCTGTAGAAGTTGCTTGGCCATCTTTCTGGGTCATGCTCTTGATGTTTGGCAGGTGGATAGGCTTTTGTTGGTGAGTAAAACTCATCTTTCGGAATTGCTTTAAGCCTTTGCAATTCGCGGAATGCCGCTAATTCTTGACTGGGAGGCTTGGGGTGGTCTTTTTCCCATTGGCCTAAGGCTTTGTCTGAAGATTGCTTCCAGATCGAGAAGTAATCGAATGATTCGTCGTATTCGGCCAAGGGTGCGAGGGCTTGCCACTTAAGCAGCTCATAGGAGCGCTGGTTAGGCGTCACTTGATGTTTTCCTTTTTTGCATCAGCAGCAAGTTGTAGGAGCATGTTGATGTGAGCTGTTCTGGTCAAAAACTCTGGTTTGATCTTTTCAAGCTGATCAAGGACTTCTCCACTGATTTGGACCTTTGCTCCAGTAGGTTTGGTCATTTTTGGAAATAACTTGTACCTTTTTATTGTACAATACATACAACCGAGAGTCACAATGCTCACGCAAGACCCCAAGATCTCTTTCAATGAGATCAACCACCGTTACCGCTACGACGGTAAGTACATGGTCCATTCCGTCACCCGCGTTATTGACGATCTAACGCCTGATGCCAGAGAGCGCATCAATGCCACAAAAGATGGGCCTGACGGTTGGGCTACTCGAGGCAACACCGTTCACAATGCTCTTGAGCAGCACCTTTTGGGATTGGCGGGCAAGACTAAAGACGGTCTTGTCTACGACGAAAAATGGGCTCCGTGGATCGAACCGCTGCTTGACCATTGGCTATGGGAAGACTGCATTGTTGAAGCGGTAGAGCTGCGCTTGTGTGATCCCAAGAAAAGCCTCGGCGGATCCCTTGATTTCATCATCACTGACAAAAATGGGTGCAGATGCTTAGGCGATCTGAAAACAGTTGCCAAAGAAAATGCTATTGACGGCCGAAAACCTGCCGATAAACAATTAGGCGGGTACCTTCAGATGTTGCTTGATAGCCATCGCTTTTACGTGGACAAATGCGTGACGATGATTTCAGGCCCAGGCAAGACGGTTATAAAGACAAGCAAGCCAGACGATTGCCTTGCATTATGGATTGACGCATGGCAAAAGTTTGACGATCAGCAGCCTGATTTCTGATGCACAACAAACTGTTTAAGCATTACCAGGCCAAGATCGACAACAGGATTTGGCAGGACTATCAAAACGCAACCAACCCACAAAAAAAGGACAACGATGAGTGGATCTATCAACTGGACCAAGGTGCTTGGCGAGCTTGGGCTGGAATCACCAGGACGAGAGGAAGCGGTGCGTCTGGCAATCGAGGACACAAAAGCTCGGTACCTTGTCCACCCCAAGAAACGAGCAAAAGGTACCAGCAGCCGAAAAGTTAATCAGGTAAGCCGCAAAGGGTTGCAGGCAGCAGAGCGTCGAAACAAGTTCCCATCGCTGAAGCATGGAGCTGATTAGGTCACTTGTCCAACCATCTTGAGGCGACTCACTCGTCAGGTCCGCTCAAGTGTGATAATGTTGCAATGTGACTCACTCAATGAGTCACGCAACCCCTCTATCTACCTAAGGGAAATCAAATGGCCGCTACAAACGCCAAGCGCTACGACTTCCGCACGGAGCAAGAAAAGCTCGGTGCCATTGTTGATCGCGCAAAAGCTTCAATGACTGAAGCCCAGCGAGTCACAATTCAATCCGCTTGCAAAAACCATAGGTTCTGCAATCGCGTTCAGTTCACTCCTTTCTGCAAAGACGATCAACACGTAATGACCATGGGTCAGCTTGCTGACCTTGGAGTCAACGATCCTGGGATACAGCGCATTGATCCAAAAGCTATTGAGCGTTTGCTTTTTGGTGATTACGGAATGATCAGCCACAAAAAGAACACAGACGAAGCAAAAGACGCTGTTGGCAAAATTGCTGAACGGCCTTTGGTTGTTTATTCCCAAATGGACGAAGAATCAGGTCCAGAGCAGCCAGCAAATGCAAGCGGACGTCATCGCAACTTTGCTTGGCAAATCTTGGCATCTGCTGCTGGTGTCTCTTGGGATCTGCTTATGGAACAGCCAATGTGGGTTGACAAGACGATTGCTCGCACCAAATCCGAGTATTCAATGATGATGACGCTTGCCAATGGCCAGCAGTCACGCAAACAACCTGCCATTGAGCTTAAAAGCTATGCGCTGACGAAAAAAATGGTCGGCATCGAAGATGTATCTCAACTGGTAGCTACTCGGATCAATGCAACACAAGGTCAACAGGCTGACGTGATTGCAACCGGCGTTTCCATGTCGTTGCCTGCTTCTTACACCGGTGATGCCAGCTATGTATGGGATCGTGTCAAAAGTAGCTGGACAAAGGCCACACGACTTTCACCTAGTCACAAGAGCACAATGGTGGAAGCATTCAAGCTTGATGGAGACAAGATCAAATCCTTGATTCTTGCTCTTGGTGATCAAGTCAGTGATGTGATCGACGAAGAAGCAGAGCGCACAAGCGCCAAGCCTCTAAATGCTCGCGTCGTTGAGAAGCTCACAGATTTTGTCTGCGATCACTTCAACCTTGAGCGCGGCGCATGGCCAACTGATGCAGAGACTGCACGGAAGAAGCTTGAGAACTTGACTGCACGTCAATCACAGCTCACATCTTTCGTCTAACCACAAAAAAGGGGGGCCAATGGCCTCCCCCTATCTACCTCCCTGACTTTACCGTGAACTCACTTTCCCTAACGCCCAACGATGGGCAACTTTCAGGCAGCTATTCGCCTGGAGTCTTAGACCAATACAACGCTACTGAACTCGATCAAATTGACAAGGTTCAGTATGCAGGCAAGATCATTGACGAAGCGCAGCACGGCTTTCAGTGCGAAGTGATCCGCCTTAAGCAACTGCTGGATGGCCAAGACCAAGCCGAAGGGATTGAAACTTACAACTGTCACAATTCCAGCCGCTTTTGGGATGGAGCCCGCTCTGGTCACTTTGGTGAAAAACTGAAAGAAATTTCTAACAATGGACAGCGCGGAACTGTTCAACGGTGGGTCACCGCTAACGAAGCTGCTTCAATTTTGCTTGATTCTAGAGTATCTCGAGATACTCTAGACCTGCCTTTTGAGTTGGCTCGCGAACGCGGCATAGGCCAAACCGCTCTCTGCACTTACATGCGGTTGTTCCCTGAGGCCAGGCAAATGGCAACTCATTACTTCACCGTGACTGGCGAGCTGCGCAGCGACATGCTCCAAGAGTTTGAGCAGATCATTCGTGAGTTTCCTGATCGGACAGCAGAAGTCACAGCAGCAATCACGGCTCGAACGTTAACTGTTCCCTCGCATTTCAAAGCTCAAAAAGAAGAGTGGAGGCAGGCGATTGCCATAGAGAAAGCTCTTGCCGCAGAAAGAGAGCATCAAGCCAAACTGGCTGAAGCTGAAGCTGAAGAAGAGCAAATGGAGGACTACACACCCGAGCCTTCAGAGGAAACGCATGTTGGCGATCAGCCTGACGTGGAAGATGTCACCCGTCGCGTTGCTCCAAGCCGTCAATGGTTTGAAAGTGATGCAGGGGTAATGAAAGTCAAAAAGGTTGTTGGCAATCTTGCTGAACCATTGCCTGATTTGCTGACTGGTCTGACGGGGCTGAACAAAGCGTTGATTGACCAAGCCGAGCACAGCGGAGTCATGCACAATTACGCGGCATTTTGGGCTGGCTATGACCGATTTGCAATGTCACCGTCTGCGGCCAAGCGCACATGGGGCAGCAATGGACGGCTTGAGCGTATGCGGAAGTTAAGAGGGTTGCTTATTGAAGTGCAGCAGCGAATTGACATGTACGTTCAATCGACAACTCCACCAGAAAACATTGAATACCCAGAGGAGTCATGACTGACACTCCGCTGCTCGAATGGCGGGACCACCTTCCGCCTCATGCGGACAAGCTGCAACAGGGCTGGCTGCTGTGCAAGGAGAAGAACCCCACTCTCCTCCGCCAGTGTTATCAGCTTTGCTTGACGGCCAAGCGTCGCGGCATCACACGTTGGTCAGCTGATGCGTTGTTCCATGTCTTGCGATGGGAAACAGCAGCATCGACCAATGACCTGGCTTTGAAGGTCAACAACAACTACAGCAGCCTCGCGGCCCGTGACCTGATGAGCCAATACCCAGAACTTGAAGGCTTCTTTGAGTTACGGGTAAGAAAGCCTCGGGGCAACTACGGCCAAGTCCATTGAGCGTCCCAAGTGCGGGACACTAGGCCCACGATGTGGTACCATTAACGGCATGGACTTCCACCACTCCACCCTCCTTGCTGAAGAACAACGCCAAGCGCTTGAAGATTCTCAGCCCCCAGCCCCAAAGACTCACAGTTTCTATGTCATCACTCCCCTTTGGGAAGAATGGGCAGAGTCAGCAGACGAACTAAAAGAACTTCTGCTCTCTGCCTATGCAGGCAACCTCGAAGCCACGATTGACATCGTCCCTTTCTGAATCATGCTCGAAAGTTCACCTTCTATCAAAGTCAATGTCCGACTCCCACACTCGCTCCGTGAAGCTGCCCTCGCTGCATGTGAAGCCGAATCAAGAACGTTCTCAAACATCGTCCGCATCGCCCTCCGCGAGTGGCTCGAAGACAACAAGTACCTGGACTAAAACACTTTTGATCTCAGCCCTTTCGTTCTTTCTTGGTTACACCCACGCCGCCCTTTCCTATCGCCAGCATGTCCCTCAATTTAACGACACAGGGTCTCTTGGACTTGTACATCAGCAAGCGCAAGGAACAGAAAACGCTTGACGCTTTTGTTACTTCCCTCAAAGATCAACTCTGTAAAACCATCGAAATGGGTGAGTTCAAAGAGTTTGAAGAAGAGGGTCAGTACAGGCTTCCTGGCTTGATCATTACTTCGGTCAAGCGCAAAACCTTCAAATACAGCCAAGCCGTTGCTGACCTCAAGGAACAGGAAGAATTTGAAGGCATTGCCGTTCAACGCCTGACAGAATCTTTCTCTTTCAAGGTTACTGATGAGTGATCACCTGACCTTTACCGTTCACGCTTCAGCGGCTCCACAAGGCAGCAAGCGGCACGTAGGCAACGGCATCATGATCGAGTCATCCAAGCGGGTCAAACCGTTCAGACAAGACGTGAAATTTGCTGCTCTTAATGCAAAGCCGCCTGACTGGAAAATGGACGGTCCCTTCCGTATTGAAGTTTGCTTTCAATTCATCCGCCCCAAGTCGCATTTTACCAGCAAAGGAGCATTGACTAAGTCAGCACCGTCTTATCCAACCGGACGGAATGTAGGCGACATCGAAAAACTTCTACGCGCAGTTCATGACGCTTTGTCTGAAGTTTTGTTTACAGATGACTCGCAAGTTGTTGAATGCCACTGCTACAAGCTTTACCGTCCTGAACCCGCCACCCACATCTCTTTGACTCATGTCTGAAATCGTTAAAGCCTTAATCAAATTTCACCAATCCGTTGACAGGATTGACAAGAATGCCCGTGGTAATTACGGGAAGTTTGCTGACCTTGCCAACGTTCTTTCAATCGTTACGCCACCACTGCTCGCCAATGGGCTGGTGTTGACCCAGACGTTTGAAGAGGACTGCTTGACCACCACCCTCCGGCACGTAAGCGGCGAAACGATCAGCTCCTCGACGATGCTGATTATCAGCGAAGGACGTAACAAGACGCAGGAATGGGGCAAGGCTGTGACGTATCAGCGTCGCTATGCCGTCTGTTCGGTTTTGGGTTTGGTGGCGGACATGGATACTGATGCAGAGGCAACGCCTGAGCCTGCACCTGCCAAGCCTGCCGCTAAGCCTGTTTCTGTTCCTTCTGCATTAGAGGATCCCCTTACAGCTGATGAACGCAAGATGGTCCTTGCCTTAGTAAAGGACAAAATGGCATCGATCAAGCCCAAGGAGGCACAGATCTGGCTGCAAGACCTGACCACTGCTTTCTATGCCAAATTCCCCGATGAGGCAGACTCCGCACGTCTCAGCGATGCGATCAACACCCAAGCCCACGCCGAGTTCCTTCATGCCTACCTCAAGTGACGACAAGCTCTCAGAGATCAAACAGCAACTTTTCTCTATCGCGAATCATGACCACTCACACCTCCTCCTTGAACGCCGCTTCTCCGAGTGGAATTGCAAATGCTTGGCTTCTGCGCGAGCGCGTGCAGCCTTCAACATCTTGGCCGAAGAGCACCCGATTCACGCTAAAAACGTTTCAGGGTTATCTCTTGTCGGATACACAAAAGATTGGGCTTCAGGCTTCTTTGTGGACTAACGACAAGACCAAGGCTCAGATCTACTACGACCTTGACAACGCCTTCAGGAAAAGCGCAATCCTTGAAACCATTGCTAACTGTCCTGTTGAAGTGGTGAGAGTTGACTAACGAGCATTACGACCTTGACTACCACCGCGCCATGCAGGAGGCGTATCAACGCCAAAATCCTCACGCATCTATCCCCGTCTATGTTCAACCCCATGACTACAAACTATTTCTTGACTATTGCACGCGGCACAACCTGACCGCCTCTGCTGCCTTTCACACTCTTTTGAACCTCACTTAAATGGCTGACTTCACTTCTAAAATCTCACTGTCAATGTTCCCCGTTAAGGAGAAAAAAAGCGACAAGAGCCCAGACATGACCGGCGACATCGAAATTCCAGCATCAGTCATCAGTGAGCTTGTGACGTACCTGCGCACAGCTGACCCAGTCATGAACTGGAAGGATGAACCAGTGGTCAAGCTACGCTCTAGTGTTTGGAGCAACGAGATGAAGAGTGGCGGCAAGTATCTAAAAGGTCTTGTCAGCCCTCCTCTCGAAAACACTCAAGCGGCACCAGCGCCAGCAGCCAACGACGACGCTTTGCCTTTCTGATGCCTACCGACCCGTTCAGTGAATACCTCGAAAGCATTGGACGGGTTCCTTTGCTAACAGCAGAAGAGGAAATCTTCCTTGGACATGCTGTTCAGGAAGCAAAGCACGTCGAAGCGTCTGTTCCGGTTGACGAGCAGACAAGCAAACACAAGCGCATCATCCGACGCGGCAAGAAGGCTAAAGATCGGATGGTGTCTGCCAATCTGCGCCTAGTGGTCAGCATCGCTAAGAAGTGGTCCCACGCCAGATTGCACCTTGAATTGATCGACCTAATCCAAGAAGGCAACATCGGCTTGATCCGTGCTGTTGAGAAGTTTGACCCAACACGCGGCTATAAGTTCAGCACCTACGCCTATTGGTGGATCAGACAAGGGATTGGCAGATGCATCTCATACCAAAACCGCATGATCCGCTTGCCAGGGACAGCAATGGTGGTGCTGGGTAAGGCCAAAGACTTTGCGATCGCTTACTACGCTGAGCATGGCGAGATACCAACGACTAGGCAGTTGGCAGAGCACTGCGGCATTACAGAGGAAAGCATGATGCATTACCTCGCTCATCGCTCTGACGTGACCAGCCTCGACACTCCAAGTTCAAGGCGAAGCGATAACGACATGGGACCGCTTAAGGACATCCTGCCTGACCCGTTGAGCCTTGAAGACACAAACTTCTTTGACAAGGAAGCAGAAACTGAGCTTGATGCCTACATCCGCAACAAGTTGAACCCAACCGAACAATTGATCATTCGCAGGCGTTACGGGATGGGGGACTATGCCCCAACAACGTTGACAGAGATATCAAAGGAGCTTGGTGTCTCGCGTGAACGGGTGCGCCAAATAGAGATGAGAGTGATCAGAAAGCTGCAATTGTGCATGGAACACTCAATGATCAAGAAGCTTTGCAGCTAGCTAAGGTCTAATTGCATCAACCCTTGGTTTTAGTGACGAAGTTAACCCTTGAAGGCTTTACGAACTTCTTTATTCATTTCCAAGGCGAAACGCATCAAATGGACGCCATCGGTGAGTTATGGCGGAAGATGCCGGTGTCGCTTTTGGCAGAAGATGCCGATTGGGTGAAGAAGTACCGCAGCGGCACGAAGCCAGCGCCCATTAGCGTCATCAACCAAGCGGGGCTGGATTTAATCAAGGCTTTTGAAGGGCTGCGCCTAGAGGCGTACCTGTGCCCAGCTGGGGTGGCAACGATCGGCTATGGCTCCACGGGTGACAATGTTTACCTAGGCATGACGATTACAGAGAAAGAGGCTGAAGACCTGTTGCGCCTTGACCTCACGCGGTTTGAAGATTGCATCAGCTGTCAGGTCAAGGTGCCGTTGACAGATAACGAATATGCAGCGCTGGTGAGCTGGGCATTTAACACCGGCTGCGGTGCTGTGAAAAGCTCGACGCTATTGCGCAGGCTGAATGCAGGTGAACCTAAAGCAAGGGTGATCAGCGAAGAACTGATGCGATGGGACAAAGTAAATGGTGAGTCGCTTGAAGGGTTGACCCGTAGACGTAAAGCTGAAGTAGACCTAGCTCTTAACGGTTCGGTGCCTGCGGTCAAGACTGGCGGCAAGTTCACGCCCGACTCGTCCTTTGATGAGTACGTCACGCCCCACATTCAATACGGTGAGCTTGCGCTATGGGAAGAAGCAAGGCGGTTCGACAGCCAAGAGCAGTGCGACGTGGCGCTAGAGCTGTGTGACTTTCTGGAGGAGGCTAGGGAGTATTTCGGCGGTGCGCCAGTCATTATCACCAGCGGCTACCGTCCACCAGCGATCAATGCAGCGGTTGGTGGGGCAAGTAATAGCGAACACCTCTATAAGCCAGGCTGTGGTGCTATCGACTGGTACTTGCAAGGCATCGGCTTAGATGGCCTACAGGATTGGTGCTTGGCTAACTGGGGCTACAGCACAGGGAAAGGCGCTCCAAAAGGATTTTTGCACACGGGAATTCGTGCTGATCACGGCAGGCACGTCTGGAATTATTGAGCTATCGTTCCAGTTCAACTCAACAAAGTTGTCTTGTCCCGAAGTAGCGGCGGAGCTGCTTGTCAACAGTCACGTCAGGCGCGCGAGCCGGTGACACTCCCCAACCCTTTTAGTAGGCGACAGGTTCTGCAGGTGCTTCGACTACCTGGAACGCTCCAGCTCCGTCGTTGTCGTAAGCCACAAGGGTTGCAGCGTATTCTGTTTCCTGCTTGCGCTTGGCAATTGCTGCGTCGAACTCCTCGGGGGTGTTCTGCAGTTGCTCTTCGAGCCAGCTGATTGCTACCTCTTCGGTGACAGCATCCAGGGCGACATCGCCGTAGGGTGTGGCGAGTTTCAGCTGATTACTGAGCGTTCCATCCGCATTGGAGTAGGCCCAGTTAAGGGCAACGACGTTTTCTTCGCCGTCAACGATCATCTGGTTGATTGAAAAAGGCATGACAGTAGAAAGCTTGGGGTTAGTTTAAAGACGGGTGGGGTATTAAGCTCCGGCTGCGTCGAGGCGTGCTTCGAGTTCTTCGATGCGTACCAAGGCTGACTGGAGCGCTGTGTATAAACGAGCTTGGAGCATTCCGTTGTCGTAGGTGCGGATTGGTCCTTCTTCGTCTGAGCGTGCCACCTTATTGCCGTCTTCGTCTTCGACCATGGGTTGGACAACCATTTCGGCTGGCACCTCATCAGCCATTGGGCCGTAGCTGGTGGCTTCATTGCCGATGAAGTTGTAGGTGTAATAAGGCGTTGATTTGATTGTCTCCCATGCAGTGTCAGCATCGATAGCGACGATGTTTTCTTTTAGTCTGCGTTCTGAAGATATGGGCTGAATTGTTTGATTAACGGCTTGGATTGTGCCCGTACTGCCTATTAAGTAGATGTTAGGCACTGAACTAAGATTTCCACCTACTCTTATGCTGTCTTTAAAGTTACCGGCTCCATTTTTAGTGAAAATGATAGTTCTGTAATCGGTAGGGGAGTTTCCGTAGCCACCAGAATAAACAGCAAAGATTTGATCAGAGCCAGATGTAGCATCTGATGGATGCAGAATTATACTGCCTTTGTTGTATTGAGCCGTGCCGGTATTGTTTGTAAGTGGGCCATTGATCAAAATACGGCTCTTGCAATCAATACTCCCGTTCGCGTACAGCGTGATGTTCGGCGATTGCGGGTTGTTGTTGATGACAGTCCCGCCGACTACTACCGCGCCATCCCCCCTCACGCCAAAGATGGTGGCATCGTCTTTTAAGACATTGATAAGAGCGTGCGCCTGCGTCGAATAGGCCGTCCCGTCCATTTTGATCGATAGGCAGGATCCGAAAGGAGCACTTCCGGCGTTAGAGAATGCATTGCCGATTAACTTGGCATAGCTTCCATCGGTAGAGGGGTGGTAAACTTCCCAGGTTTTTCCTATTCCTTTGCCGTCCGCGTTCAAGCTGATGTTCGGCCCGGAGGGTGTGCCGTCCGGCAAGTTTGTTAAGTCTCCCCCTATATATAAAGAGCCATCTCCTTTTGCTTCAAACGTTATATCTGTGTCGTTGTAACCCCTGAAAATAGGGCGACTTGTGCCGCTGACATAGCAGAACATTCCCCCAGTGTCTGCTTTGAAGTAATTGCCAACGCCATTAGAAGCAGTACCTCCGTTGCCGCCAACGTCTAAATCCCCAAGAAACGTAGCACTGCCGTCCGTAGCATTCAGCGTAATTTTATCGGTGCCTAATGTAAGGTCACCGGTCATGTTATCACCGGTTACATTGACGTAAATATCATTAAATACAACAGATGATGCTACCCATTTTTCATTATTTGTCCATACATAAGTTACACCATTAGTGCTTTTAGCTGGTGTGCTATCT
>WLWF01001739.1_pt1 | contig 16926 bp, 22 predicted proteins | sample 6718331 | NCBI WGS metagenome assembly WLWF01 (sample SAMN12718692, study PRJNA515312) | sponge metagenome | isolation source: marine sponge | host: Mycale hentscheli | place: New Zealand: South Island, Marlborough, Capsize Point | collected 2003-05-01
CAAGAAAACAAAAAAATATAAAGGACAAAAAGATATTGGTCAGATAAAATCTGTAGCAGACTTATATGACAACGTAAAAGATTACAAAGTTAGTAAGGATGAAATAACAAAGACTAAAGCAGAAAGATTAAGAGATGATGTCGAGAAAGTTTATGAAGACGATAAATGGTTAATCATAGTACCTAAATCTAAAGAAGCTTCTTGTCACTATGGTGGTGGACAAACTAGATGGTGTACAGCATCGAAAACATCTAATTATTATGACCATTATAACAAACAAGGACCACTCTATATGATGATGTATAAAGAAGATGCGGGTAAACCACCATCTGACAGTAGAAGTCACCAGTTTCATTTTGAAAGTAACTCATTTATGAACGCAGACGATAGAACTATTGAGTTAGGTCCGTTCTTTGCTACATATCCTGAACTTAAACCATTCTTTAAAGAAAAGTTTGCAAAGTTTATGGGTAAAGATTATGGTAAACAAGTACAATTAAGATACCCTAACGACACAGCATCTAAATATATTTCTATTTATGGGTTCGATGAGTTCTTTGAAGCTTTACCAGAAAGTTTAGAAAGATTAGATATTGAAATATCAAGTAATAGAGGGTACAGTCAAAAAGAACAAAAAACACCAGCTTTTAGATTACCAGATGATATAACAAGATTTAAAAATTTAGAAATGTTACATATTGAAGGTATGTTAAGTGAGTTACCAGATGAGGTAGGTGAGTTACAAAACTTACAATTTATATCTATACCTAACAACCCTAACTTAGTACACATTCCAGAATCAATAGTTAATCTACCTAATCTACAAGTACTAAATGTTAAAAATAACTCAAAAATGGTAATACCACACAAAATTATGGAAAAGGCAGCCTGTGGTGAACTAGTATTAATTAAAACTCAACCAGACCAGTCCTTTGGAGTTGGGGAATGTTCAAATGGACAAAAAGTAGTAGTTAATTACGTTGATAATCAAGGTGACTACAAAACTGCTGAAGAAGCAGAGAATTCAATTAGTTAAAAAAACTTTCTAAACCTTCTTGTCTAATCACAAAATTTATCATATAATTATATTGAATTAAAGAAACATGCGGGTGTAGCTTAATGAAAAGCGGCATACATTCCAGTAGGTAGATGGTGATTCATTTCACCCACCCGCTCTAATATTTAAAATTAACTATGGCAAAATTAAGAAAACACGGACAAACTAGTAGAACTGAGAGAAGAAGAGAAGCGGAACTTCGACAAGAATACTATAACAGTCTTACACCACAACAAAAATTAGATAGATTACCTATTAATGGTGAGTCAAAAAAAGAAATAAAAAGACTAACTCATTTAATAAAATTTGGTAGAAAAATTAACGAAGCAGCAACACCTTCTAAAACAAAAAAAATGAAGGACATAAAACCATCAAGAAGAGAAAGGTGGGAAAATAAACAAAAAAACAACAATTAATATTATGACTGAACAAGTATATAACTTTTTAAAAACAGAAGCACAAGCAGATAAAGCAAAAGCACTAGCTAGTCTTCACCTATTAACTAATCACCCAGCAGGTATTGGTGACCACTCAACTAAAGATTATTGGGGTAACTGTAGTGAAGCACTCACACTATTAGCTTCAGCAGATGAAAGGATAGAAATATTGGAAAAATATTTTAACGCTCCCATACCTACAGAAGAAACAAGTACAGAAGAAAAAGACAAATAGTAAAAACTATTTATAGGGGCTTGACAGGAACAAATTATTAGTATATAATTAAAGAAGAATTTAAAAAATAACCATAATGAATTTAATCGACGCCATACAACAAAGAGACACATTGACTGAAAACGGGATGACCACAAACTCATCCTCACTTAATCACTGTGTTAATCTATTTTTTCAAATAGGAGCGATGCGTGGTACGAGTAAAGAGAAACTTTTCGCCAAGGTTTCGAAAGCTTTTAATGAAGACCCTCTCACAACAATTAGAATTATTTTTTGGGCACGTGATGTCCGTGGTGGAGCTGGTGAGAGACAAATCTTCAGAGATTGTTTATTATGGTTATGTGAAAACCACAGAGAAATACTACATAAAAACATTCATTTAATTAGTGAATACGGTAGATGGGATGATGTGTTAACACTAGTAGGGACTCAGAATTGTTGGGAATCTGCACTAGATTTAGTTAAGACAGCTTTAGAGAAGGAAGACGGACTATGTGCAAAATGGATGCCTAGAAAAGGTACCAAGGCTAACATTATACGTAGGTACCTTAGAGTCTCACCAAAACAATACCGTAAGTTATTAGTAGGACTAACAAATGTGGTTGAAACCAAGATGTGTGCAAAGGACTGGTCAAGTATCGAGTATTCGAAACTTCCGTCCCTAGCCTCGTCAAGGTATCAGAAAACTTTCATGAAGAATGACGAGGAGAGGTATGAGGAGTACAAAAGAGCTTTAGTTGATGGTAAAACTACAATCAACGCTGGAGCTGTATACCCTTATGACATCACTAAATCCATTAAATATGGTGGAGAAAAAGATGTTGCACAAGCACAATGGGAGTCTCTTCCAAATTACATGGAAGGTATTAGTGAAAGAGTATTACCAGTAGTTGATACTTCAGGTTCAATGACAAATCCAGCAGGGAATAACGGTAACGTTACTTGTATGGATGTTTCAATATCATTGGGTCTGTATATCTCAGAGAGAAATGAAGGTGTTTTCAAAAACGCATTTATAACATTCTCTTCGAGACCACAACTACAATTACTCGAAGGTTCGTTAGCCGACAGGTTAGACCAACTGGAGAGAGCAGACTGGGGGATGAATACTGATTTACAAGCAACGTTTAAGTTAATCTTGGACCAAGCAGTAAAACACAATGTTCCACTATCGGAGATGCCAACCAAAGTTCTTATCCTTTCGGATATGGAGTTTGACCAAGCAACTAGTGGACAATGGGATAGTGTAACAGAATGGAACCCAACTGCACAAAGAATGATTAAAGGGATGTATGAGGAAGCTGGTTACGAAATGCCAGGGATTGTTTATTGGAATATCCAAAGCAGACAAGACAATGTACCAAGTCGTTTCGACGAGATGGGAACAGCATTAGTATCAGGGTTCTCACCCTCAATCATGAAAAGTATCTTAAGCTGTGAGGAACTTACCCCTTACAAAATGATGATGGAGACTATCGGGTCCGCTCGATACGAACCAATCAAGGTCTAATGGGTAGACCAAAGAATCTCTTCGGCAACTTAAACTAACAAAGAGAGAGAGGTGGACATTATTCCCCACCTTGATGATAAAATAAACTAGGAATAAAAAATGATTCTGACTACCCAAAAGATTAAAATTCTTCACCCCCGGGTGATTTTTATATGAAAGGAAGATTACTGCAATCTTTACAATTACTAAAATTAAATTGAAACCTCTTCCTGAGAATCCTCGTATTTAACCATACGGGGATTTTTCTTTTATGGGAATTTTTTCTATATTTATTATATATGAGAAAGTTATTAACAATATTACTAATGGTGTTGTCGTTTACATCCTATTCACAATGTGTAATTAATCAGTCACATGTTATATCTCCAGCTGGTCCTTATTCTCCAGGACAAACCGTAACAGTGTGGTATACGTTACAAGATTTTACTGGAATAAATATAAACTGGATACACGCCATCCAAATCAACTTAGGGGTTGGGTGGGTAAACTTAACACCAACAAACACACCTGGAAATCCATTCGGTTCAACAGGTAATTGGTTGTGGGATTTACAACACACATACCCAAGTGGTTTTAACTTTGGACCAGGATGGAGATTTGTTAATTCAGGAACAGCAGGATGGGGAACTAGCTCTAACGGCCCATTTATCATCAGTTTTCAAGTAACAGTGGGGCAAACATGTACAAACGAAGATTTAAGTATTAGTGTAGAGGTTTTCGATGATTGTACAACAGGAGGTTGGGCTAACGGAAATTGTTGTAACGACCCAGCATATCAAATATACAACGGAACCGTTCAAGTAGTAACACCTATTACTTCGAACATAAATCATTATTAAAAAAAATAAATTATGAAAAAACTTATTACAATCTTACTTGTCCTCTTTGGACTAACGACTTATAGTCAAACAACAATCAATCCGGACACAGTATGTGCAAACGCAGTAGGTGAACAATATTTTGTCACCAATACACCTACATCAACCTATCAATGGACAGTTACAGGTGGAGGTGGCGTCCTACAAACAGGTCAAGGAACAAACTCAATTACCGTAGATTGGGGTGGGGTTTCAGGACTTTTTCCAAATGCAGTGGAAGTTATTGAAACCAATGCAACTAACTGTCCGGGAGTACCAGTACTTTTAGATGTATTTGTGTTAGAGTTAAATGGGAATCTTATTGGACCATTCTGTCCAGGAGACCCAACAACACCACTAGTAGGAACTCCAGCGGGTGGAACTTGGTCAGGAACAGGAGTTGTAGCCAATTCATTCCAACCATCTACTGGTGTGGGAAATTACGTATTAACTTATTCTATGGCTGGTTGTAACACAACAATAAATGTGGTCGTTAATAACGGACCAGTTACAGGACCAATACAACACTTTTAATATGAGATGGTTAGTATATATACTACTACCACTTCAATTATTTGCTCAAGAAACTTACACTAATTGTGAGGGAATAGCACCACAAAATTATCAAGTAAGTTATGATGTGGATAAGGTATATTATTGGGATATAATAGGTGGAGAAATACTATACAATAATAATAATTCTATTACTGTACAATGGCCTGATTCTATAGGTACCTATATTTTATCGGTACACACAACTAGATTTGGTTGTGAAGGAGATACATCCTACCATGAAGTAATTGTAGAGGATTGTCCTTACCTACAAATATTTGTACCTAACTCATTCACACCAAACCAGGACGATTACAATGAAACATTTTATGTTCACGGTGCTGATAAAAACGATATAGAGTTAATGGTTATATATAATAGATGGGGTGAAGTGATATATCAAACAACAGATAACATTCCATGGGATGGAAAGAATTGCCAGGTAGGGGTCTACACATACTCGATTAGGACACACAACCAACATTATACAGGACACGTTACTTTGATAAGGTAGTTTGAACTTGTAAGATTTTAAAAATCAAAAATAATTTAATAGTGGACAATCTTAATTATTTTTTCTATTTATTATATGAAATAATAATTAAATTAAAAATTAAAAAATGAAAAGAATTTTATTAGCACTATTAGTTATGTTTGGACTACAAACACAAGCACAAATAAATTATTGTGATTCAATGATTGTTAATGGGCCCCAGAATCAACCTATTTTTGAGGTTGTTGGGGTCAACACCTTTATTGATTATTGGGTAACAACATCAAATGACGGAGTGATATTCCAAGAAGATAGTATGAGTACATATCATATGGTCTATAACTTCCAATTTAACTATGATACACTGACAACTTGTATTACTTATGGTATGGGAGCGACTACTACATGTTGTGTAAATTGGATATGGGATGCAAATATGTGGTTAAAGATGAGTATGCAACAACAACCATATTTTTGCTGTGACTCAATAACATATTGGATAGACCAAAGTCAAGGATTTAATATAGGACTTGACACATCAGGTATGGTTCATAATCCTGACTCTATGACAGTATATTGGGGTATATGTACTGGATATACAGGAGGTGGTACTTGTTATACAGGTTCAGGTATGTATGATTATTTTCCACAAATCACAACATCAGACACAGTAAAAGTTGGTTATGATATATATATTTATGAGAACGGTTCAGTAGAAGTATGTAGTGTAGAAGAGTGGTTAGTATTTGACCAAAATAGTTTTTCATGGGTATTACTTAATATGACACCAACTTCAATAAATGAACTAACATTTAATAGAATTAATGATGGTAAAATTTATGACTTACTAGGTAGAGAATTAACTGAAATTCCAGTAGGTAAACTATACATGAGAAATCAAAAATTATATATTACTAGATAATAGTTAATAACATAAAAATAATTAAACCGAAACTTAAAACTTTCGGTTTTTTTTTATATATTTGTAATATGAACTTAGGATATGCTTGTATAAATATGACACTTGGGGGACAGAAGCCCAAGATTACCACTAATAGGTCTATGATTAAAAAAACCTTTATAGATAAGGGTATGGACTATGCGGGTGAACTTTCTTTACTTAATTCCAGAGACCTATGTGAAATAGTAAAATGGAACGTAGAGAATGGTATTAATTTTTTTAGAATCTCATCGGATATTTTTCCTTGGGCTTCTGAGTACAATATAGAAGACCTACCCCAATACCAAAGAATCAAGACTGTTCTTTCTAGTTGTGGGAATTACGCGAGAGATAAAGGTGTTAGATTAACTTCACACCCAGGACCATTTAACGTCTTAGTTTCACCTAGAGAACATGTGGTACAAAATACAATAACAGACCTAACCAACCACGGTAAAGTATTTGACTTACTTGGTTTAGATAGAACACCATACAATAAAATCAATATACATTGTAATGGTGTTTACGGTGATAAACAATCTGCACTCGATAGATTCTGTAAAAACTTTGAGTTACTCCCTGAATCAGTCCAAAAACGTCTTACAGTCGAAAATGATGACAAAGCTAGTATGTATTCGGTAAAAGATTTAATGTATATACATGAACGTATTGGTATTCCTATTGTATTTGACTATCATCACCATAAGTTTTGTACAGGTGACATGACAGAACAAGAAGCCCTTGAGTTAGCCATCTCTACATGGCCTAAAGGTATAACCCCAGTGGTACACTACTCAGAGTCCAAAGCTTTACACGAAAGTAATAATAAATTAAAACCACAAGCACACTCAGACTACATAAATAACCTACCAAATACATATGGTAATAAGGTAGATATTATGGTAGAATCTAAAGCAAAAGAATTGTCTATTTTACCACACTTAAAGTTAATATAGATTTAACAATTACTTAACATCGAATGCTATAACTAATCCTATTTATGAGTATGGAAACACTACAACCAAAAATAGATATAACACCGGTTCTATACATAGTACTAATGGTAGTTGTATTTGCACTAGGAACAATTTAGTACGTTATTATTTGTTCATTCACACATTTTTTCTTATCTTTGTACCATACAAGGAGGTGGCACACAGGGTCTGGTAACCAACAGGTTATTTCATAGCTGGTGTAGATTGGGCAGAACTCTAAACGAGAAAGGAACCCCCCTCTTTGTTTTTTAAAAATTAAAAAATATGACAGATAAATTTATAAACACCGGCATAATAAACTCATACAAATTACTTGTAGGTGAAAAAACAATGGATGAGATTATTACAAAAACAGAACTACCCATATTTTTTATTAACCCAGAAATAGATGATGATTACGATAATGAAGATTTAGATACTATGATAGATTATTTTGTATCTACAGAAGAATATGAAAAATGTGCTATATTAACTAAACTAAAGACATAAGTGTGAAAGAAATAGACCAGATGTTAAAACAATGGATTCCGGTAAACACCATTATAAGAGAACAATTTAGAAAAATAATAATTAAGGAAATGGCTCGCCAATTTGAAGCAGGCCTTAAAAGTAATAATAAAAAATGAACGAAGCTAAAGATTTAAAAAGAATACAAGAATTTGTGACTAGACTAAAGTCCACAAACTCAACTAATGATAAGATTGATATCATTAAAGAGTATAATGATGACTACACAATTAAACAAGTTTTAAAGTATACGTACTCACCGTTCAAACAATTCCACCTAACCAGTACAACAGTTAAGAAAAATAAAAAGTTAGAACCTAGAGAAGGGTACAACGATTTATTTTATTTATTAGATGCATTAACTAAACGAACTATAACAGGTCATGAGGCAATTCAAAGTGTTAAAGGATACACACAACACATGGAAGAATGGCAACAAGATTTAATTTTTTGTATTCTAGATAAAAATTTAAAAACAAGAACTGGAGCTGACCTAATAAACAAAGCAATACCAAAATGTGTCCCAACTTTTAAGGTAGCGTTAGCTAACTCTTATGATAAACAAAAAGGTAAAGTTAATTTTGACACACAAACATGGTTTGCTTCACACAAGTTAGATGGGGTTAGATGTTTAGCTATGGTAGATGAAAATGGCCAATGTAATTTTTACTCTAGACAAGGTAAGACATTTGACACTTTAGATACTCTTAGAAAAGAAATAGAAAGTTTAGAGTTAACTAATGTAGTTTTTGATGGTGAGGTGTGTATAGTTAATGATAATGGTGTAGAAGACTTCCAAGGTATTATGAAGGAAATTAAAAGAAAAGACCATACTATTAAAAATCCCAAATACAAAATATTTGATTATCTCACATTAGAGGAATTTGATACACAAACCAGTACACGAAATTTAAGTTTAAGATTAAGTACTTGTGTTAAACCTAAACTAAATTGTGTAGAGATGTTAGAACAATGGAAAGTAGAGTCGGACGAACACTTCCAGGAGTTAGCAGAACTTGCTACTAAAAATAACTGGGAAGGTTTAATATTACGTAAAGATTGTGAATACAAAGGTAAAAGAAGTAACGACCTACTTAAAGTGAAAAAATTCTTTGACGAAGAGTATGTTGTAAAATCTATAGAAACTTCCACACATAGAATTATTGTAGATGGGTTAGAAGTTGAAGAAGAGATGTTAAGTAATGTAGTAATAGAACATAAAGGGTGTGACGTAGGTGTAGGTTCTGGATTCGACCAATCAGAAAGAAGAACGTATTTTAAAAACCCAGAACTTATAATTGGGAAAACAATCACAGTACAGTACTTTGAAGAAACCCTTAACCAGGATGGTTGTCATTCACTAAGATTTCCAGTAGTAAAACATGTGTATGATGGGGTTAGAACTACTTAAAGTTCCCCAGGAAAGGCCATAACTCATCTTCGATAAGAACCTTAGTTACTGAAGGTAATAACCAAGGAGAAACATTAGATAATTTCATACCATTAGTTAACCATAAAAAAACTTGTTGGTTTTTAAGTGCTGATACCTGAGCTTCACCAAATGTACCAGCTCCCGCTGTACCATCAAAATTAATTAGGTTAGTATCACAAACTTGTAACATATATAAATCTTGGTGTACAATTTGTTCTCTTATTTTTTCTTGGAACACTTTAAATTCTTCTGGAGTTAGTTGGTTGGACTTCCATTTCTTAAACATGTCTTTGAATTCTGTATCAGCTTCTCTCACAGTTTCTGCTCTCATCGGGTTTAAAAGTACTGGTGGAGTCAACCCCTCATAACTTAACTCTCCTGTTGTCACAAGAGTAAGTAACCTTTCATCTTTTACAACATGACTAGGACCGTAAAAATCTTCAACCTGAGTTCTCCACGAAACAGCATCTTTAGCAAAATCAATTCCACCACCAAGATACATGGCTTTAGGTGGGAATATACCTACAGTAGAAGTAGGGTCCATAACATCTAAAATATCGATAGTTTGTTTAATCTCATCCATTGATGCATTAATTAAAAAATTAGTTGCCTTATCTGTTACATAACGTTTTACCCATTTAAGTAGTTTTCCTACTGTGGTTTTTGCTTTAATTTCTGGTATACCTTTATATGAGATTTGTTCATCTATATCAGTATATTCTTCTTCAGTATCCATATTTACGCTATCCGTTAAATCATCACGTAATTTCTGACGAGCATCCAAAGGCATCATTAATAATTCATCTTGGATGTCAGTAATATCTACGACTTCTTCCTTTAAAATTTTCTTAATTAATTTTTTCATTAGTAATCTGTATCAGCTTTTTCACCTTTTATTATTTCTAGTCCTGCGGAAGTACCAATTCTTGATGCTCCTGCATCAACCATTTTTTCTAAATCTTCTCTACTATAAATACCTCCTGAAGCTTTAACCTTTAATGGTCCAGCATTTATAGACATGATAGACACATCATCTACAGTAGCCCCACCAGGACCACCATCTTCAGGTTTGTAAAATCCCGTAGAAGTTTTTACAAAAACATCACTTGCTTTTTGTTCCCCAACTGTTTCTATAACAACATCCCTAATTAAACTTGTTAATTCAGCAACTTGGTCTGAAGTTAACGCTGCAGATTCTATAATCCATTTTACAACTCTACCCTCATCTATCCCAATAGATGTACCTTCACTAACCTCGTTCTTAACTTTATCTAAATCTCCATTTTTAAAAGCATTGTAGTCAACAACAAAATCTAATTCATCTACATTGTTATTAATAGCTTCCCTAGCTTCACCTATTTTTTCACTAATACTAGCATCCCCACCAGGAAAACCAATAACAGTACCGACTAAAAGGTCCGAATCATACTCTTTAATCATTTGGTCAGCTAAACTCACAAACTCAGGTCTTATCATCACTAGTTTCATATTGTGTTCCATAGCGTCTTGTATGGTCTTAGATATTATAAGACTTGTTTCATCATCACTAATCCCTGCTTGCTCAGAAGTCTTTAAATAAGTGGAGTCAATATAGTCCCCAACGTTATCGTCTTCGGTTAAACGTATAAGTTCATTAATTCTTTTTATGTCCTCTGTAATCATATCTTTCATTATTAATAAATATATTTAATTCTTTTAATATTTCACATAAACAAAGATACATCTTTTTGTTTAGTATTCTATAAGTATTTATAATAAAAACATTATGATAAATTGGATAAACGGTTTTGATGCCGGAAATAAAAAAGAAAAGTATAGTTTAACATTAAGATGTGGTACACTAACACTATTTGAACTTAAAATAGATAAAAATAAACTAAGGTTTATGTTAATTAATTTTGGTTTTGAGATATATTTCTAAAAAGATATGGATAAATACATTTATAGAGGTAAGTTAGATAGAGTAATTGATGGTGATACCATCGATGCGATGATAGATGTTGGGTTTGATATCTGGGTTAAGAAAAGAATAAGATATAAAGGTATTGATACTTGGGAATCTAGAACTAGAGACTTAGAAGAAAAAAAATTAGGTTTAGCAGCTAAAGAACGAAATAAAGAATTATTAGAAAAGGTTAGTTCTAAATCCGGGTACTTCAGATTAAAGTCATATGGTGTGGGTAAGTATGGTAGGGTACTAGGTGAAATATTTATAATGGATAATAACGATAATACAATATGTATAAACAATCAACTAATAACAGAAGGACATGCATATGTTTATGAAGGAGGTAAAAAGAAATTACTAAAAGAGGTAAAAAATGGTTAGAAAATCTCAGAGTGAAATACTAAATGAAGTTTTACTAGAACTACAAGAAATAAAAAAAGGATTACCTAATGGTGAGTTAGCCTTAATGCAAAAATCTTTAGAAGATTTAGAAGAAGGACAAAAATCTTTAAGGAGTGAAATTAGGACAGTACAAAAAAGATTATTTAACCCGGATAACGGTGTCATAGTAGAAGTTAATAAAAATACAGAGTTTATGAAAGAAACACAACCCAAACTAAAAGAAGTAGAAGGTGTGGTTTCATGGAAAGGAAATGTTACAAAAGCGTTGTGGGTTGTCTACTCTGCCATAATAGGTGTTATCATAAAGTTATTATTTTGGAATTAATAGTTACTATAATAGTGTCTTTAATATTGGGTAAATTAATTTGTTACTTTGCCCACCAAAGAAATCCAAAGAATTAAAATAAATTAAAAATACCACTATTGTCAAAATAGGGATTTTTTACTATAATTAAATAAAAAGTTATGTCAGAAAGAAAACTAAATACAACCCATAAGACCAATAAAGATATTCTAGAAAAAGCTAAAAGTATGATGGATAGGTTAAAAACAGCTAAAAAAGAATACAATCCAGCTCCTAAAGAATCTAAAGATGGAAAGGTACAAAAATAAATGGTTTAGATTTACCCTAGAAAAAGATTTAAAAACAGAGTCCTTAGGTGTAAATATACATTGTAAAGAAGATGGTATTTATTTAACCGTACCACCATATCCCCTTACTGGAGATGATTTTACTGACGATTACGCAAAAGAGACACTAAGGGAAGATTACGACACCCAAAGACTAGTAGACAAAGTAAAAAAATTCACAAAAGATTATAATATTAATGTCGACTTAGACCGAGCAATTTATGGGGACAATATAAAAATTAAACTAAAAGTAGAAAATGTTTGATGTAGTAAAATTAGGATTATTAACTTGGGGAACTTTATTCTTAATGATTTTATTTTTTGTAATGTTTACCTTATGGTTGGGATGCTCACTTTGGTGGATACTAACTAACTGTATGATGGATAGAACTACTTTTATTTTACTTTCTGTATGTGTGTCATTCAGTTTTTCATTATTATTAGTTATTACTAGTTTATTTTCTAAAGAAAAATAAAATAAATCATTTCTTGTTTATTCGATAATAAATGTTTATCTTTGTGGTACAAATTTAATTTAAAAACCCAATAAAAGATATGACAAAGAATAACAATTCACTAACAAGAGAACAACTAATAGAGTTAGTTCCATCAGCATTCGCAAATCAACAATCTCCAAAGGTATCTAACAAGTATACTTTTATCTCCACTTCTACAGTTTTAGATGATATGTCTAAACTAGGTTGGGAACCATTCAGTGCATCACAAAGAAAATCTAGAAAAGATGAGGATGCTATGTTTACAAAACATTTAATTAGATTACGTAATAACGAAGTTGGTAAAATAGGTGATTCTATCCCAGAAGTGGTCCTAACTAATTCACATGACGGTAGAAACGCTTTTACATTACACGCTGGGTTATTTAGGTTAGTTTGTTCTAATGGTTTGGTGATAGCAGACACAACCTTTGAACAAGTAAAAATAAAACACCAGTGGTATAATTTTGACGAAATTAGAAAAATTATGGACGGTATGTTAGAAGTAGTACCAAAAGTAATTACACAAGTACAAAATTTAAATTTAATTAGTTTAACCGATGAACAACAAATTGATTTCGCTTCTAAATCACTACTTACCAGATACCCTAAAGGTAACGAAAATCTAAATGTAGAAGACCTACTCTCACCAGTAAGACAAGGGGACAGAGGTAACGAACTATGGAAAATATTCAACGTAGTACAAGAAAAATTAGTAAAAGGTGGTTTAGTGTTTAACAATAAAAAAGAAAAAATGCAAAAACTAAGACCAATAACTAACATTGATAGAAGAATTGATGTGAATAAAAAATTATGGAAACTTACCGAAGCTTACGTTTAATATGGAAGTCATAACGTTACACAAATTCTCACACGAAGAGTATTGGACACAAGAATATGAAAAGTTCAATACTCTTCTACCAGGAAGTAGAAATCATAAAAATACAAATTTATTTAATGTGGGGTCTAGGGATAACCCAGACCTGGTTGTTTACAATTTTAAGAAACAACACACTAATCTCACAGATGAAGAGTGGAGAAAGTTATGTTTTTCACCTTATGTGCACACTAAATTAAAAAGAATTACGGTAGTTGTAGAAAAAGTAGTGGATGATGGTGAGACTAAAAAAGTTAGGGTTAGTAGATACTTTACAGTTAAAGGTAGAAAATGTGGAGCAAAATATTTTTGGAAACAGAGAGAAGTAGTTCATGTAACCTTTGATTTAGTCCATCATAATGTGTATAAAACGACAACACAATACATTGGTAGAAAAAAGAGTACTACTGTGATGAAAAATCCATTTAAATACTGGAAAAAAGAGCACTTCAGTCTCAGTGAAATACTATTTGATTTGGACTTAAGTGAAAGAACAGTACTAAACAACCTAAATAAGTTTATCGAGAATCCACAATATTGGGAGAAGAGAGATAAAATAAGTGTGGGGTTATTTAAATGTAAAAAATCACTTATTAATCAGTTATGTGGTAAAGACTTTAGACTTAATACAAAACTAAGTAAAACTGCAAATATTTTAGAACTAGCTAGTGTGTGGTTTACTAAAGTTAGAGGTATTAAAACACCAGATAAATGGATGCATTATTTCATACATAATTACCCAGGAATTAAACCCTTAAAAAAGAAAGGTAATAATCTGATTCAAACCATACTAAAAGAAGAAGGGATTTATTCTAAATACGCAGTAAAACTACTAAATACCCACACCGACATCAAATTACCTTCATATCAAATGATGTTAGAAGTTTTGGGTATACATTTACTAAGGGAACTAAACCCAGAACTGTTAACACAAAAATATAATATGGGTTGGCAACTGAATATAGAATTATCCACAAAAGAAAAAAGAAATTTTGTATTAATCCTAAACTCATTATTAGATGACTACAATTTTAAACCTCAAAACGTAAATAACGTTATTAGTGATTTGGTTTCGGACCATTTAGGTAGACTAAAAACTAGGTTAAAACAAGAAGGTCTTAACACCAAACTTAAAGCCACTAACTATGATGAGTTTGTGGAGGAACACCAAGAGTGGACAAATTTAGTGGACGAAATTAATAACACCACAATTATAACACACATTTACGGTAAAAACTTTTTAAACCACATACAAAAACCAATCACCATTGGGGATAAAACAATGACTCCAGTGGTTTTAAGGGACACTTACGAATATAGAAATGAAAGTATTGTACAAAGTAATTGTGTTAAAACTTATATCGAAGATAGAGATACTTGTATTATTTCACTAAGAGATGATAAAGACAATAGAATAACTAATGAGTTTATTCCCACAGGTAAAAATAAAATACTAAGTAACGTACAAAGTAGAGCAAGATTCAATCAAACGGTATCAAATGATTTACAACCATTTGTTAACGTGTTAAATTTAAAAGTAAAAGAAACATCAAAAGAAGGAATCTATGAAAAAAACCAAGTAATCAAAGAATGTAAATTTAGTGGTAAATTAGAAAATGTAGAAAAAAGAGGTAGATGTCATTATAGATTTGAAGATGATTTACCATTTTAACAAAAAAATATGAAAGAAGAAAAAATACAATATTATGAAGGTTCTTACGCGGATGAATTTCCGGTAGGGCCATACTTTAGACACCAATTCAACGCGATTCCAAGTAGTTTGAGGTATGACTACTCATTTCAATATAAAGAACTTCTAGAGTATTTAATTAAAAGTGAATATTTAGAACAGATAGCAAATTATCAAGTTGTTAGTGATAAAAATAATGATGGGACTACTAAAATATTTTTATCTAAACAAAATCAAAAATTTTTAATAAGAGTAGAAAATATTAAAGAAGATAATGAATGTTGGGTTTCTATATATTACCAGAAAAAAAATACTATTGATAATTTACTTGTTGAGGTTAATAAATTTAGGGGTGGTGATACAAATAAAAAAGTTGGTTTAATAGTAAAAGATGAGTTTGGACTTACGTTACAAAAATTTGATATTAGTAATAAAGAAAAATTAAATTTAGATAAAAACTATAACCTTGGTTTTGATAAAATATCTAACAAGATAGTTAAAAAACTAAATGAAAAAGATGGAAAAGGAATTATTCTCCTACACGGAAAACCAGGTACAGGAAAAACAACTTACATTCGCAACCTAACCACTTTGATAAACAAAGAAGTTATATTTTTACCCAATAACATGGTGGATATGTTAGCAACACCAGAATTTGTACCATTTATGATGAAACACCCAAACTCCGTATTAATAATAGAAGACGCGGAAAAAGTTGTAAAAAGTAGAAATGGTGGTAGTAATGAAACAGCCGTATCCAACCTACTTAACTTAAGTGATGGAATATTAGGTGATTGTTTAAAAACTCAAATAGTTGCTACATTTAATACCGACAGACAATCAATAGATAAAGCGTTACTAAGAAAGGGGAGATTAATTGCAGAATATAAATTTGATGATTTATGTATTGACAAAAGTAATAAATTACTTAAATCATTAAATATAGACCACATTACTACTAAACCAATGCCTCTATCTGACATATATAATTATGAAGATAATTTAGGTGTTGGAGAAAATAAAAAAACTAAAATAGGATTTTAAAATGAACAAGAAAATTCATGTATACTCAACAAAAGACTGTCCATACTGTACAGAACTAAAACAAATGTTAGATAACCATAATTTACCTTATGAAGTCACAGATGTGGATGAAGAAGAGGAGGAGTGGGAGGAAATGTGTAAAACACTAAGTATTGAGTTTGTGCCTACAGTCATCATAGTAGATGATAAGTTAGATACCGCAAAATTATTAACCCCAGATATTCACTTTGATGAGGTACAAGAATGTTTTGACCAAATAGTAGAAGAGATTAATAATAACGGTCATACTTACTAAACCACCAGATATTTATATTTGATGGAAAACACAATCAATATAGATTTAGTTAATAGGTACATGAAAGATTTCTGGCCTAAACATGGTCGTCAGTTATATAGTGACCTATACAATACTTATCACCCTTCATCATATGTGGATAGTTTTAATAGACCCAATAGTCAATTTGAGAATGCTTTAGATAATCTAGCAATAGGTGTTCATGAAGGAAAAAAATTAGGACTTTTTGATTCTAGTGTAGCTTGGTCTGATATATTTAATTATGATGGTCTAGACCTAGATTCTGATGAACAAGTAAAACGAGTAGTAGACGAAACAGGACTACCAACCCTTAATGACCAATTAGAAATATTAGATAATACAAACTTAGATTGGATTAATGCAATCCTACTATTTGATGTGTTATATGATATAGTAGAGGAATTTAGATGTTATTGTGGTGAAAATGGTATAGACCCTAATTGTGAGGGAAAATGTATGGACGAGTTTCCACCATCACCAGACCATGAACAAATAAACAGAACCGGTGGT
>WLWF01001744.1_pt1 | contig 16901 bp, 18 predicted proteins | sample 6718331 | NCBI WGS metagenome assembly WLWF01 (sample SAMN12718692, study PRJNA515312) | sponge metagenome | isolation source: marine sponge | host: Mycale hentscheli | place: New Zealand: South Island, Marlborough, Capsize Point | collected 2003-05-01
AAAAGAACAATCTAAAAAGTTAAAAGAGATGAATAAAAAAGAAGATAAAATCTTGGATAAAGAAGATGAAATATTAGATGAAGTTGAATCACAAAAAGGAACACCACGTTTAATTCCTAAAGAAGAATTTTTTGAGGTTGAACCTGAACCTGAATCTATTCAAAATAAACCGTGATTGGATTATCAGTAGTTCCACGTCTTATTTTTAAAATTTTTAAATGTTCTATTTTACTGAAACTTTTATCATTTAACTCTTTCTGAACTTGAGGAGATATTAATGGTTTAAATATATCTTTTATATTTGGATCATTATTTAATAATTTACAACATCTACGAACTGAAGGTATGTCTCCAAATTGTTTTATATAATCCATATCATCGATGATTTCCTGATAGCTATTATATTTAATAGATGAATCTATATGATAACCACTCTTACAGTAATTAATTATAAATTTTGCGATAGACATAACTTCCTGCTTTTCTTTGATTGTTAAATTCTTTTTAGGATTCTTATTTGTTAAAAAGACTTTTAATCCATCTTTATTTTCTATATTGTAATAATTCTTTTTTATTTCAAATTCAGTCTTTAGTAAAGAGTCTAATTTCTCGTGAATTGTTTTCTTATTATCGCTATGAGAAAATACTACAGGGAGATGTAATAAGTTTATTAAATCAATTAAATCATTTTTACTATGAGTTTTATGAATAAGAAACATTTAGTATATCTTATATAATATATTTTAATTTTAAACGCGTTTATTTCTTTTTATAAATCTTTTTTCTACAGACAGCACATTCATCTAATTTACTAAGACATTCACCACAATACTTATGTCCGCAAGATGAAAACTTAATATCTTTCGCATCTAATTCATCAAAACAGATAGGACATTCAATTTGCTTCTTTAGTGAAATCATTAAATCCCTGAGTTCATTAGCAAGGAATGTAGGGAACTCAGTTTCTGAATCTTCTAATTTTAATTTTAAATCGGTGATTGCTTCCATATAAAGAGTGTCCCTTTGGTGAGCATCTGCTTCTGCTCTGTAAAATGAAGCCCACCCTGCTTTGGATTTCTTAATGAGATTATTGTATTCTTTGTTTGTAATTGTTCTGCTACCCATTTCTACTACTTATGAATATATAATACACTAAACCTTTAAGTTAATTTCTACACTTAAGCATTAATTTAACCCAAGTTTGTAAAAATTAGGACTATAATGAACACAAACCTGGGTTAGATTACTACGTAAGTAGTAGAAACTAATAACTCTTACTCTTCTTCTTCTTAGATTTTAATTTGGTCTTTTTAGGGTTGTCCTTCATATCAAATATCTCTTTTGCTTTTATTTTATCAGGTTTTATTGCTTCAGCTACATCATACTGACTTTTTTGTTTATAATTTGGAGTTGAACTTTTCATCTCTTTTTGGACTTTAGTTTTACTCTTCTTAGGCATTATAATATTTATTATATTTTTTTTTAAGAATATTTTTTATTATTTATTATATTATAAAGATGAGTTTAGTAATAGCAAGTAATCAAGATGATGAATTAACCAGTAGGACAGAACAGTCTATATATACTTCTTACTCTTTTAGGAATGCTTTGTCTTCTACTTACAAAATACCACCTAATAGTCAGGTCTGCTTACAATCAGCAAAAGTGAATTTAGATAGTAGAATAACTCTTGGTGGGTCTAATGGAGTTTATTATGACTGGTTTGGTGAAGCACTAGATGAAACACTTGCTGTCCCTCCTATTGATAGTTCTACTTCTTATCCTATACTTCAGCAATTTACATCTTCTGGAAGAGTTGAAGAATTAACAACTGAAGAACTTGCTGACTTAGTTAAAGCAAATCACAGAGAATATTATCCTAACAGAATGGGAAATCACGATGTCGCTGTTAAACGCTCTGCTTCTAATACTTTTGAAGGATATGAATTCAAATATGGATATAATAACGTCCAGACAAATGCTTCTCTACCAAGTTCAGTAGCCCCTTGGACTTATTTTTTTGATGATAAAACAAGATTTACTTTTAGTAGTCCAACCTTTACAAGAGTTAATTTAGGTGCTGATGAAAGTTTAACTCCAGCAGTAGGAATTGGATTAGGACATCCTTTATCTCTTTCTAATGGTTCGCTGAATGTTAATTTTGCTGATTCAAATGCTTCAGGAGTTGAGTGGGGTGTAGGTCTATCTCGTGATTGTAGTGCTGACCCGGATGATGGGAGCGAAGAATTTATCCCCCCCTATTTTTCTCACAGGGAAGAACTTGCGACAACTCCTATGTTGTTAGATAATCAGGATTACTACGAGGATTTTGGTGTTCATAGAAATGCTAGCGGTGAATTAGTTGTTCGTCAATCATCTTGTCAAACTTCTGATAAAGATATGCTTTTTAGTGAGGTTGAGTATTGGGACAATGCTGACAGCGATTTAAAAGGAGTTGGAAGATATGATATAGATAAAAACGATGGTGGTTATGAATGGGTTGAGTTTCGTGTAGAAGGTGAGAAAGTTAATTTATATATAGGACACTCAGGAGCAACGGACTTAGTTTGTCAAGTAGATACTGTCAGCGATAAATCAACTTATTTTAAACCAGTTCAACAGACTTGTTGGTGTCTTCATCCTATATTATTTGTTGGAAAAGATGATTCTAAAAATTGGAGGACTAACTCATTAACAATAAGTGGTTTTTCTGGAATGAATATCACGGGCTATAATTCAAGGGATTATTCTGCTAAATATTCTGGATGGTATGAAACTGCTGACTTAGGTAAAGTCCGTGGATTAAATATAAATACGTGTAGGCAAGTTGATTTTAGAAGAGCAATAAATGATCCTACTTTTAGTGAAATATACGATCATATAGGTCTTAATGCTTCAAATCTTACAGACTACACACCAGGAATGATTGTATCACCAAATGATACTTATACACCGTCCAGCAATTCTGCTGTAGCAGAATTATTCGGTTTCCCAAGTAAAAGTCTTGTCAATACAGGAACTTATTCAACCGCGGGAAATATAGTGACTCTAAGTTTGATAAGTGATTCAGCACCATTATTCGCAAATACTAAATCTATATTTGTAAGATTAAACGGATTTGGTCAGCAAGTTCTTAACGCGAAGACAGGGAATCAATCAACAATTTTAGCACATCTCCCAACAGCAGAAGTCAAAGAAGAAGGTTTATTCTTTTATGAACCTAATAGGGATGTCTGGTTAGATTTAAATAATCCTTATGAAATAACCACCACAGATTTCTCTATTGATTTTGTTTATTCTAACGAACAATATGCGAAGATTTTACAAGGACAAAGCATAGTCGTATTATACTTTAGAACTCCTAAGTAAGTTTTGACTTATTTAATTTATAATAGTAATTATATCATTTTTTTAATAATTTTTTATTATTTTTAGTTCTTTTTAATGTTTTTTATTGTATTATATTATAAAAGATGAGTAAAAAACCACCTTCTTTAGTTGAATTTAATTTTAGTGAAGACTTACCAGCACCTACACCTGAACTCACAGAACAAATCGTGCACGAATCAAGTGACCCTGATACAGGTGAAGAAAACCCTAATTTTATTTATGATGAAGTAGAAGCACCTATAGAAGAAGACGAACCAATCATAAAAATAGAAGAGAGAGAGGTTATTAATCGTAAAGAATTATTTGATGTCCCAGCAGATGAACCTGAACCTAAACCTAAAAAGATTAAGAAACCACGCAAACCTATGTCAGAAGAACATAAAGCAAAACTCGCACTCGCAAGGGAAAAGGCGATGGCTTCACGTAAAGCAAAAGCAATAGAAAGAAAGAAAATGAAAGAATTAGATAATGAAGAAAAAGAATTAGTCAAAAAACAAAAAGTTAAAAGAGTTCAAAAACTAAAAGATGAAGTAAATGATGAAAAACCTTTAGAAACTACTACTCCTACTAAAACTACTGGTTTCAGTAAAAAAGATTTAGAAGATGCTCAACTGGAAGCAATAATGAAATATGAAGCTATCAGGAAGCAAAGGAAAGAAGAAAAGAAACAATCTAAAATTATTGAAGAAGGAAAAGCAAAAATGCTAAATCAAATCAATAGAGCAACAGGACAAACTTATTCTTACAGGAAAAGAACTCAAAATGGTAATTTAATGAATCGCTTTGATAGTTGTTATTGAAGACCCTAAAAAGGCAAAATTAAGACTTTTTCTCTCTATGATTATTATTATCTCTATTATATTATTTTCTACACTTACGTAGTAATCTAACCCGGATTTGTGCTCATTTCAGTCCTAATTTTTACAAACTTGGGTTAAATTAATGCTTAAGTAGTAGAAAGTCCTTTACAAACTTGGGTTGAAATTTTATTCTAAAAAATATTTTCTTATTAATATTATAAAATGGAACATATTGCTTTTCTTGTCCCTACAACATCGAGAGATAGAGAGTGGAATAATTTTAGAGATTCATATTTAAATCAGGTCTTATTACCGTCTATAACTAAATTAACTCATTCATTTAAAATAACTGTTTATATTGGATATGATGACGACGATAGATTATTCAGTAATATAAATTTACCTCCTCTCTATGATGATATAGAATTGAAATGGTTTCCTTTTGATAATTCATACAAGGGAAAACCTACTCATATCTGGAATGATTTATCTAAATATGCTATTAAAGATAATATAAATTATTTTCAAGTCTGCGGAGATGATATATCATTTGATAAAAGAACTGAATGGTTGGGAAAGTTCTTAAAATTATTAAAGAAACAAAATAATATAGGATTCGTTTCAGGTTATTCAAATAATGATGATATCCCTACTCAGTTCTTATTACATAAAAAACATATTGATATATTTGATTGGATATTTCCTCCTCCAATACATAATTGGTATTGCGATGACTGGATAGCTGGTTTATATTCTCAACAAGGACTATGGATAAAAGAATACAAACATTTTAATGTAGGTGGTAATCCAAGATATAATCCTAAAAATGATAAAAATTTATGTAATTTATTAATTAAAAGATACAAAAAAATATTATCTAAGAATACATAAATGGAATCTAAAAGAGTCCCACGTGTCTTGAAAGTCAAGGATGAAGAACCAAATGAAAAATTTAATGATATTCACCAACATCTCCCACAGATGCCTGCTCTCGTATTGATTATAGGGTCAGTGCGTTCAGGGAAATCTAACCTTCTCACAAACTTCTTCTGTAATGATGATTTTTATAAAGATAAATTTGATGTTGTTAAATTCATTTCATCTACATTACATACAGACAATAAAGGAAAAATACTCTCAAAGTTTTTTGATTGCGAGGATCATTATACAGATTCTATGATTGAAGATATAAAAAAGGGACAGTCTCAATATGAAAATAAAGAAGATAGACCAACCTATGCTCTAGTTATGGATGATATACTCACAAAAGATTTCAAGAAATCTAACCAGGTCTCATTTTTTTCCACGCGTTTCAGGCATTACATTGATATGTATATTATCGCGGTTCAATCATTTCGTGCTGTTAGTGGTATGATTAGAAACAACGCAACTGATGTCATAATTCACAAACAACAGAATCAAAAAGAGTTAATGAAAATAGCAGAAGAGTATGGGGATATGGTCGGGGGTGAAAAGAAGTTTTTGGAATTATATAATGAAGCACACAAAGAAAGATATTCATTTTTATATTTGAAACTATCAGAAAATCCTGCTGAAGCCTATATAAGATTTGAAACAAAAATATATCCACCATCAGCAACTCCAGCAAAAGAGTTAGAAATTGAATAATAATTATTTTTTTTATCTTTTTATTTTTAATATAATTCATATTATAAAAATGGATTTATACTCGTCTGACTATGGTGCGATTCAGGAAGGGAATATGCGTTCTCAGGCAGTGACGGCAAGAAATAAAGTTGTTAATGAACATAATGCTAATTTAGGAACACAAATTGCTGGATTAAAAGCACAACAAAAAGGAGCGGAAGAGACACAGGATATGCTTCAAGCAACTCAGCAATTCTGGGCAGGAGGAAAATTACCAAGTCAAATATCAGCATTTAGTGATCATTTAGCACAAGGTGGAACTTTATTTAGTAATCCAACAACTCAAGCACAAAAAACCGCTGAGGGAGCAGTAAGTGATGCTGAGACTTTAAGCAGTGATGTCCCTGAGACGTTAAAAGACACAGGAGATGGAATATTAACTTCAGAAGATGCGTTTAAAACTGGTGAATCTTTAGCGACAGATATAGGTTCAACAGCATTAAAAGGATTAGGAGCAGTCACCGCTGTCGGAGTTGGTGGATTTGATATTTATAAAGATGTCAAAAGTTTAGAAGCAGGACACGGAATCGCAGGAGATAACTGGGCGTCAAAAACATCTAACCTCTTACAGATTGGAGGTGCTATCAGTGATTTAGGTGGAACAGTATTTCCTCCACTTGCTTTACTTGGTGGTGTCTTAGATATTACTTCAGGAATATTTGGCGAAGTAGGTGCGTCTAAAGATGAATCAAAACAAGAAAGTCAAGATGATACATTACAACAACAACAAACTGAAACAACTGAAGCACAAGTCCAACAAGAACCTGTTTCAACTGGACGAGTAGATAGTTAAGAATTATTGTTTCAAACCTGGTTTAAAATTATGAATTTTAGTTGAAGGAGTAGCATATTCTTTTAACCGTAAATCATATCTACCATTCTTTCTCTGGAATATTCTACAAAGCATAGGGAACTCATCAGCAAGGATTTGTTTATCAACTCTTTCACTATCAAATCCTCTGCCGTCTCCATTACAACCGCCATCAGCATAATTTTTAGTCTTTCCAGCAATCCAATTATTTTTTAATATCTTCCCATCTCTAACAAAATATCTCAGGCAATTCTCAAAATCTTCCGCATAATTAGTGATTAGTTTAACATCTTTTTTAATTCTTCTCAATCGCATTAGTCCTAACATATATCTTAAATCAGTTGTATATTCTTTATTCCCACTCATAAATTTAGGATTATCACATTGATAAAATCCTGCGTAGTTAATATTTTCAGTTATCATCTTTTCTTTCATTACTTCTAAAACAGCTAAGAAGTCTCTTACTGAATTTCTATCTTTATCGATGACATCAAATAAATCATCATCTATTTCACATATAAATTCATCTTCTTGAAAGAAATGAGTAATGTAATTATGCGTTTCACCAATTCCCTTAATATCAATATTATGAACGTTGATTCCCAAGTATTCAAGAGCAAGATATTCCAAAATATCTTTATCATCTTCCCTAACGAATACATAAATAGTCTGAGGGTCTATACCTTGTCCTAATAAATAATTAATAGTTTTATCTTTTAAAATACTCGCTCTTTGAAAAGAAGGAATAGCAAATTTCATCATTTTATATTAATTAAGATAAAAATAAAATTTAAAAAAAAAATATATTTATTTAATAAATGATATATTATTTACTCTTTAATTTAATGGTTAAATCACCATACGACCCCTATGGATGCTGTCTTTCTTGCGGATACACTTGGTGCGAAACTCTTAATGAATGCGTTAGAGTATGGGAAACATACTGCGAATCACTGGACTCAGGGCATTAATTCGTGCACGAATTATACCAAGACGAAGCATTGTCATCATAAAAATAAGAATTACTACTGATTGATTTTATTTTTTTCTTATCATTCTTAATATGAAGTATATCAAAAATATATTTTTTATTCACATTTTTATTCAGCATATAATGTCCTGTAGTTTGAAAGACTAATCTTCCAACCCATTTATCGTAGATAGACATTTTTTGTTTCTCATAAGTTCTACGCTCTACATCCTGACATATTTGGATAAATAAATCATTTTGTTCTTCAGCACCCATAACCGCATTATAGGGGAGTTTCTTTTTATCATCAGTCCAGCAAGTAAATAGTAAATGATTATTTAATAAATCATCTAAATTACCCATAGGGAAAACATCACAATCAACATAGAAGCCTCCAAACTTATGTAAGATTAAATATCTGATAAAATCTGCTCTTTGAATTTTATGTCTAAACTCATTCCACAAATCAATATATTCAGGATAATCTTCGCACAATAATTCTTCGCAATCTTTCAGAGTCCATAACTTGTATCCATAATTATTTTCAAGACAATATTTTTTAGTCAGTTCTGTATTCTTTTTGAATACAGGAATGTCATTAATATCAACTCCGTCATCAAAGATACCATAAATCTGATGGATAAACTTAGGAATCATTTATATTAAATAAGATAAAAAAATAAAATAATTAATCACAATTTATTATTTTCTCTCTCAGATAACATACAAAACTCATCCTGGTGAAATCGTGTTCTATTCCTACGAACCCTAAATATTTATTAATATTTTTGAATGAATGACAATTAACTTTATTATATTCTTTTTGTTCTTCAGTTTCCCAGAGTTCAGTATTACAATGATATTGGTGGACGTCCGCAATCAATAAATCTCCGTGTCTCATATTGACACCAATACCAAATTTAGGAATCATAAATATTCCACCATTAAATTTACCTTCTTCAAGAACAGACAAACAAGCAACTCCACCAAAATCTCCAGCATCTTTATGTAGAGCAGTTCTAAAGTTCCTATTAAGAGTAATAGTTGAAAAAGGAGTATCAGGGATTTTATATTCACTTTTTAAATTTGCTCTTTCATTTTGTTTATCATATTCTTCAGGTCTAATAGTTTTATAATTGTCAGCAATCTCTTTTAAGAATGGGAATCCAGCTTCATATTCTTCAAGATTTGGTTTAGTGAATGATGTTAATCTACAAGGAAGATCTTTTCCTAATCCACCAGTGCTCTTATCAAAATAACCTATAGGAGTAGAATAAACAGGATTATTTACTTTCATTTTAGACACTTTACCATTCACAATATATCCAGTAGAGATTCCTTTTGTATTTGTTAAATTTCTTTTCTTCCAATATAATAAGTCAGGGTCTATTTGTCCTGCTGAAGCACCACGCCCTCTTGAAGGATTAATCATCTTTTTATAATTCTCAAAACCGACATCAGTTTCTTTCAATAACTTTTTTCTAAATGATAAAATAAATTTACCATCTTCACTAAATAAATCAACGTCTTCATCAAATAAATGAAGTATCCACGCATCATCTAAATGATGACCTTTTAATTCTTTTAACTCTTCATCGCTACATAATTCAGGGAGATAAATAGTTTTTACCATTTACTTTAAGAAAGAATATAATTCAATAACTTTTTTAATTTTTTTTATCCTTGTATTATTATATAATAAATATTATAAAATGAGTGCTTATTGGAAGGTTGATGATACTATGCGTATCGGACAGAAGTTTATTTCTATTCCTAGCGAGAATGGATTAGAATATCAGGAAAATCAAAAGATTCAGTTGTTTGTTGATCCTTCTACTAAATATATGGATGGTCACAATTCTTATCTTGAATTTAATGTAAAATTAGAAGCACCAGCAGGAGCAGTTCCAACTCGCCTTCAGTTAGATGAGATGGGAGCAAATTGTTTAATCAAAAATATTCGTATTTATGACGGAACACGTGGTAAATTATTGGAGGAACTGGATTCATACTCAAGTCTATGCTCAGTGAGATATGATTACGATGCTGATGATAGTATTAGGAATTATCGTGCTCTGCGTGAAGGTTCTTCGGTTCATACTCCTTCCAATCGTGGAACTGAAGGAACTTCTAAAACACCGATGGCTAATACAATCACTAATCCATACTTTAAAAAGAAAGGACCAGCAAATCAAAACGCATCTTTTAGTAATACTGACTTTTTAACTGCTAAATGTTGTATCCCCCTACATACAGGCATATTTTCTCAAAATGAACACATCTTCCCAGTTATGATGACATCTGGACTATATATAGAAATAGATACAGCACCAGCAAGAGAAGTCATTAAGCAGTTAGACTCTGTATGTCGTTTTAGACGTTCTAAACTGAATCCATATTTCCACTCTCACAATGGTTCAACCGTCACTGGTGGAACTCTTCCAGTAGCAACAACTGAATTTTCAAAGTTTTATATTCAGAATAAAAACAATCTACAGGGAGTTGAAGCAGTTTCAAAGTTCCCTTTTGTTGTAGGAGAAGAGTTTGGTTTCTGTCTTGGAACATCTCCAGAGACTAAAACAAATTTATCTGGAACTTTCCACATTAGTGAAATTAATTTATCGTCAAATGGTTTGGTAGAAGTTGTCACAAATGCTTCCTTTTCTAATAATGGAGCGGGAGCGGTAATAGTAAATGGGAATTATGTAATGTATTCAACAGCGGTGGAAGAGGCTACATCATATGATGCTTCATATACGATTTCAAACGTAAATCTCGTTGTAAGTCAGGTTGAACTTGACCCTTCTTACGAACAAGGAATGCTCCAAAAAGTAAGAGAAGGAAAAGCAATTGAGATAGATATTTTAACTGCTACGAATTATAAAAACTCAATCTTGGCAAGTGATAGACAAACTACTTATCAAGTCTTTGCTCGTAATTCTCGAGCAAAGAGTTTATTGGTTGTCCCTCAGGATAGTTCAGTTTATTCTGCTCGTGACCAAATATGCGGTCAGGGAACTTATGAAATTCTTAAAACAGGTAATTTTGATGAGGGAATGCTTACAAGCAATCGCTCTGCTTACACGGGAATTGTTGATGAACTCCAAGAAATACAGTATCAAATTGAGGGGAGACTTGTTCCGTCGCGTCCTATTAATGTATCTAAAATCGCGTCTCGTTCCAGTATTGAAGCGTTTCATTTATATGAGTTGGAAAAATGTTTAGATAATGCTGGAATAGTCCCTCGCTCTTTCAGGGCATTCCAGACAAATTTTGTATTTGGTAGGGGTTTCGGAGTAAATCAGGGAGCATTAGACTTAAGAGGTAAAGACTTAGCTGTCATCCTAAAATACACTGGCGATGTTGCTCCTGTAAAACCAAAACTTTTCAATTCGTTTGTAATTCACGTTAGACGATTTATGATTAGGGACGGTGGAGTAGACGTTCAACTATAAAAACCCAGGTTTGATAAAATAAAGACTTTTATTCTCTATGATTATTATTGATATAACCCAGGTTTGTGCTAATTATAGTCTTTATTTTTACAAACTTGGGTTAAATTAATGCTTAAGTGTAGATTTTAACTTAAAGGTTAAATTAACTATATATATAAGTAGTAGAAATGAATATTATGAGTAATCTTCCTAATGATATTATTATGAATATCCTTAAGGAGCGTCGTAATATGAAACTAAATGATAAATATAAAAAGAATTATAATTTCGTCATAAAAGAAATTAAAAGATTAGATAAACACGTATTTAGGAATCTTGTAAAATACTTTTACGAGAAACACCGCGACACTGGAAAATGGTTATTAAAAGCGAATAAGAGTTATAAATCAGTATTTAGAAAAGATAAACTTCGTTTAATGGATGAAATTAATGAAATCTTTGACAGTGTTTATTTTTTGAATGATAATACAATTAATCCAAAACTTATTTTAGAGCATATAGAATATTTAGATGAGTTTGGTTATACAGACTAAATCTCTTACAGAGATTTTATGAAAACATCATAGATGTTTTGACTAATTTTTTTTTATTTATTTTTATTTTAACTCTTTTATATTATAAAAAGTATAAATATGACAAGTCGCTATCTACAAGTAATCCCTGATAATGTCCCAGCTGACGGCAAGGTTTCATTCAAAAACGGATTCCCTGTTCTTTCATTTACAGTATCTGCTCAAGATGGTCTTTTAGACCCTCAATCTATTAGAATTGTAGGAAATTTAAATGTTTATAAAGATAATCTTTCGCCTAATCCAACTCCTGTTCGTGCTGGCGATAAAATAACTATGAATAATCGTCTTGGAATTTATAATGTATTTGATAGTCTAACTATCCGCTCTGCTCGCACTAAAATGATATGCGAATCAATTCGTCATTATTCAAAATGGATGAATACATACACAGCATTAACATCGTCTAAAGGTGACCAAATGTCTCACTTAGGTGAGAGTTGTTTAATTTATCCTAACGCAGAAACTTTTAGGAGTGCTGTTGTAATTAATAACGCATCGGGAACTGAAACAACTTCTTTCTCAGCACATTTGCCGTGCGGATTCTGCCAATCTGGAAATTTAGTAGATTTGAGAGAGGGTGCTTTTGGTGGTGTCACGGTTGAAATTATGCTGATGCCTGACTCTAACGTTTTATATTTTGAAGATGGTTCTGTTGATGCTGGACAGGGTGAAGCCCATTACAGACTCAGCGACCTAAAATTATGTTGCGAAGTTAAGGATATGCCCCCTGATATGGTTCAAGCACAACCGGAAGGATCTTATGAATTCAATACAATTACTTCACTGTATACGAGTATTAACTCTACAAACGCACAGATTCAGTATTCTCTTGCCCTGAGAAACCTTCAGTCTGCTTTTATGACCTTTATGCCTGTTTCTCATATTAATACTCTAACAGCAGACGGTTCAGCAACTACTTATCCTTCTAATGCTTCAGGAAATGCTTCAGGGGGGACGCTCAGTGCGATAAAAAGAGTCCAATTTCTCAAGGGGGGTGTCAAGCACCCAGCAGAATTTGACTACAATAATGTCATATTAGATGCCCCTGATACATTACTGCCAGACCCTCAAATTGTAAAGGGTTTATACGATGCTATAGTCCCTGATTATCACCAAGTAAGAACAACTATTTCACCTATTAATTTCAGGCGAGGCTATAAAATGGGAACTTTAGAAGAAGAAACATCTTACAATAACGTTGCTCTCGGTGGAGCAGTAATGGGACTCGGTGTAAAATATGGTATTGGTGATGCTGGTGAAGATTTCTCACAGCAACAGTTTGGAGTTTCTATCGAGAGCGAATTAAGCACTGACAATCCTATTGGAGTTTATTTGTTCTTCAAGGCGAAAGCAACTCTTCTTTATTCGGGACAGGGCGTCCAATTAATTCAATAGAAAGTTAATTTCTACACTTATTTAATTTTTAATTTTTTATCTTGATAAATTTTAATATAATTCATATTATAAAAATGACTGATATGGATTCTGAAGGAAGTATTCCCGATCTTATTTCGCTATCTCAAATCCCGAGCGATATGCTCCAGAAAATTGAAACTGACCTATTGGAACCAGTCGTATTCAATCAGGGTTCAAGCACGAGTGAGGGATTCTGTAGATTTACTTTACAGAACAAAGGATTCCTACACTCACACAGTAAATTATTTATGTCCGTCCAGGCTAACGCATCAGTAGGAAGTGGATATTTTAATCCTCACACAGGAATAGGTCAAATCATCAAAAAAGCAGTTTTAAAAATCGGTAATAAAACACTAAATGAAGTCACGGAATGGAACGCATTATTTGGTGCTAAATCAACTCTTATTAAGAATGAAAATAATGTAGAACGAGAATTTTATACAACGGGACGTTTTATGAATCACGAGTTCAGATATGATGCTGGAAGTGATGTTAGTGCTTCTACGTATGGTCTTGATAATGGATACGAATATTCTGATAGTGATTCATCGCCTGGAACTCAGGAACTAAATATCCCTCTCTGGGCGGAGATGGATGGTGCTACACCAAATGACTCACCAACTTTTTCAGTAGATTTAAGTGACCTATTCCCTTTCCTCAAGGTAAATCAGCTTCCACTCTATATGATTTCTGAACCTATTAATATTGAATTAACCTTTTTCCCTACTACTGGAAAGAGAATTCAAATTGATGCTTCCGATACTGATTTAGGAAAAGAATCACTAATTCGTCGAACTGATTTGAAGTTCTGTGCTGATTATGTTTTCTATGGTGATACTCAACTGATGGAAAAGTTCCAACAGGCGAACAGAGATATGAGTTTTTCATTTGTAGATTATCGTTTAATTGAGACATCAGTTTCTGAAACTTCTTTAGCTTCTGGAGTAATTCGTAATCTTGGTATGGCGAACAGAATAGTTCCGAGAATTGTTACTGCTCTTGCTGATACTACTAAAGGCGAAACAAGTATTCTTCCAGGTTCTTCCAATGCTGAGACAACTTTGCTCGCTGGTGGAATTCCAGGTGGTATCAGATACAATGTAAGATACAATGATAGATTTGAATTCTCCAGTGATGTTGTTAATACAGCACGTCTATTTAGTATTTTAACAGATGCTGAAGGTGTTCCATTTATTACGCGTGAAGAATTTTCAAAGCAAAAAAATATGATAACTACTCAACTTTTACAAGGAAGAGAACAGAGGTCAAATCTTGAAGGGTTTTTCTTTTATTTAGGAACTAAATTAACTGGTGGACGTGTAGGCAACAGAGGTATTGAACTTCACATAAGTGGTGAATTTGGTGAATCCGTAGATACAATGAGAAATTTTGCGGAATATCTTCGTGTGGCGAGATTAACTGACGGTATGTTTGAAGTCTTTAACGCATAAGTGTAGAGATAACCCAAGTTTGTAAAAATAAAAAACAGATTATTAACAAAGTCGGGTAAAAAATATATTCTTCTTATAAATGTATAAATTCTTTATTAATCTTGACTCTTCTAAAGAAAGAGTAAAATATTTTGATGATTCTTGGACAAGGTGGTCTGCTACAAGTCGCAACGAAGTTGATAAATTAACGGATGAAAAAATGATATCTTATCATAATGTCTCTCGCGATTATCACCTTGGAAAATGTGGATGTTTTAAAAGTCATAAATTATTGCTGAGATATATAGTAGATAATAAATTAAATAAAGTAATAGTTTGTGAAGATGATGCGGAACAAATCGTGCACGAAATACCAGATGATTTAGGAGATGGATTTGTATATCTTGGTGGATATTTTCTTAATAAAAAAAGAACAGATGGGGAATATAAGGGTGATTGTTGTTCTGTAAATGGTCTTAATAATTTATCAGATAAAAACTTTGATGTCTGTATGACTATGTCATATTATTTAGGAACTTGGGAAGTAGCTTCAGCACTCTTGGAAGAAATAAATGAATTAAAACGGTGGAGAGCAATAGATATTTTATATATGAAATCAAAAGTCAAAAAACAATATTACTATCCAGCAATTTTTAAAGAACGTCCCCTTGAGAGCACTATTAGAAAAAATAAAAAGAAATTCGCTAATGAAAAATATAGACTAAATTAATTTTTTAGATTTATTTATTTAAAGTTTTAAAATATATTCATAAGTATAAAATGGAAATAACAACAGAAGAAAGAAGGGAGTTAATTATGAGTGAGCGTCCAAATCTCAAAGAGAATAGCATTAAACAGTATATATCTCATTTAAATAAACTGACTAAATTGTTTGATAGTCCAGATAATTATGAATTTTTAAAAGATCCTGATTCAGTAATGGATAAGATAAAGGATACGCATTATACTTCTCAGAGAAATACTCTAAATGCTGTCATCGTTTTGCTGATGGCTTTGAATAGTGAAAAAGAATATGATTCACTTTTAAAGACATATGGGAAACTTAGGGACAATTTTAATCTTACTTACGAAAAACAACAGGAATCAGGTAAAATAAGTGATAAGCAAAAAGACAATTTTGTTGAATTAGGTGAGATAGATAGTATGCTCTTAGATATGGAATTTGAAATAAAAAAGGATAAGTTAAAAAAGAAAAAAGACTTATCAGGAAAAGAAAAAGAATTAATGATGGTTTTTACTTTATTTAATTTTCTAAAGCGTATTCCTACTCGCAATGATATGGCAGGACAAAAATATATCACTTATGCTATGTATAGAAGATTAAAAGAAGAAGATAAAATAAATAATAATTATTTAGTGAAAAAAAAAGAAGGGATGTTCGGTGTCTATAACGAATATAAAACGAGTTCCAAATACGGTGAAAAGATAATAAACATTCCCAAAGATTTAGAAAAGATTCTAAATATGTATATTAGGACAACAGGTAAAAAGGCAGGAGATTATCTGTTTATAAATTCAGTAGGAACACCTCTCAATAGAAATCAAATCAGTCAGTTATTACTGAAGACGAGTCAAAAATATCTTAAAAAAAATATCAGCACCACGATGATGAGGAAGATAGTAGCTTCGCATCATTTTAATGAAAAGAAGTTTTTAGAAATGAAAGAAGCACAAAAGGAACTCGCACACAATATGGGACACTCAGTAGCGGTTCAGGATAAAGTTTATATAAAGTCTAATGATGATTAAATTTATTATTGGAATACATCGTCGCTAATATTAAATAAAGTTAGTGGTTCATTACAAGTTTCACCCCACGTATATCTCCACTGATTTCTTTGTTGGTCATATAGTCTCTTACGTTGTTTATTTTGGTTTCTGTTTCTTTGTTGTTTTAGTTTTTTTTGGTAATCACTTGTATAAGCATTCTGAGGATTTACAACATTCATATTGTAATGATTTCTCATTTTTTTCATTAGTTGTTGTTCTTTCTTTACTAAATTAGTTTTTGATATATTACTATTATAAGTTTTAATAATTTCAAAGTGAAAATCTCCCCTATCAATAATTCTCCTAGAAGAACAGCTATTCTCAGGTCTTTCGTGATAATACAATCTATCTGTTTTGCGAGATGAACCAACATAAACGTCTGTTCCCGTGGTGTTATCAATGATGACATAGGTGTAGGCATAACTCATTTCTTATTTACTTTTTGTTTTTCCCTTCACTTAATCTATACTACTTAATTATATAGTTTAAATTGTTTTTAAGTATATTATCTCATAAATAATTCATTTGTGATACAGTCAAAATAAAATCAATGAGTAAGAGTAGATATAACCCAGTTTTGTATATAATATGATAAAAA
>WLWF01001747.1_pt1 | contig 16884 bp, 24 predicted proteins | sample 6718331 | NCBI WGS metagenome assembly WLWF01 (sample SAMN12718692, study PRJNA515312) | sponge metagenome | isolation source: marine sponge | host: Mycale hentscheli | place: New Zealand: South Island, Marlborough, Capsize Point | collected 2003-05-01
TAATGATGTTAGAGCAACTCATGTTGACAACATCAATTGGAAAGCTTTGTACAAAGTTTTAGAAAGTGAAGTCGAGTCGATTGTTCTTGATCCTCATGCACCTCAGTACGTTAAAGATTGGGGAACTAAGATCATGCAACGATTAGCACAACACATAACATAACAGTTACCCTCGAGGGCTGGTAAGGGGCGAACAATCGCCCCTTTTTTTACGTCATCACCACGCTGCGTTCCAGGAACTCCTGGTTTAGCAGGGCTGCGAAGCAGCCTGGCTTCAGATGGCAGGTGATACCTCACCAACAACATCTAGGTACTTACAAACTCTACCATACTAGATCGTGTATTTGTACACACCCCCACCCCCCGAAACAGCCCGTCGCTCTAGGCTTTCCCCTAGTGCTTGAGTTTTACACAAACACAGAGTATGATATAACTTTTTTATGGAAAATTCTAAAATCCCAACGGATGTCCTAAAATACGAATTACGAAAAATGCAGATCAAAGTGTCGGAGGAGTCCCGTTCCTCCTTCTTAACTTTTGTAAGAAAAGTTTGGCCAGAGTTTGTTGCAGGTTCACATCACAAAATTATTGCACAAAAATTTGAAGACATTTCACGTGGAAAGATAAAACGATTAATTGTAAATATGCCACCAAGACATACAAAGTCAGAGTTTGCCTCACATTTATTTCCTGCGTGGATGATGGGTCAAAAGCCAAAATTAAAAATTATTCAGACGACACACACGGCAGAATTATCGTATAACTTTGGTAGAAAAGTTAGGAACCTATTTGACCAACAAGATTTCAAAGATGTATACCCAGGTGTTAGCCTATCTCAAGACTCAAAGGCTGCGGGGCGTTTTACAACTAACTCTGGTGGAGAGTATTTTGCTGCTGGTGTGGGTGGTGCTATTACTGGGCGTGGTGCTGACTTGCTTATTATTGATGATCCTCACTCCGAGCAAGACGCTCTCTCTCAAACAGCCATGGACAATGCCTACGAATGGTATACCTCAGGACCTCGACAGCGTTTACAACCTGGTGGTGCTATTGTTGTAGTTATGACCAGATGGTCCACAAAGGATCTTACAGGTAAATTAATTAATGCACAAACAAACGAAAATGCCGATCAATGGGAAATTGTAGAGTTTCCTGCGGTTTTAAATGATAAACCGTTATGGCCACAGTTTTGGAAGATTGAAGAATTAAAGGGTGTAAAAGCTTCACTATCAGAACAAAAATGGCAGGCACAATGGCAACAAGCTCCTACATCTGAAGAAGGTTCAATTATTAAACGAGAATGGTGGAAAGTCTGGCCAAAGGTAGATATTCCACAATTAGCTCATGTTATACAAAGTTATGACACAGCGTTCAGTAAAAAAGAGACAGCAGACTTTAGTGCAATAACAACGTGGGGCGTCTTTAAACCCGTGGAACACGGCCCATGGAACATTATACTTCTTGCGATGCGCAAGGGACGTTGGGATTTTCCCGAGTTAAAAAAGATTGCGTTAGAACATTGTTCTTATTGGGAACCTGAAACAATCTTGATAGAAGCGAAAGCATCTGGTATGCCTTTAACACAGGAGCTACGTCAATTGGGAATTCCTGTAGTAACTTATACGCCCAGTAAGGGCAACGATAAGCATGTACGTGTCAACTCCGTAGCTCCCATTTTTGAAGCGGGTCAAGTCTGGGCAACCGACGACCGCTGGGCAGAAGAAGTTATTGAAGAATGTGCCGCTTTCCCTTATGGTGAACATGACGATTTAGTCGATTCAACAACACAAGCGTTGTTGCGTTTCCGTCAAGGAAACTTCATACAATTAGAATCAGATTACAAGGAAGATCCAACTTTTCTTGTAGGAATGCAGGAGTATTATTAATGAGTAATAAATTAAAAATTAACATACCAGGAGTTAAGCCAGCATCTACGTTACTTAATCGTTCACAAGATGATTTGCTAGCTCAACGAATGGTAAAACAAATACAGTTATTAGAAGTAAAAGACAGACGTAGAAAAAATTATAAAGTACTAAAATCAAATTAATGCTTCAGTACTTACTAACTATATTAAAAAGCATTCCTAAAAAAGCAGGATATAAAAAATTTTTAGGAAAAGATTATGACGAGTTCATGGAAACTTTTGCAGAGCAATATAGAAAATTTATAAACGACGAAGATACCGAAGGTTTAACAAAATTTAAAGAAGAAGTAGGAAAAGCTAAATTTGATAAGCTTCAACAAAGAGCGACCACTGATGGTTTTATAACAAAGCTTGATAAACAAGCATCTAAATCTATGACTGGTAAAAAAAATTTTCAGAAAGCTGTTATGAACAGATGGGATCAAACTAAAAATTTATTTACGCCAGGAAAAAAAGAAATGCAAAAAGCATTTAAACAAGTAGCAGATGAAATGATAGAAGTGTCTCCTCGTGTTAAACAAAAACAACCTGATGGATCTTTTCAAGAAGTTATACAAATGGGAGGTAAACCATTTGAGTATAAAAAAATGTTACCTATTTTGCAAAAAAGATTTCCAAAACTTTTTTCTCAGTTTGATGCAGACAATGTATATCACAATATGGCTTACAGAGAATCTATAAGAAATCAAGTTGGTCTTCCTGACAACATAAAAAAAATAAATAAATTTGAAGAACAGTATTTACGAAAACAATTTAGAAATAAATTTAGACAAGTAGATTTAGAAAAAAAAGACAAGATAAATTTTCAAATAGATGATCAATTTATTTTTGATGTGTTTAGATCAAGACCTTCTGATTTTAGAACAGGTAAGCCTATTCAAGATGTAGATGCATTTCTTAATTTTTTAGATGATGTAAATTATTTCACACCAACTTCTAAAAATTATTATCGAAGAAATGATCCTGATTTTAAAGGATATGCAGAATTTAGAAAAATGCAAAAAGAAGCACCAAAAGGAACACAGTTATCACATATGCTTCACTCAACTGTTCCTGATCCTTTTAGAAAATTTAGATTAATTGACGAACCTCCGACTGTTAAACGTCAACAAGGTTCAGTTTTTGATTCACCTAATATATTTATGTCAGATGCTATGGAGTTTGCAGGAGCAGATCCAGCAAAATTAAAATTACTGTCGGCTACTGAAAATATAGATGTTCAACCAGAGTTAGAGGGTGAATTATTTGATGCAATTGTAGATTATTACAAAACAGGTAAAAGTAGAATCGCAGATATAGAACAAAAAATGATTGATAGTAATATTACTACAGAAATAATTGATCCAATAGGTGGCACAGAATCTCCTTTATCAAGAATATATGGATTTGTTTCAGATGTAAAAGGACCAGCAGGAATGCAAGATGGGGGTTTCGCTTCGATTGAAGAAGTGCTAGAATACGACCATGGTTGATACAACTTTAGTAGAAAATATATTTGAAGATTTTGATCAGCAAGATTTTGCAAACTCTCAAGAGTATTTTGATTATTTGAAAAGACAAGCAGAGGGATACAAAGCATTTAAAAGTTCACCTGAACAAGTACAACAAGATAGGGGCGCTGCACTAGATGCATTAAAGTTTTTACCTAATGTGGCAGCGGGGTCAGGTAATGTTTTATTAGATATAGCTGAACTACCCTTAGATGTTTACAATATGTTTCAACAAGAAGAGGATGATAAAATAACATTACCTCGTTTCCCTAAGTTTGATTATACAAATGAAGAGCTCGGCTATGTTGATACTGCAGCATCTCTTTTAGTAGGAGGGCCCCTTAGTTTTATTAAAGGTCTTAATCTATTAGCTAGTAAATCGCCAAAAGCTTATTCAGCGTTACGTCAAGCTTATCCTTACAGTGTAGGGCAAGTGCATGACAGTATACGACAAAAAGGAATTGGATTTCTTAAAGACTTAATGCCTAAACCTGAAGTAAGTGAAAAAATTGCTAGAAATTTAATAATTGCTACTGGCGCAGGATTAGGAGCAACTACTGGAGAACCTAGTAGAGATGAAGTAATTGAAGAAGTTGATGATGTAATTACAATACAGCCATCAGACTTAGAAGCTGATTCGCCACCTAATATTAGAGGGAAAGAATATTTTGAAAGACAACCAGAGGTTGTTGATCGTAAAGCCATGGGCGGTGAGCCAGGACTCGCGACCGATATATTTGAGGAAAGCGATGTAGTAACAGACGGACCTGAAGAAGTACAAATGGCAAATTTATTTGGTAGAGTTCCTATATGGGCAGTTGGTAAAGTAGACAAAGCAAAAACATTAACACAAGATTTTTCTAAAGCAGCTAAACAAGCATTAGATTCTATTAAAAATAAACTTGGTACCAAAGAAGAAGTATTAGGAGACACGGTAGAAGATATTGATATTATAGATACTCCTGCAGGAGACACGGTTGTTGGTGCTGTTAAAAGTAAAAAAACAATTACGGACTCACCAGAAGTTAACGAGTCAGTATTTTACTCAGAGCTTGAAGCACGGCTCATGGACCCCAACACACCAAAACAATTTTCAACAGCAGATCAGTTTTTAAATTTTTTACAGAAAAAACAAATTTCTAAAGCAGAGATAGATGATAATATTTTATCACGATATGTAGAGTTATCAAAAAAGAATAACTATCCGCTTGTTAAAGAGGATATGTTGGACATTATACGTCAAGCTCCAATGCGTAAAATTGATAGTGTTACTTATGGAGACGCAAGATATGGCGGAACTAAAACCGCTAAGTATGATAGTTATCAAGAACGCGGGGCTCTTCCAGGAACGTACCGAGAAGATGTATTGTTTTTACCTGCAAAAGATATACCTCTTGATCCTGATAGTTTGCCAGGAAGTGCACATGATTTTGATGAAAGATACGTGATCGGTTGGTCGCGGCTCACGGACCGTAAAGCAACATTACCTGTTGACACAACAAAAAAAGGTATTGAAGAAACTATTGATCCTGCCATGATTAAAACACTCAAGCGTAATCAGAAAAAATTACAAAATCAATTAAAGGGACTAGAAGCATCAGCGTATGAAAAGATAAGAAGAGCCGTAGACCCAGATTTAACACCAAGTGATGAAATGAGTGCAAGAATGATTACAGAAAGTGTTAATTCAAGAATAACAGCATTAGAAAATATCGATATGCCACTCGCTACTCAAATACGACAATTCAGAAGTAAAATACAAGATGATGCTGTTAAATTAGAAGATATGGAAGCTGCAACGCAAGGAGCAAAAGTAACTATAACGTTTGCTGATGAGATACAATCAGATATTCTACAACAAGCAAAACGTATGGAAGAAAGATTTAAAGAACAGCTCGGTGATCTAATGGATAAAAACATTGATTATGTAAAAGAAACAATAAGAGCATCACAACAATCATATCGAGGTGACTACCGTGATATTAATCCTGAGGTGGCAGAATACTTTATTAAAAATAAATCTGTATTTAGACCAATATTTCAAAGTGAAACCGAAATGCAACAGTTTATGAATGAGTACGCTAAAACACAAATTGTTTTAGAAGATCTAGCAAAAGCTGGTTTAAGACCTGATAAACAATTAGTTACCAAAGCACGTGAGGCAAGAACTAAACAACAAGAGTTATTACGTGATTTAGAAACAGCTCTAAGCAAAGAATCGTTATCAAAATTGTTTCCTAATGTTCCGTTTAAAAATAGAATGGAATGGGGATCAGCATTAATTAAACGTGATTTAGCAAAAGCAGCTCAGTTATTGTATCAAGATAAAGTTCCTGATGCAGCTCAATGGTATGTTGTATCACCTGGTAAATTTATAAAAAATAGATACGGTCAAAGAGGTGGAACTAATACACCATATGCAGAAAGAAGTGGTCGAGACTTAAAAGGTATTGGCACAGAAGAGTTCTATGGTGGACCAGATAGTGTTGATCCAAACGGAAAACATTACACTTCTACTGTAGAAAAAATTTTAAAAAGAGCGGCAAAAGAGAATAACTCAGAGTTTAAAATTATTGATGTTGATAATGTAGGACCATCTTTTGCTGTTAAGATTACTCCTGAAATGTTATTACCTCATAAAACTCATAGAAAAAAAGGAGGGATGGTGTATACTCCCGAAATAATTGATATATTTGAGGCAGCATAATGGCAGTTGATAAACCTATAGGATTTGTACCAGCACAAGAAGAAGCAATTCAACAATTAACAGAAATGGAGATTGATGAATCTGTAGAACAAGGCAATATCGAAATGATGGAAGATGGCTCTGCTATTATTGGAGAGCAAGAATCAACTATAGCCGCATCATTTGACATGAATCTAGCGGAAGTTTTAGATGAAGATACACTTGGCAATATTTCTAGTGAGCTACGTCAAGCTTTTGAAGATGACAAAGCATCGAGAAAAGAATGGGAAGAAACATATAAAAAAGGATTAGATCTTTTAGGATTTAAATATCAAGAACGCACAATGCCTTTTGCAGGTGCAAGTTCCGTGACTCATCCAATGTTGTCCGAAGCTATTACACAATTTCAAGCGCAAGCTTATAAAGAATTATTACCTAGTGGTGGCCCTGTTAATACACAGATACTAGGAAACACGTCGCCACAAAAAGAAGAACAAGCTCAACGTATTAAAGATTACATGAACTATCAGATTACGTATGAGATGGAAGAGTATGATCCTGACATGGATTCATTATTATTTTATTTACCCTTATCAGGTTCTGCTTTTAAAAAAGTTTATTTTGATGACGGAATGGGAAGAGCTGTATCTAAGTTTATTCCTAGTGATGATTTGTATGTACCTTATCAAACAACAGATTTTCCTTCATGCGAAAGAGTTACACATGTTATTAGAAGAACACAAAATGAAGTAAGAAAATTACAAGTAGCTGGAATGTACAAAGACGTAGACCTGTCTGTTTACAATAATGAAACAGGACTACAAGAGCAAGAAAGTAGAATTGCGGGTGTGCGAAAAAGTTATAATGATGAGGACTATCAGTTGCTAGAAATGCATGTTGATTTAAACATCGAAGGCATAGATAGTGACGACGGCATTAAAGTTCCATACATTGTAACCATTGATGAAGGCTCTTCTAATGTTTTATCTATTTACAGGAACTATGAAGAACAGGACGAAAAAAGAAAAAAGAGACAGTATTTTGTCCACTATAAGTTTTTACCTGGTTTTAGTTTTTATGGCTTTGGGCTTATCCACATGCTCGGGGGTTTATCAAGAACTGCCACGGCAGCACTTAGACAACTTCTTGATGCAGGTACATTGTCCAATCTCCCTGCGGGCTTTAAAGCTAGAGGGTTGCGAGTTAAAGACGACGATAATCCCCTCCAACCAGGAGAGTTCAGAGATGTAGATGCTCCTGGCGGTAGTTTGCGAGAAGGATTATTACCTTTACCTTACAAAGAACCGAGCCAAACGTTATTTCAATTACTAGGTTTTTGTGTAGAAGCTGGCTCACGTTTTGCAGCAGTAGCTGATCAAAAAGTTGGTGAAGCGGCACAAGCAGGAGCACCAGTTGGTACAACAATGGCGTTGATGGAACGTGGTGCGAGAGTCATGAGTGCTATTCATAAAAGATTGCACTATGCACAAAAAATAGAATTTAAATTATTAGCAAGAATATTCTCTGAATCGTTGGGACCAAGGTATCCATACGAGTTAGGTAATGATCAAATACAAGGTTTAAAACAATCTGACTTTACAAGTGATATTGATATTATCCCTGTATCTGATCCAAACATATTCTCCATGTCTCAACGTGTAACGTTGGCACAAACACAATTACAATTAGCTCAAGCTGATCCTGGTGCACACAACATGTACGAAGCGTACAGAAGAATGTATCAAGCATTAGGCGTCAAAGATATTGATGTATTATTACCTGTTCCGTCAGAACCACAACCAATGGATCCTGGATTAGAAAATGCATCATCTTTAAAAGGTCAGGGCTTGACAGCTTTTAGAGGACAGAATCAAATGGCACACGTTGATGCTCACAGAGCATTTATGTCATCTTCTTTAGTTAGAAATAACCCTCAAGTTATGTCTATTTTACAAGCTCATATTATGGATCATGTAAGTATTCAGGCAAGAGAAGAAGTAGAAGAAGAAGCTAAACAAGAAATAGAACAAGTTTCTGCTCAATATGGTGGTCAATTACCAGAAGAATTACAATTACAAATGCAACAACAGATCGAAAGTCAAGTTGCGGAGAAAATAGCTGAAATGATAGATGAAATGCTAGTAGAAGAAGCAGAAGTATTACAAGAAATGGGTGAAGATCCTCTTGTTGGACTAAAACAACAAGAAATTAACCTAAGAGCACAAGATTTACAAAGAAAAGCTATGGTTGATGAAGCAAACATAGGCATAGATGAGCAAAAATTACGTCAAGATGCAAGAATTGCACAAGATCGTATAGATTCTCAAGAAGACATTGCTCAATTACGTGCAAATGTTAATCTAACTAAACAAAGAGAGATAGAGAAAAGTAAAAAACGACCAAGAACAGTTGATGTAAACAAAAATATTAGGTTTGATAATTAAATGACTGCAGCAGAAGAAAAATTACAAAACTATTTTAATCAAATACTTGCTTATGTAGAAAATACTTCCAAAAGTAGTGAAGATAGTATACTTTTAGCGGGCGCTATGATGAGTATTGCAAGAATTATTTACTTTGATAACTTAAATAATGAAGAAGCAAAAAACATTATGGAACACAATACGTTTGATTTTGTTGATTTAATCAAACCAACGATACACTGAGGTAATTATGGTAAAATATTATAACGGAAAACTTTATCCAAATGCAAAAATGACTTCTTTTCCTAAGAAATATCCTAATGCTAACAAAACTTCTGTTGAGTCTACTGCTGCAATAGCATCTGTTGGACCAAGAGTTATTGATAACAAGGGTAGTGGACCAAAAGGACAGACAAGCAGAATGCAGATTAAAAAAGTACCTTTCAAAGGCGTTTTTTAATCATCTATTTGCAAAAATAGAAAAATAAGGTAAATTAAGCGCTTTAAAAAGGAGGTTTTATGAACCTATTAAAAGATCTATGGTCACACATTAAAGAGTGGTCAGAGTGGAAAATGAAGGACTGGATTAAGGCCGCTATTGTAGCGATCATTGTTATTTGGGTAATTAGCTGGATGACAGGCGGAGCTGTATAATGGCATTGGGACTACTATCAGGTTTATTAGGCGGCAAAGATGGCGCTTTAAAACAAGTAGCTTCCGTAATTGATTCAATCCATACCTCAGAAGAAGAGAAATTAGATAAACAGATTTTAATGCAACGCATTCAACAAAAACTTGCAGAAAAGCAGTTGGATGTAAATGTAAAAGAGGCAGGTCACCGCTCCGTATTTGTGAGCGGCTGGCGCCCTGCTATCGGTTGGACAGGAGCCTTTGCGTTAATGTTCGAATTCATTCTATCCCCCTGCATAGAATGGTACAGTAAATTTGCAGGATTAAATTTAACAGCTCCTGCCATAGAAACTGGGCCCCTTCTAGCAATTGTCACTTCAATGCTCGGAGTCGCGGGCATGAGAAGTTTCGAGAAGGCCAAGGGGTTAACTAAATAGGAGATAGCTATGGCTAATACTAAAAGAATGAATAGACTTGAAGAGCTTGGTCGAGTAGATTCAGAAAAAGCTTACACTAGAAAAGGTAAGAAAAATTTAAAAGCAGAGAAAAAAAGAATTGTAGGAGAACTGAAAAAAAACCGTGGTGGTAGTATGGGTGGAGGAATGAATCCAATGGGTCGTTCAAAAGATCCAACTGTTGAAAGCATTGTTGGTTACAATCCTAATAAACCAAACAAAATGAAAAAAGGTGGTTTCCCTGATATGACAGGTGATGGTAAAGTAACTCAAGCTGATATTTTAAAAGGCAGAGGTGTCTTTAAAAAAGGCGGGATGGCAAAAGGTTCTAGAGAAGGATCTGTTATTAATACAAGAACTGCTTTTAAAAAAGGTGGAGCAATCAAAAGACGTGGTGGTGGAATAGCTAAACGTGGTTTTGGGATCGCTAAATAATGCGTAAAGGTTTATATGCTAACATACATGCTAAAAAAAAGCGTGGTGAAAAAATGCGTAAAAAAGGAGCTAAAGGTGCACCTACTGCCGCAAACTTTAAAAGAGCAGCGCAAACAGTAAGAAAAAAATAATGATAAAAAGAAAAAATCGCGTAGGTTCTGGTGTTAGACAAAGAGTTGGAAATGCTGCTGGTTTAAAAGCAAACATTGCTCGTAAACCTATTGGAGATCCAACAGGCATGGGATTAAAAGGTAAGACTCTTACAGGAGGAGCTATGCAAATAAAAAGAAATGTTGGTAATAAAATTATGGCTGCTAAAAAAGGTGGTAGCACTGTTAATAAAGCAGGTAATTATACTAAACCAACAATGAGAAAAAAAATATTTAATCGTATTAAATCACAAGCTTCACATGGAACGGGGGCAGGTCAATGGTCCGCAAGAAAAGCACAGGCTTTAGCTAAAGCTTATAAAAAAGCAGGTGGCGGATATAAATCATAATGGCACTTGCTAAATCACAAAGAAGTTTAAAAGCATGGGGTGATCAAAAGTGGCGAACTAAATCTGGTAAGCCCTCAAGTAAAACAGGCGAAAGATATTTACCTAGCGCTGCAATTAAAAGTTTATCTCCACAGGAATATGCGGCTAGTACAAGAGCTAAAAGAAAAGCAAAGAAAGCAGGAAAACAAGTTTCTAAACAACCTAAAAATATTGCTAAAAAAACAAGATCTTTTAGAAAGTTTACATAATGCCTTTTCGTTCTAAAAAACAACGAGCGTACTTATATGCAAATGAACCAGAAGTAGCAAAAAAATTTGCTAAAAAACATGGGAATAAGATTGTAAAAAAGAACGTTGGAGGTTATATAGAGGTTAGACCAAGAGGTTTTGGTAGAATGATGAAAGATAAAAGGCCAGTAACAAAAATATATGTCTGAAGTTTTGAAAAAACGCATACGTGATCACGAAGGATTTCGTGAAACTATTTATCTTGATACCTTAAAAAAAGCCACAATAGGATACGGCCATCTCGTTACTGACGAAGATGATTTTGAAGAAGGAAAACAATATCCAAAAGAAGTATTATTAGCAGTATTTGAAAAAGATTTTGAAAAAGCACAAAATGGAGCTGATCAATTAGTAGGCCATATAACTGAATTACATATTGAAGCCAAAAATATAGTAACGGAAATGATTTTTCAATTAGGAACTCAAGGCGTAAGAAATTTTAAAAATATGCTTTCAGCCCTTGCTGAAAGGGACTATCAAAGGGCAAGTTTAGAAATGCTCGACTCACGTTGGCATAAGCAGACAAAAAATCGTTGCGAAAATTTGGCCAAGTTAATGTCTCAATGCGCATAGAAAACTTCTTTACATATTACAAACAACAATTAATAGCTAGACAAGATCAAGTAAAACAAGCTATACTTACAGGATCAGCAAAAGACTGGAGTGAATATAGGTATTTAACAGGTAAGTTACATGCCTTAGAACAAGAAGTACAGGAACTCACGGACCTGCTAAGAAAAACGGAGCTAGAAGATGAATAAAGCAAGCAAGTTAATTGTGCCAAAGCATATCTGGGACACAAAAGGACCAGTAGCTGAAAAGAAAGAATTAGAAAAAGTACCTAAACCAACAGGGTTTAGAATGGTACTGTATCCCTTAAAACTACAAAGTAAAACATCGGCAGGTTTACACTTAACTGATGAAACTGTAGAGCAATCTCAAATTGCTACTAATGTTTGTAAAATATTAAAAGTAGGACCTGATTGTTATAAGGATAAAACACGATTTCCAAACGGCGCGTGGGCGAAGGAAGGTGATTGGGTTTTAATTACAAAGTATGCAGGATCTAGGATTAGAATCGAAGGTGGTGAACTAAGAATAGTCAACGATGACGAAATACTGGCTGTCATTGATGACCCTCGCGATATATTGCCAGCAAACATTTTATAACATGGAGGCACCATGCCAGAAGCAATAACACCAGCATCAGAAAAACTTGTTCCTATAGATACATCAGGGAACGCTGTTGATGTGACGTTAAAAGAAGATAAAAAAGATGATGTAGTAGCTACAACAAACGAAGAATCTCCGATTGTTGAAGTACAAGAAGAACAATCTACCGAGGTTGTTCAAGAAACAGCACCTCAAGAAAATAAAGAAGAAGATTTAGAAGAGTATAGTGCAGGCGTTAAGAAACGTATTGATAAGCTCACCAAGAAAATGCGTGAAGCAGAGAGACGTGAACAAGCAGCCGTTGACTATGCTAAAAAAGTAAAAGAAGAAAACGATAAGATTAGAAATACGAGCGTTGTTCAAAATGATTCAATGTTAGTAGAGAGAGAAAAAGCTCTCGTTAATCAAAAAGAGTTTGCGAAGAGAGCACTTGAAGCTGCTGTAAAAGCACAGGATATTGAAAAACAAGTTGCTGCTCAACAAGAAATTTCTCGTTTAACTATTGAAGATGAAAGGTTAAAAGTATCAAAAGCCAAAGCTATTCAGCGAAAAGCTCAGATAGAACAAGAACCAAAAGAAGATATTAATCAAACGATTGATAATCAACCTAAATCTGAACAACGACAGCCTGATCCAAAAGCTGTTGCGTGGGCAGAAAAGAATGATTGGTTTGGTACAGATAATGCCATGACTTACACTGCTTATGATATTCATAATCAGTTAGTTAAAGAGGGTATTGACGTAGCAGACGATGACTATTATACTGAGATAGATAAACGTATACGAAAAGAATTTCCCCATAAATTTAATGATGGAGGGGAGGTCAGTCGGCCAAAGCAAAAAGTTGCCTCGGTTGTACGAAAATCGGCTTCAGGCCGCCGCACTGTGAGACTCACACCTTCACAAGTTGCCATTGCAAAAAAACTCGGTGTGCCCTTGGAAGAATACGCAAAACACGTGAAGGAGGCGTAATATGACTAAAGATTCATTTGAAACAATTAAAAAGACCGCACGCAAAGCAGAAACCCGTGAAAAGGTTGCTCGGAAAAGAGGATGGGTTCCTCCATCAAACTTGGAAGCACCAGAACCGCCAGAAGGATTTCATCACCGATGGGTACGGTCCGAATTTAGAGGCGAGCCAGACGAAAAAAACGTTATGGGTCGACTTCGTTCAGGATACGAATTTGTTATGGCTAGTGAATATCCAAATCGACCAGACATAGCGTCTATCGCGGATGGCAAATATAAAGGTGTTATAGGAATTGGTGGATTATTATTAATGAGATGTCCGATCGAGGTCAAAGAAGATAGAGACGCTTACTTCAGGCGCTTAACCGATGATCAGATGGCTTCAGTAGATAATGATCTAATGAAAGAAGAGCATCCTAGTATGCCTATCTCTCAAGAGAGACAGAGCAGAGTAACTTTTGGTGGAAAAAAAGACTAATTAGTAGGACTTTTTGACCATCAAACTATTAAAAGGATGAAACATGGCAAATATTGATAGCCCTTTTGGTTTAATACCAATCGCAAAAGTTGGTCAAAATCCCAATAATGGTGGTTTAACTCAATACGACGTCGGAGCTTCACAAAGTACAGCTATCTTTACAGGGGATCCCGTTACTTATAAAAATGACGGAACCGTGGAAGTAGGTACAGCAAGCACTGCGTTTTGTGGAGTATTTAGAGGCGGTTTTTATACCGATCCGACTACAAGTAAACCAACATTTACTGACTTTATACCTGCGTCTTTAGCGACTACTGATGCTAAAGCGTTTGTATGTGATGACCCACAACAATCGTTTATTGCACAACAAGACTCTGATGGAGTCAACCTTGTTGCAGCAAACTTAAACGAAAACTGTAATCTAGTTTTCGGAGCTGGAAGTTCCACTACGGGAATTTCTGGTGTAGAAATTGATTCGAGCAGCAAAAATACTACTGCAACTCATCAAGTGAGATTGATTAGTTTTTATGACACGCCAGATAACGACAAAACTGCTAATAACAGTATCTTCGTGGTAAAAATTAACAATCACCAACTTATGGGTGGCACTGGTACGGCTGGCGTATAATAGGAAAGGGAATTAGTTATGGCAATTAATAGAGCCCAGCTCGCCAAAGAGCTAGAACCTGGCCTTAACGCCTTGTTCGGATTAGAATACAATCGTTATGAAAACGAATCAGCTGAGATCTTTGCTCAAGAAACTTCTGACAGAGCTTTTGAAGAAGAAGTAATGTTAGTAGGATTTGGTGAAGCAGCAGTAAAACCTGAAGGTTCTGCAGTAGCATTTGATACTGCAAAAGAATCTTTCACTGCAAGATATGTTCACGATACAATCGCACTTGCGTTTGCGTTAACAGAAGAAGCAGTAGAAGATAACCTTTATGATACTTTATCTGCTCGTTACACTAAAGCACTAGCTAGATCTATGGCTTACACAAAACAGGTTAGAGGTGCTAACGTATTAAATAATGCGTTCACTGTAACTGGTGGAGATGGTGTTACATTAGCTAGCACAGCTCACCCAACTACTTTCGGTGGAACTTTTTCTAACAGAAGTGCTACTGATGCTGACCTTAACGAAACCTCATTAGAACAAGCGATGATCGACATTGCTGGTTTTATCGACGAAAGAGGACTAAAAATTGCAATGCAAGGAAGAAAAATGATTATTCCTGTAAACATTCAATTTGTAGCTGATAGAATTTTAAATTCTACTCTAAGAGTTGGTACTGCTGACAACGACATTAACGCTCTGAGAAACATGGGTATGTTACCAGAAGGTTATGTAGTAAATCACTATTTAACTGATACGGATGCATATTTCATTAAAACAGATTGTCCTAATGGATTTAAACACTTCGTAAGAGCACCACTTGCTACAGGCATGGAAGGTGACTTCGATACTGGAAATATGAGATACAAAGCAAGAGAGAGATACAGCTTTGGTTACTCAGATCCTAGAGCTGTTTACGCGTCTCAAGGTTCGTAAAAATCACTGGATCCTCCCAGATCAAAGAAGGCGCTTGTAAGAGCGCCTTTTTTGTTTTATAAATTCCTTTAATGTTAATGTTGGTAGTCAATCATAAGGATTGATTACTGGTCATATTTTAAAAGGAGACTGACATGACAACACATTTTAATAATGGCGTTACTAACGTAGTTAAAGACAAAAGCCCGTTAAAAAACGCAATGATGCCTGATCCATTTCCCGTTACCAACACACAAGGTGCAGGATATGATTTTTTAGGTCAAACGTCGTATATGGATGATTTTTACTCATTCGTTACAAGAACAAATACAAGTAACAATGGAAGAGGTTCACCAGGATGGTTCGTAAGCCAAACTGCTAGTACTCAAACATGTGCACCAATAGGAGATGCTCATGGTGGATGGTTACAACTAGATGAAGTTAATGGAACTGATGATGCTTATAACCAAATTAATAGTTTTACTGCTTATCAATTAAGCACAAAAATGAATTGTGGTTTTGAAACTAGAGTAGCAGTTGAAGATGTTTCAACAACAGAAATGGTTATTGGCCTAGTTGATACAGATACAACTTCTCAAACAGTAAATATTACTGACGGAGTATATTTCTCTAACTTTGCTGATCCCACTTCAATTACAGCGGGAACTGGTTGGTATTTACACGCTGAAAAAAATGGAACGGTAACTTCAAGTGATGCATTAGTTGATCCTTACACTGGATCTACTTTTGTTGTTGAAGATGGTGCTTTGCAAACAGCGAGTGCAACTCAATTAGCAACTCCAAGTAATTCATTTATTTGTGGATTTAATATTATTCCTCAAGGATCAAATGGTAATGTTAATAGTGCTGTAATTCAAGCATATTTAGGTCCTGTTGGAAAACAACCTAAACCTGTTGCATCAATTGCAACTACTAATTTACCTGATGATTTGGCAATGGGAATTATTGCTGGAACTAAAAACAACACAACAACCGCATCTATTATGTGGGTTGATTATGTTAAAGTGATTAGTTCTAGAAGCTTTGGTAGTTCAACTACTAAGTAATAACAATTAATCAAGGTAGGGTGTAAAAACCCTACCTTTTATAGGAGATAAAAACATGAGTATTCAAGGACCGATAAGTTCGTTTTCTGTTACTGCCGCAGCTTCTAATGCAACTGTATATTCTGGTCCTGCTAGAATTTTAGGTGTTTATTTTATGAATGATGCTGGTACTGGCACAATTGTACTGTACGATGATAGTACGGAAGTATTTAAAATACAAATACCAGATGGCTCTACAACAGAGAATTCAAATTATATTGAATTTCCAGGAGATGGAATTAAAGTTGATACAAGTTTAAAATATACTTTTACATTAGTTAAATACGGAACGATTCTTTTTCAAAAAGGATAGTTAATGAGCACTAATCCGTCTATTCTAAAAAGAGTTGGGGTGAGTGGGTTTAATAAACCTAAAAGAACACCTAATCACCCCACAAAGTCACATGTTGTAGTTGCAAAAGAAGGCAATAAAACAAAAACAATTAGATACGGCCAACAGGGCGTATCAGGTGCAGGTAAATCTACTGACAAAAAACAAGTAGCAAGAAGAAAATCGTTTAGAGCAAGACATGCTAAAAATATAACTAAAGGTAAAATGTCTGCTGCGTTTTGGGCTAATAAAAGTAAATGGTCATAAGAATTTTATTAATAATATCAATATTATTGTTTTCTCAAAAAATTTTGGGTGCGGATACGAACACGGTCAGTTCTACGGTAGTGACGGATAAAAGTGTACCTACCGCAAATGCTCCAAGTGTCGTGGTCAACAATTCTGATATATGTAAGGTGGCTACATCGGGTGCAATACAAACAAATATACTTGGTATCGCTACAGGC
>WLWF01001749.1_pt1 | contig 16882 bp, 23 predicted proteins | sample 6718331 | NCBI WGS metagenome assembly WLWF01 (sample SAMN12718692, study PRJNA515312) | sponge metagenome | isolation source: marine sponge | host: Mycale hentscheli | place: New Zealand: South Island, Marlborough, Capsize Point | collected 2003-05-01
CAAAAATCTTTATCATTGGATAAAGAAAAGAAAGGATTCTTTGGTCGTGGTGGTCATGAAAATCGTCGTGAATGGCGTAAAGACCAATTCACTATGGACGGCACTAGAAATCTAGGAGGTGTTGGAGGAGACGGTGAGGGAAAGTTGACTGCCCGAGAAGAAGAGTGTTTAGTGGCGGACGCTGGCGCACGGTCACAAGGTGCAATGGCAGGAAGTAGTATTGCTGCTGGAGTTGGTGTTCCTGCTGTGATTGGAGTCCCATATGTTGGATGGTTAGCAGCTGGTTGGGTAGCACTTTTAGGTGGCAAAATAGGTTCTGCTGCTGGATCTACAGTTGGTTCTATACTTAATGATTGCTAATGAATTTAATATTACATCCTTTAGATAATCCAAATGATCCTGTATGGTCAGTGATTATTATGATAATCCTTGCTGTGGCTATGGTAGTTTATGTCATCATATACATATTAGGAATAGATGAGAGAGAAGAACATGGGAGCCATGACACCCCCAAGCAGGAAGAGTTGTTACAACTTCCGAGTGACGGAAATTAATCGTGTTCTTGACGGGGATACTATTGATGTCACCATTGATCTTGGGTTTGATCTATACAAGAAAGAAAGAGTTAGAGTTGCAGGAGTTGATACGCCAGAGAAGAGGACCAAAAACTTAGAGGAGAAGGCACTTGGAATCGACGCAACCAACTGGCTCAAAGAAAAACTGGAATCGACTATCGCTGGTGATGATGAGTTGTCTGTTAGGACTGAACTTGTTGGTGGCGTTGGGAAATATGGGCGTCTTCTGGGTTGGCTTTACATTGGGGACGGAGACGTGTCGCTTAACGAGCAAATGATTGAAGAAGGATATGCTCATGCCTATGATGGAGGCACTAAAGATATGAACCTTGAAGCACTAAGAGAAATTCGTAGGGCACATGGTACTCTAGTAGAGTAATGTGTAAATCAACACTTATAAAAATGTAGCCAAACGATACAATATTTTTCACTACATACATCTATAATGTTTGTAGTGGAATATTATCATGCTTGGTATCTATTTAAGTTTTACTATCATTATACTCATGATAGCGTATGCTGGTATGGAAGCAACCATGCGAGTATTTGCTTATGTTGATATTATGATCCGATGGCAATGGGTTCAATTCAGAATGTTTATGATGAGACGTAAATTAGAACAACAGTTAATAAAGGATTTGCCAAATTTTAATAAAGTTATCAAGGAGATGAAAGAACATGACCAATGATAAGGAACTGTCTGATCTTAAATTACAAAGAAAAGAATGTCCCAAATGTCATGCTGTCTGGATTAATGGCACACATATTTGGTCTGGCACTGGTGCCAAAGGTAATGATCTAGATCTTGCTGGTCTTGTTTGTAATACACTAGGAGATGAAACTTGCATCAATCCAGTGAAAGGAATGGAAGGTGGTGATACATGGAGTAAGAGACTAGAATTCTTAGAAAAACTAGAAGACGATAATAAAGATAAATACTAGTGGTGAACTAGGTTTTTGTTTTGGCAACTGGTACTGATGTATACTTGGGTAATCCCAACCTTAAAAAGGCGGGAACCCCAATACAATTTACAAAGAAGCAGATTGATGAGTGGATCAAATGTAAGAATGATCCCATCTACTTTGCGATGAACTATATAAAAATCATCTCTCTTGACGAAGGTTTGGTGCCTTTTGAGATGTATGATTTTCAAAAAAAGATTTTGAGTGATTTTCATGAAACAAGATTCAACATCGCAAAGCTCCCAAGACAAACAGGGAAATCTACTACGGTTGTCGCTTATCTTCTTTATTACGCAATTTTTTACGATAGTGTTAATATTGGTATTCTTGCAAACAAGGCATCTACCGCTAGGGAACTGCTAGGAAGATTACAACTTGCTTATGAGAATCTGCCAAAGTGGATGCAACATGGTGTGTTGGTGTGGAACAAAGGTAATGTGGAGTTAGAGAATGGCAGTAAGATATTGGCAGCTTCTACATCTGCGAGTGCTGTCCGAGGCATGTCGTTTAACATTCTCTTCCTCGATGAGTTCGCATTCGTTCCAAACCATGTTGCGGAGCAATTCTTTGCCTCTGTTTATCCTACTATTACTTCTGGTAAATCAACGAAAGTAATTATTATCTCTACGCCTAATGGCATGAATCACTTCTATAAGATGTGGGAGGATGCTAGGCGTGGTAAAAATGATTACACTACTAACGAAGTTCACTGGTCTCAAGTTCCTGGCAGAGATGCTAAGTGGAAAGAAGAGACAATTAAGAACACATCCCCAAGACAGTTCGCACAAGAGTTTGAGTGCGACTTCCTTGGATCTGCTGATACTTTAATTAGTCCGGCAAAACTACAAACTATCCCTTTCGCAGACCCAATTAAATCAAATGCTGGACTTGATATCTATGAGAGAGTCGAAAAGGATCACGAATATATTATTACTGTTGATGTTGCCAGAGGAATTGGTGGCGACTATTCTGCTTTCCTCGTGTTTGATATCACCACGATGCCGTATAAGATCGTTGCGAAGTACAGAAATAATGAGATTAAACCTGTACTGTTTCCCTCGGTAATTTTTCAAGTCTGTAAAGAATACAATAACCCATACGTTCTGGTAGAAGTAAATGACATTGGCGATTCTATTGCTGCTACTCTCAATTATGATCTTGAATATCCTAATGTACTTATGTGTGCGATGCGTGGTAGAGCAGGTCAAGTCGTGGGGCAAGGATTCTCAGGATCAAAAACACAACTAGGTGTCAAGATGAGTGTAACGGTCAAGAAGATCGGTTGCTCTAATCTCAAAGCTATTATTGAAGAAGACAAATTAATATTCAATGACTTCCAGATCTTCCAAGAACTTACTACGTTTGTACAGAAGAAGCAAGCATGGGAAGCAGATGAGGGATATCATGATGACCTTGTAATGTGTATGGTTCTCTTCGCATGGTTAGTCATGCAAGAATACTTTAAGGAGATGACCGACCAGGATATTAGAAGAAGAATTTATGATGAGCAACGTAATCAAATAGAACAGGATATGGCTCCATTTGGGTTTCTTGATGATGGTATGGGTGACGATACTTATATTGATGGAGATGGCAATCTTTGGGAGTATGGAGACAAGCAAGAAGAAGTTGGATATATGTGGAACTACTAATGAATCTCGAAGATCAATTTTCACTAGAACATATTCTTTTCAAAGAAAGAAAGTGTAGATCATGTGGAATTAAGAAAGATCTTATCGAAGATTTTTATCTTACCAGAAAAACTAAGAAAGGACATCCATCAGCATACGCATACGAATGTAAAGATTGTACAGTCAAAAGAGTGATGGAGTCTAGAAAAAAGAGAGATCCATTTCAAGATTGGGGATACCCAGACTGGTAGTTCATGCATTGTTCACCACCAGTGAAGCATTCAAAAATCTAAATAGATTTAGATAAATTTGATATCTAAGAGGTAAAAACATGGCAAGTCAAGTCTCGCCTGGTGTTGTTATTAGAGAGAGTGATTTGTCCAATGCAGTTGTTGTAGGCGATGTAGCTATTACTGGCGCTATTGCTTCCTCATTCCGCAAAGGACCCGTAGGCAAAATTACAAACGTTAGTACCGAAAGGGAACTAATCGACACATTTGGAGCACCATCTGAGGCTAATGCCGCTGATTGGTTGGTCGCTTCAGAATTCCTCCGTTATGGTGGAAGACTATCAGTTGTTCGTGCAGCAACTGCAGTTGTAAACGCAACAGAATCTGGCACTGGTGTTCTTATCGCTGATAAGGATGCATTTGATGCTGGAGTAACTTCAGAAAAATTTGCTGCTAGAGATGCAGGTGCAGATGGAAACAACCTTAGTGTTGTTATCGTAGACAGAGGTCCCGATTACACCATCAACAAAACCGGTCATGGTCTAGCAGTCGGTGGCACATACACCGATGATAATTCTGTAGCACACGAAGTTTATGAACTAAATGGTGCTAACAGTTTCAGAATTATTAAAGGAAGTGCTGCTCCAACTCCTGCTGCAGGAGATACTGCTGTTGTATATTCAGCATCTGATTGGAACGCACGTCAAATTGGTTCAACTGGTTTGACATTCAAATCAATTGCTCCTCGTCCCGGAACTTCAGCATACGCATCCGAGCGTTTCTTGTCGTATGACGAAGTGCATGTTGCTGTAGTTAACACTGCAACTAATACAGTTCTTGAGAGAATGACATATCTCTCTAAACTTACCGATGGTAAGTCTCCCGAAGGTAATTCAACTTACTGGAAGGATTATGCAAATGAGTATTCTGGTTATATCTACGCTGGTGCTGCTCTAAGCGCAACTGAAGTTACAACCGCCGGAGAAGATCCTGGTGCAGCTGCTGCATCGTATGGTGCTACTTCGGGATCTCCATTGGTATTAGCAAGAATTCTTCCTACTGCAGGTGGAGCTCTTTCTGGTGGTACTGACGACTATGCATATACTGCTGGAGAAGTTGGTTCTGCATACGATCTATTCTTAGACACAGAAGCAACGGAAGTTGATTTTGTTCTTATGGGTGGCGATGCTGCTAACGAAACAGATACGATTGCTAAAGCATCTTCTGTTGCTGCTGTTGCTAATAGCAGAAAAGATTGTGTTGCATTCATCTCACCATGGACGGGTGCTCAAATTGCAACCTCTGGTGGTAGTGCATTAACTCCAACACAACAACTAGCAAATACACTAGAGTTCTTTGAAAACATTGGTTCTAGTTCCTATGTTGTTCTAGACAGTGGTGTTAAGTATACATATGACCGCTTTAACGACAAGTATCGTTATGTTGGTTGTAATGGTGATGTTGCTGGTTTGTGTGTTTCAACTTCTGCAGTTTTAGATGACTGGTTCTCACCAGCAGGTCTAAACCGTGGTGGTTTGCAAAACGTTGTTAAGTTGGCATTCAATCCCAATAAAGCACAACGCGATGATCTCTATACAAATAGAATCAACCCAATCGTTTCATTCCCTGGTTCTGGTCCTGTTCTCTTTGGAGATAAGACTGGTCTTGCTTCACCTTCTGCATTCGATCGTATCAACGTTCGCCGTCTCTTCCTTAATGTTGAGAAGAGAGCAAGAGCTCTTGCAGAAAGCGTAATCTTTGAGCAGAACGATGCCGTAACACGTTCTAATTTCAATTCTGCTATTGCTTCTTATCTTTCTGAGGTTCAAGCACGCAGAGGTGTAACAGATTATCTAGTTGTTTGCGATGGAACAAACAACACTCCTGAAGTTATCGACAGGAACGAATTCGTTGCTGAACTATACCTCAAGCCCACCCGCTCTATTAACTACGTAACTGTCACAGTGACTGCTACGAAGACGGGTGTTTCCTTTGAGGAAGTAGTCGGTAGAGGTTGATCGATACTAGATAAAACATAACGAGGTAAACAACAATGGCAACGTCAAACGTAAGTCAATTTCTTCAGACAATTGGGCAAGGTGTCAAGCCCAATATGTTCTTGGTTGACATCAAATTCCCAGATGAATTAGGTGGTTCATCTACAGCACTAGGAACTGATCTTTCAAATATTCTTTGTAAGTCAGCAGCACTTCCAGGTTCTAACTTGGGTGTTATTGAAGTTCCTTTCCGTGGTAGAACAGTCAAAATCGCAGGTGATCGCACCTTCGATACATGGTCTGCAACCTTCTTCAACGATAAGAACATGGAACTCCGTGGTCTATTTGAAGAGTGGGCAAATCAACTCAACACCCATGAAGCAAATACTGCTCCTAGGTTCCTACCTGATAGTGCAAACACTGGATACATGGCAAGTCTCTATGTAACTCAACTAGAGAAAGATGATAAGGAAGGTGGTTCTGCAATCAGAACTTACAAACTCCATCATTGCTTCCCAACCAACATCTCTCAGATTGATCTTGCTTATGATAGCAACGATCAGATTGAAGAGTTTACAGTTGAATGGCAGTACTCCTTCTTCACCGCGCAGAAGGAAAATAGCGAGACCTCTGGTTCCGCTAATGTCAAGGGCACCGCATCTGCTAAGACTGTGGTCTGATAAATAGTTGGAAGCGCACAAGTTGAATAGATATCATGAGTCAGTTATTTGGCTTCCAAATTAACAGAAAAGAGGGGCAGCGAGGTCAATCTCCTGTCCCTCCTTCTGCTGAAGATCCAGTTGCAGTAGCCGCTGGTGGGTATTATGGAACGTATGTAGATACGGATAATCAAGCTCGTAATGAGTTTGAGATGATCCGTCGTTATCGCGATATGGCAATTCACCCCGAGGTGGATAGTGCTGTAGATGAAGTTGTAAACGAGTTTATCGTAAGTGATGCTTACGATTCTCCTGTAGAAATTAACTTAGATAATCTAGGTGTTGGTGCTGGAGTAAAAACTAAAATTCGTAATGAGTTTGAGTATCTCAAAAGACTTTTAAACTTCGACAATCGCGCACATGAGATTGTCAGAACTTGGTATATTGATGGACGTTTATTTTATCATAAGGTTATCGATTTAGATAATCCCAAAAAAGGTATTACAGAACTTCGTTATATTGATCCGATGAAGATCAAGAAAGTTCGTCAAAAAATTGACAATACTCCAAAAGATTCTCTAGCGAAAGCAGCAATCAAAGGCACTGCGCTTGAGTATGAATATGGAACGTTTGTTGATTACTATCTTTACAATCCAAAAGGTTTCTATAAAGGTGGTGTCCTAGGACCGATTGGAGATATGTCTTTGTCTCAGGGTGTCAAGATGGCAACCGATTCAATTACATTCTGTCCCTCTGGACTACAAGATTTAAACAAAAGAATGACTCTTGGTTTCCTACACAAGGCAATCAAGACTCTCAATCAATTAAGAATGATTGAAGATTCAATTGTTATCTACAGATTATCACGCGCACCTGAGCGTAGAATTTTCTACATTGATGTAGGCAATCTACCCAAGGTAAAAGCAGAACAATACTTGCGTGATGTCATGTCTCGCTATCGCAACAAGCTTGTGTATGACGCACAAACTGGTGAGATGCGTGATGATAAAAAGCACATGAGTATGCTTGAGGATTTCTGGTTGCCTCGTAGAGAGGGTGGTCGTGGTACTGAAATTACTACGCTGCCTGGAGGACAGAACCTTGGAGAACTTAAGGACGTTGAGTATTTTAAAAAGAAACTTTATAACTCTCTCAATCTTCCTCCCTCTCGTCTCACAGACGATAGCAAAGGATTCAATCTTGGTAAGACCACTGAAGTCCTCCGTGACGAACTTAAGTTCACGAAGTTCATTGGTCGTCTCCGCAAGAGATTCTCTGAGATGTTCCACGACATGCTCAAGACTCAACTCATTCTTAAAGGAGTAATTTCTCCTGAAGACTGGGATGATATGAAGGAGCATATCCAGTATGACTATCTCTTTGATAATCATTTCAATGAACTAAAAGAAATTGAAATGATGAACCAAAGGATGATGACTGTCAGTCAAATGGATCCTTTTGTTGGTAAATATTTCTCTGTTGAATATATCCGCCGTCAGGTTCTGGGTCAAAAAGATACAGAATATAAGGATATTGATAAGCAGATTAAGGCAGAAATTGCTTCTGGTATCTCTATTGATCCAGCAGAAACAAATGCTATGGATCAAATGACAGCAGCAAACACTGCTCTTGCTCCTGAAATTCAGGATCAGCAAGCACAAGATGCAGCAGAAAGACAAGAACTTGCTGCGGATGCTGCGTCGGAAAGAGAAGTATCTAAGGCAAAGAAAATGCCTTCACCTTCTACAAATAATAAATAAATTATACAGAATACTTATTATGGAACAACATAACCCTGAACCTGGCGTGGTAAATATCGTTGATAAGATCAGCGACAACGACAGGGCATCTGCTATTGATGCTATTCATGATCTACTTTTTGCTAAAGCATCTGATGCTATGGCAACATACAAGCAGGTTGCCGCGAATACATTCTTTGACGAACCCACAGAAACGGAAGAACCCGATGAAACTGATAACGGAAACGATTGAGAACGTCAAAATCCTTACTGAGGAAAGAGACGGAAAGAAGCTTCTTTATATCGAAGGAGTATTTTTACAGTCAGAACTAAAGAACCGTAATGGTCGCATGTATCCTTTCGATGTTCTCAACAATGAAGTTGAGAGATACAACGAAGAGTATGTAAAATCAAAGCGTGCTTTAGGTGAACTCGGACATCCCGATGGTCCTACTATCAATCTTGATAGAGTATCTCACAGAATCACAAGTCTCCGCGCTGAAGGTAACAACTTCATTGGTAAGGCACAGATTCTAGATACACCAATGGGACAGATTGCTAAGTCTTTACTTGGCGAAGGAGTTCAGTTAGGTGTTTCATCCCGTGGTATGGGAAGCATTGAAAAGCGTGAAGATACTTCAGTAGTTCGCGATGACTTCATGCTTACAACTGCTGCTGATATTGTAGCAGATCCTTCTGCACCTGATGCTTTTGTAAATGGCATCATGGAAGGCAAAGAATGGGTATGGGACAACGGTATTCTCAAGGAATCAAAAGTTGATAAATACCAACGTTATATCAATGACGCTCCGCGTCGTGAGTTAGAAGAGAGAACACTCAAGGTGTTTGAGGATTTCCTCGGAAAACTTTGATTTATAAATAAACTTAGATTAATTATTTACGGAAAATTACGAGGTAATCTCAAATGTCAGATATGTTAAATGAAAAATTTGAGGAGTTCGTTACCGAGCAAAAGGTGATTGTAGAAGCTGGCGATCCTATGCCAACAGTTTCTGCTAACATTATCCCCGGTGCTGGTAGCGAACCCTCTCAGGTTTCTGACGCACAGACTGGTTCTGGCGGCAAGGATCCTATGCCTTCAGTTCAACCAGGTGTTGCTCCTGGACAATCTGCTGCTGCAGATTTAGGTGGAACTTCCACCGCTCCTAATGAGGATGATGATGATGGCGAAGAGAATCCTGGCGCTAAAGCGGCAGCACCTATTTCGCAAGTATCTGGCGATCCCCAACAGCGTGCCGGTAGTGCTGATCCTATGCCTACCGTTGGTGCTGATGTTGCATACGCAACCAGTACTGGACCTGCTGTTACTTACCCCATCAAGCCTTCCTTTGAAGAACTTGATGTTTCCGCTGATGTTGCCGCTCTAGTAGAAGGCACAGAACTCTCTGAAGAGTTCGCTGAGAAAGCAAAGACCATTTTTGAGGCTGCTGTCAAAGCGAAAATCTCTGAGGAGTATGACAAACTTGTAGAGCACTTTGCTGCTGAACTCGATAAGCACGTATCATCTGCTAAGGCAGAACTTTCCGAGGAAGTAGACGGCACAGTGTCCTATGCCATCGGTCAATGGATGGAGCAAAACCAAGTTGCTATTGACCGTGGAATCAGAAATGAGATCACTACAGACTTCATCGCAGGTTTGAAGGGTCTCTTTGAAGAGCACTACATTTCTATTCCCGACGAGAAAGTCGATGTTGTAGAAGGTATGGCTGAATCTATTCGTGAAATGGAAACACGCCTTGACGAACAGGTCAAAGCAAACGTGAAATTACAAAATCGTCTTAATGAGTCTGCCAAACTCAATATTCTGTCCACCGTGTCAGAAGGACTAGCAGATACTCAGAAAGAAAAACTCGCAGCACTTGCTGAGGGTCTAGAGTTTGTCTCTGAAGAGTCATTCTCCAAGAAGGTTACGACCATCAAGGAGTCTTACTTCAAAGAGTCAATCGCTACCCCAACGGAAGTTGTTGATGAATCCCCAGTTGAAGGTGTAGATGATTCTAACCCAGTAATGGCGCAGTATCTGAAAGCACTTGACCGCTGGTCCTAATAATAAACCCCACATTTTTCAAACAAGAGCAAACAAATGTTTAATTCAAAGGCTCTAACCGAAAAGTGGTCTCCTGTTCTAAGTCATGAAGGCGCTGGTGCCATCAAAGACAATTATAGAAAGGCTGTTACCGCTGTTCTGTTAGAAAACACAGAAAATCAACTACGCGAAGAGCGTGGTATGATGAACGAAGCTAGTACTGTTGGAGCTATCAGCGCAGCTGGTGGACAAGCACTAGGCGGTTCTGGTCTAACCACCAAGACTGGTGGACTTGCAGGTTTCGATCCTGTAATGATCAACCTTATCCGTCGTGCGGCACCTAACTTGGTTGCATACGACATCTGTGGCGTTCAACCCATGAGCGGTCCTACTGGACTTATCTTCGCAATGAAGAGCCACTACAACACCAGAGCTGGCGCTGAGGCACTCTACAACGAGCCTGACACCAACTTCTCTGGAAACACTCAGGGTCCTGCAGCATACAACGATCCCGTATCTCCTCTTGGCGATGGCGGCACGACTGATGCTAACCCTGGTCTGCTTAACGACGCCACTGGCGGCGGCACAACTGCTGCTAACTACGAGCGCCAAGCAGGCAACATTGCTAGAGAAACAGCAGAAGTTCTTGGATCGGGTTCGACCCTATTCAACGAAATGGACTTCAGCATCGAGAAGACTGCGGTCACTGCTAAGACCAGAGCTCTTCGCGCTGAGTACACTCTAGAATTGGCACAAGACCTTAAGGCAATCCACGGTCTTGATGCAGAGCAGGAACTCGCTAACCTATTGTCTAGCGAAATCCTTGCTGAGATCAACCGTGAGGTTGTTCGTACCGTTTACACCGTTGCTAAGCCTGGTGCTCAGAACAACGTTGCTAACGCTGGTGTATTTGACCTCGACGTTGACAGCAACGGTCGTTGGTCGGTTGAGAAGTTCAAAGGACTTATGTTCCAAATCGAGCGCGATGCCAACGCTATCGCACAAGAGACTCGTAGAGGAAAGGGCAACTTCATCGTCACTTCTGCTGACGTTGCTTCTGCTCTTGCCATGTCTGGCACACTCGACTATTCCTCAGGTCTAACTGGTGCTGGTGGTCCTTCCATCGGTGAAGTTGATGACACTGGTAACCTTCTAGTCGGCACCATGAACGGTCGCATTAAGGTCTATGTTGATCCTTACTCTGCTAACGTTTCTAACACCCACTACTACGTAGTTGGTTATAAGGGTTCTTCCCCTTATGACGCAGGACTATTCTACTGCCCCTACGTTCCCCTCCAGATGCTACGCAGCATCGATCCTCAGACCTTCCAACCTAAGATTGGTTTCAAGACCCGCTACGGCATGGTCAGCAATCCTTTCGTTGAGTCTTCTGCAGGAACTCCTGATGCTGAAGCACTTACTGCTTCTAAGAACCAGTATTACAGACGTGTTCGCGTTGCGAACCTCGCCTGATATCGGTTATTACGAAATCAACACAGGGACCCTGCGGGGTCCCTTTTTTTGTGCTTAAATAGTATTAGTTATTTCATATCGTTATGCCCCGTGGTCGCCTGCTCAAAGTTGACATGCTCGCAAAAGTTTATAAATTAAAAACTGAATTATATGATAAACAATATAATAGCGGTATGACCGGTCAGTGGTATGATGGTGCTCATGATTCGCTAGATAAAGTATTAGATATTTTAAACGAATACGCCCAATGAATCCTTCATTAGTATTACTCTTGTGTTTATCGCCAATGGCGGTTATCTTTATTATACTTAAGTTGTCTATATGGATAACAGAAACAGCATCATTCCGTGCTGAAACTGATAAACTAAAACGTATGCAACATGGTCCCTATGAATTTTGGGATGAAGAGGAGGAAGACGAATGGACCTAGAAATATTATATAAAAAAATTAATAAAATGAAAACAAAAACTTTGATGGAAGAACCGTGTCCTCTATATGAACCAGAGTGGGAAGATGTAACCAACTCAGCAAAAGATTGGAATGATTTTTGGTATAATGAAGATGAAAGTAATTGATAATTTTTTACAGAACGAAGATTATATTAGATTATTATATGAAATTGACGATCCAAGAATGCCTTGGTTACAATCAACAATATTGTCCTCAAGAGCAATTTCCAAACATTTCCACAAGCACAAAAAATTAATATTAGAAGACAAATACAATATTCAATTTTGCCATGTGCTTCATGGAGAAGAAGAATTTTTACAACCACTACTTAAAAAACTTGGAGTTGTAAACTTACATCGATGTAAAGTAAATTTAACAGTTGCTAATGATAATCATATTGGTCATGGTTTTCATGTTGATATTTCTGGAGGCATTCAAGATACAAGAGACGCATTTAATTGCACCACCGCAATTTTTTATATTAATGATAATGACGGATACACTGAATTTGATACTGGAGAAAAAATTGAATCAGTTCAAAACAGAGTTGTCATTTTCAAAAACGGATTACTACATCAAGGAGTTTCTTGTACTGATGTTTCAAAACGAATAGTGCTGAACATAAACTACGAAACTTCAGAACAGGTTCAAGAAAATATGATCGACAAGTTAAAAAAATACAATAAATAGTATCAGCTTGGGAAGTTGACATGTCTGCTGATTGGTATAAGGAACAACCTACTAACAGGAATTTCCTGAACCCTATTGGTTATCTTTTAAAACTAGAGAAATTTGAAGGAGTAGATTTCTTTTGTCAAAGAGCAAATGTCCCCGACGTTACAATGCCAACTACGGAAGTAGCAAGTCCTTTTAGAAACTTGCCTATCATTCCTGGTGGTGGAGTAACGTTCGGGGATTTTTCTGTATCTTTTATTGTTGATGAAGATTTAAAAAATTATAATAGTATTCATAAGTGGATGCGTGATAACGGCAATGCAGATCAGATGCAACGCACCACATCTCAGAGTAATATTTTAACAAACGGTATTTTGCAAATTAATACTTCTCAATTTAATCCAGCATTCATCGTAGAATTTAGAAACATATTTCCGGTATCACTGACAGGTTTGCAGTTTGATGCTACAATAACAGATGTAGAATACATAACTGCTGACGTTACATTTAAACATCAACAGTTCTTTATCAATGATAAAAACAATCATCCTCTATGAATTTTGAAACCCTTCGTAATAAATTTGATAAACTGAGAGAAGACTGGACAGAAGATTCGGCAGTTGACTTTCAATTTAAGAACAAACAGTATACCACGGATCTAGGGCAACTCGCATTATCGATCCCTTTCCAACACAATAAATACTTAAACCATTACACTGACATTCAGCAGATCAAGACCTCGCTGGAATTTGAGACCCGCAAACTGGTAAAGAATAAGCGTGAGTATTACTCAGGCGAAGCAGATGCTAAGACCTATGCTGCCAAACCATTCGGATCGAGCATTAAGACTTCAGAGAAAATGAGAACTTACCTTGAGGCAGATGAGGAAATCATCAACCTTGAGGCAAAGATCAAATACTTAGACCAGATGCTTTACTGGTTGGATCAAGTCATGCGTCAAATTTCTAATAGAGGTTTCCAGGTCAAGAGTGCCATTGAGTGGGAGAAATTCGTTAATGGACAATGATGACCACCCTCAGTATTAAAAAGAAAAACGAAGTATACGTTACCATTCAATCTGCTGAGCCACACGTACATCAGGAGCTCTCGGATTACTTTTCGTTTGAAGTGCCTGAAGCAAAGTTCCTGAAGAAGAACCCCAGATACAAATACTGGGATGGAACTATTCGTCTGTACTCTCCTGGTACAGGCGACCTTTATGGTGGTCTGATGAAGCACCTACAGGTGTGGGCTGACGAACGACAATATAAAGTTGAGTATGAAACTAATGACTGGTATGGAGAAGTCAGAGAAACTAATGACTTTGTTTCATACGCAGGCATTGAAACATACATGAATAAAATTACACGATCTGAAATTAAACCAAGGGTGTATCAGTATCGTGCTGTTTATGAAGCAATTAAAAATAATAGGAAGCTCTTACTTTCTCCTACAGGGTCTGGTAAATCTTTGATGATTTATTCCCTCGTCAGATACTATACTGCTACCAACAAGAAGACGTTGATCATCGTCCCTACTACGTCCCTCGTAGAACAAATGGTTAATGACTTTAATGATTATGGGTGGAATGCTGATGATCATGTACATAAGATATATTCGGGCAAGGATAAAAATACGGATAAACCAATTATTATTTCCACTTGGCAATCTATCTACAAGTTCCCAAAAAGATACTTTGATGATATTGATTGTGTGATTGGTGATGAAGCACATCTATTTAAGTCAAAATCTCTCACAGGAATCATGACTAAACTACACAATGCCAAGTATAGGTTTGGTTTTACTGGCACCCTAGACGGGAGCAAGACTCATAAGTGGGTGTTGGAAGGATTGTTTGGTGATTGCGAACAAGTTACTAAAACAGACAGTTTAATTAAAGAAGGTTATCTTTCTAAGTTTAGGATAAAGATCTTACTTTGTAAACATGCTCCGCAACATTTTGAATCATATCATGATGAGATTGATTACTTGGTAGAGCATCGTGGTAGAAATAACCTTATTAAAAATTTGGTAAAAGATATTGAAGGAAACACTCTTGTGTTATTCAACTATATCGAGAAGCACGGTGAACCACTTTTGGAATTGATAAATAGCACCATAGACCCCGAGCGAAAAGTATTTTTTGTTCACGGTGGTACTGATGTAGAAGATAGAGAACAAGTCCGACAACTTACTGAAACTGAGAACAATGCTGTAATCATTGCTTCTTATGGTACATTCTCTACTGGTATTAACATCAAACGATTACACAATATTATTTTTGCTTCCCCAAGTAAGTCGCGCATTCGCAACCTCCAGTCCATCGGACGTGTCCTCAGGAAAGGCGAAGGAAAAGATATAGCAACCTTATACGATATCGCTGATGACATTGGCGGTCAGAATTATACCCTTAGACATTTGAATGAAAGAGTTAACATTTACAATGAAGAGAATTTTAAGTATGAGGTTATAAAAGTAAACCTTAGAGCAAGTTAAATATGGAAGAAGAATTCTATGCAACTATTAAATTAGTATCCGGTGAAGAGTTAGTATCTAAAGTATGCTATCTTACAGAAGAAGATAAAATTATGTTAGAAAGACCTCTTATTGTAGAGAATGCTAAACAAAGAAAAGGTCAGTTAGAAGTAACAGGTTTTGCTTTAAAGGAATGGATCTCTGCTACATTTGATAATATGTTTGTTATCAATAGAGATCATGTATTAACTATGGTTGAGATTGAAGGAGAGATTGTTGACTTCTATGAAAAAACTCTTCTCCGTATGGAGACTGGAAAGTCTCTAGCAGGAAGAGGAAATAAAATACCCAGAGGATCTGGATACCTAGGTTCAGTAAAGGAAATGAAAAAATCTTTAGAAGATCTATTTAATAAAAGCTAAGAGCTACAACCCTTCTGAACTCTGACATAGTTATTCTACTGAGTTTATGAGGATCTGTCAAGCTTTGACAATATTGAGATAGGATGGTATACTTAATATTATGATAATGTAAGATAAACCGTGGCATACACAGTAATGGCAAAACGAAAGCAAACTGAATACTACGTAAACAACAAGGAGTTCCTTGCTGCCATTACTGAGTATCGCGATAAAGTTATTAGAGCAAAGGAACAAGATAAACCACGACCGCGTGTCACTAATTATATTGGTGAGTGTTTCCTTAAGATCGCTACACATCTATCATACAAACCAAACTTTGTCAATTACATGTTCCGTGAGGACATGATCTGTGATGGTATTGAAAACTGCTTACAGTATATTGACAATTTCAATCCAGAGAAATCTCAGAACCCGTTTGCTTACTTCACACAAATTATCTATTACGCTTTCTTACGTCGTATTCAGAAAGAGAAAAAGCAACTAGAAATTAAAGGAAAGATTCTAGAGAGATCAGGACATGATGAAGTCATGCATACTGATTCGTATGATGGTACAATGTCTGGTATGAACGCATCGTATTCTGACATGGGTAGTATCAAAGAAAACATTGAGACAAGAATGAACCGATGAATTATGAATGGTATGAAACACCCTATGGAAAGTTTAGAGTTGAGAAGAGACGGTTTGGAACGTGGTCTAGCTTTGGTGAGGATGGCAAGAGCATCGTCACAGGCGGTACGAGGGAATCTGTCATGGTCGGAACGCCATTCCACTTGGAAGGTGTCGCTACTAACTGGGCTAACTGCAGATACTCAGCACGATACGATGGAACAGTGAGCGGTAAGTTATGAAGATTGCTTTAATTACTGATCAACATTTAGACGGACGTAAAGGTTCTTTAGCGTTCTGGAACTACTGGCAACAATTCTATGATAATATCTTTTTCCCAACTCTTGAAAAAGAAGGTATCGATACCGTCATTGATCTTGGCGACACATTTGATAATCGAAAGTCTGTGGACTTTAATACTTATCACCGTGTGCGTGAAAATTACTTTGAGAAACTAGCAAAGTATAACGTTCATATGTTGCTTGGTAATCACTGCACGTATTATAAAAACACTAACCGTATTAACTCACCAGAACTTCTACTAGAGAAGTATGATAACATCACAATCTATTCTGAACCTAAGCATTTAAAACTTGGGAACAAAAAGTTCTTGATGTTGCCATGGATCAACAAAGAAAACATAGAGGGAATAACAAATCTCCTTAATACTAGTGAAGCAGATATCTGTTGTGGTCATCTAGAACTTGCTGGTTTTGAGATTACTCCGGGCATGAAGATGGATCATGGTATGGATGCTGGTTTATTTCATCGCTTCAAACGTGTGTGGTCTGGACACTATCACCATAAATCTAAAAAGGGTAACGTCCAGTACCTAGGTAATCCTTATCAGATGTATTGGAATGATTATAAAGACTCTCGCGGATTCCATATCTACGATACTGAAAGTGATCGACTTAAGTTTGTCGCAAATCCCTA
>WLWF01001751.1_pt1 | contig 16873 bp, 16 predicted proteins | sample 6718331 | NCBI WGS metagenome assembly WLWF01 (sample SAMN12718692, study PRJNA515312) | sponge metagenome | isolation source: marine sponge | host: Mycale hentscheli | place: New Zealand: South Island, Marlborough, Capsize Point | collected 2003-05-01
ACTTTTTGGAAATGGATGATGGAAACTATGCCATACCTCCCAATAATCTGTTGCGCTGGCATAATCCAGATTTTATTGTTCCGTATGATAAGGAAAACCCTCCTAGATTTAAAATCTATGACAAAGAAATGACTTCAGAGGATATAGACCGGTCTTATGGAAATAGTCCCTACTTTTTTTACAATCACTACCCTGATAGCGAGAATAAACAAAAAGAAAAAGATACTTTAAAAGATATCCCAGAATACCCGTCAGCTTAAACTAATCACTTTAATATCTTCGAAATTTCGTCTGTAAGCTTCTCTTTTGCTTTGTCAGCCGCTTTGTCCACTACTTTGTCTACAATCGCCTCAGTGGCCTTTTCTGTGACCTTATCTGCTACTTTCTCCTGAATCTCTTCTTTCTTATGACCAAAAACAAAAACAAGAGAGAGGGAAAGAGCTACGAGAGCTAAAGTTATTGCGATTTTCTTTTTAGTAATCTTCATATAACTTATTACACGTAGCAGTGTATACTAACATAGTACCATGATGGTAAAAAACATCTTCAAGTATGGACTGATAGCAATTATTGCATCAGTGTTAACAACGGCGGAAGCTAAACCTAATAAAGGTAAAGGGAAACCTCGTCCCGAAAAAATCGATAAAGAAAAAGTCAAAGAAAGGTTCAAAGCCGCTGCAGAGAAAAGAAAAAAACATTTTGAAAGCAAAAAGCGTAAAAACCATTGGAAAGGGAAAAAAATAGATAGCGAAGAGTTAAATGAGCTTCGGGAAAAAATGAAAGAGCTTCATAAGGAGCTACATGAATTAAGGAAGAAGCATAGAGAGGAAACGAAGAAAAGAATGGAAGAAATCAAAAAAGAATTCTCCAATAAACGAGACAAAGTTATTGATGGGAACAAACCCAGAAAATAATTTAAGACACATGTAAAACAAAAGCCCCGCTGTCGCGGGGCTTTTCTTTAATGAGATTAAAGGTTAAAGGTTAATACAAATCAGAATAATCAATTTGAGCTGAAGCGGTAACCTTTATACCGAATTTTTTGGCTGCAGCTTTAATTTTTTTAAGGGCTGCTTTTTTAGCCTCTGCACTAATATCGGTTTGATCTAATCTAGCTAAAGCATTTCTTACATGAGCTGCATCATTAATCGGAAGGTGACGTAGGGAACGAGGAATTGTTTTACCTTCGTCGTCTTTCTTACCGCCCGGTTCTATATAAGCAAAATCAGAATCAGGCAAGTCATTTTTCTTTTTCGTACTCATGACTGCACTTTTCATCTGTTTTAATTTTTTCTTATCGTATTTTTCATCTTTTTTGATATCATGGATTTCTACGCTTTTCTTTTCAGAGGGCTTACCCTTCTTTAATTTTTTAATTTTGCTATCGTCATCTTTTAGAGCATCTTTTTCATGTTCTTTCTTTTCTGTTTTATCGTCGCGCTTAAGCTCTTTGGTATCAATTTTTTCATACTGTTCCTTAGTTTTAGCTTCATCACTATACTCCTTCAAAGGTACGCATTTCTTTTTATCCTTACTTACCTCGTAACCCGGTTTGCATTTTGGAGGATACCCTGCTTTTTCTTCAGCTAACAATCCTTCTTCTTTATACTTTAGGATTTGCTCTGTGAAATCTATTTCTTTCATCTCATTAATTATATACACTTGTTATTCTCCCATTTCCATTAATCTTGGAAATTTTCTTCCATTTATTATTTTGTGAGAAGGGAGTTGTTTCTTTTGAGACTCAGGAGTTAAGTTCTCTTGATCAGCGTAATATTCCATTTCTACATGAAAAAACGCAGGAACTGAGAATCTAACTTTCTCTAATCTCCCGTTTTCGTCAATATTTTGGCATCCCGTAAGCAGTAAGGCAGTGAGTAGGATTTTTTTCATTTTTTAGTATTTCTTCGAGAAGCAGCTTTAGTTACCACTTCTACTTTTGTAGGAGGTGGTTCTATTGGTATTTTTTTAACCCCTATGAAATCTGGATCGCATCCTTTAGGTAGATAAGGGGCTCCTCCGTTTTTAGGTAAAGTTTTTTCAATAGTGAGCTGTTTTAATTGCTCATTAGGAACTGGCATTTTAGTTCCCCTATCTGACATGTAAAAAACGGTATTACGAATACCCACCCGAACTATTCTCGCTTGGCGTCCCGAAATATAAATAATGTCATCGTTATTAAAATCATTCCCCACAAAGACCAATAAACCTTGGACAAAATTCATTATCATATCTTTTGCTAAAATAGTTGTGATAGCTATTAACAGTAACCATCCATATTCCCCAATCAAACCTTCTACAAATCCCTGTACTTCTTCTTTCTCTATTATTGAAGTTAAACTATTAGTCGAAACATTCATGACTTTCTTTTATAGATTACACTTTTTTCAGTGTAAAATGTTATTGATGCCAAAAGTAAAAAGCACGGGAGACTTTGAGTCTCTCGAGGTTACGGACGGAAGGATTAAGATTCACCAACGAGATCCAATTAAGCCTAAGGATAACTTTTATATAGAGGAGTTACCTTGGACAGATAAGCAAAAACGCTTTATAGAAATTTCGCAGGATAAAAATACAAGACTTATTTTATGTAAAGGCCCCGCAGGAAGTTCAAAAACTTTGACAGCGGTATATTCAGCACTAAATCTCTTAAACAATTCTAAAGTCTCAGATGTTATATACATGCGTTCCGCGGTAGAAAGTTCAGATTCCCGATTAGGTTTTCTTCCGGGGGATGCAGACGAGAAACTTCATTACTATAATTTGCCTTTTATGGACAAACTCGACGAATTGTTGAGCGAAGAAACGGTAAAAAAACTCCAAAAAGAAAAAAGAGTATCTATTCATCCCGTTAACTTTGCTAGAGGAATGAGCTGGAACGGTAAAGCTATCCTAATGGATGAAGCTCAAAATAGTTCTTTCAGAGAAATAGTTACAGTACTAACCCGAATTGGTAAATACTCCAGATGTATTATTATGGCCGACCCTATGCAAACTGATTTAAAAAATGGGAATCGAGGGGGATTCCTTAAACTTTATGACGTTTTTAACAATCAAGAAAGTCGAGACATGGGCATTCATACTTTTGAGTTTAGTCAAGAGGATATCGTCCGGTCAGAGTTGACCAAGTTTATTGTCTCTAAATTAGCGGAATGTGATACTATTTAATTTGCTTATTAATTAAACCAGCGAGAACAGAGGAAAATTTTCTTACCTCTCTTTCTGTTTTATCCCAAAAAAAAGCATGGGTAACCTCTTCTATAAGGGTGCTCATTTTGCGTCTTTTCTTTAGTTTGGGATCAACTAATATCTTAGGGTTATCCGCCTCCGGGGAATAGCATAAACCATCAGCATTGTAAGTATGGTGAGGCTTTTTCCATATTAATTCATATTCGATCCCATCCGAGTTTTTGAACTTTATGTTTTCCATATCCGTATAGGTATACACTTTTTTTGAAAAACCTATATTTTTTAATAATATATTAAGTGTAATAACTGATATGAAACAATATTGCCCAACTTGTGGAGCAGGGACAGAGTACTCTTTAAAAAAACCTCAGTTCTGCGGGTCATGTGGTGGATCTTTTAATTCTATTGGTGAAAGCAAGGCTAAAGCAGTTTTTGTTACAAAACCGACTCAAAAGCCTGTTCCAGTAGAAATACAAGAAGAAGAGGAGTATTTCGAAGAGCCAAATATTAGTAAATTAGATTTTCATCTAGAAGGATCTTCTAGTATGAATTCTTATAAGATACAAGATATAGTAGGGTCTAATCCTAACACTTTAAACGACGGCTATCAGAGGGAGGTAGACCCCAGTTATTCAAAAGAAACTATTACTCAAGATTTCTTAAAGGATGCGGGATCATCTCGCCGCGATAATGCCGAAACCTAAATCTAAATTTGAAGATCATATAGAACAAATAGATGTAGAAATAAAAAAAAGAAAATCCAAATGGAATTTAACAGCTCTTTCATGGATGGACTTCGATGACGTTTCTCAAATTCTAAGAATTCATATATTTAAAAAATGGCATTTATATGACCCTAAGAAACCGCTGAACCCTTGGATTAACCGCATAATCTCCAATCAGATTAAAAATCTGATAAGAAACAACTACGGCAATTATTGCCGCCCTTGCCTCAAATGTGCGGCTGCAGAATCGGGAGACCTATGTTATATATATGGCAAACAGTGTGAAACTTGCCCTCTTTATGCAAACTGGGTTCGCACTAAAAAACAAGCTTATGATGCAAAGCTACCAGTTTCTATAAATGAACACGCGAACGAATTAAACGCCGCTGAATATACCAACATCGACATTATTCCATTAATGAAAAAACTCAATACCAAAATGAAAGAAGTTTTAAAACCCGCGGAATGGAAAATTTATAAAGCTCTCTATATAGATAATCTTTCAGAAGAAAGGGCAGCTACTTTAATGGGGTATAAAACGAATGAAAAAAACAGGGTGCCGGGGTATAAGCAGATAAAAAATGTCAAAAAAGCCATTATTGAAAAAGTTAAGAAAATAATATCCAGTGGGGAAGTGGAAATACTATGAAGGACAAAAACATCGAACTAAACGAAGAGCAACAGTTGGCCATTTTAGAAGAATGGAATAAGCGCGAAGATGGAGCTCCTCACTTAAAAGAGTTAATAGAACTAGTTTTTGCTGATATACCGGATGAAATGAAAGACGGAAGAAGCAAATACGGCAGGGCGGTGAAAAAGTTTTTAGCTGAAAAAAGTTTGCAAGCAAAAGTTTCCCATAAATATTATCCCAAAGAAAAAGTAAAGCTTACAGAGGACCAGAAAGAATTTATCACCAATAACTGTAGCGCTATGAAACCCATGGATATGACGCGTTTAGTTTTTGATGATTCTAAAATATCTTCTCTAGACTTGAGGTATAAAGTGGTAGCAGACTTCATTAATAGTATACCTAATCAAGTAAAGTATGCGGAAACTAATGAAGAGATTCCCGCCGAAGGAGGATACGCTCCACCCAAATCAGAATCGCGCGCCTTGGTAAGGGTTAATAAATATGTTCATAACGGAATTGATAAAGAAAAAATTACAGTAAAAATAAAAAAGAATCTTTCAACTTTGATCGCATATATGCATACGTTCAGGTTTTTGCATCAAATTAGCACTTACGGAATAGAAACCGACCGGGAGCTTTTCGAAAGTAGTTTCGTGCGTTACACGTGGGATAAATCAGATCTTTCTCAAGAGGAAGTCGATCAGTATATCGTGCTTTCTGCTGAAGTAGTTATCGCTTCAAATATCCAACGAAGGGTTGAAAGACTGCAAACTCTATTGGATCAAAACGCTGAAGATACCGAAGGGCGTCGGATGGCTATGAGTCTAGTGGAAGCTATTAATACCGCTCAAACAGAGTATAATCAATGCGTCAATCGACAAACTAAACTTCTTAACGAGCTTAAGGAAAAAAGAAGCCAGAGAATGAGTAAAGTGCTTCAGGAATCTGCCTCTATTTTAAATCTTGTAGAACTTTGGAAAGACGAGGAGTCAAGGAATAAAATGATAAAGATAGCTGAGATACGAAAGAAAAATATATCATCTGAGATAGAAAGATTAAGCTCTATGGAGGATATTAAATCTCGTATAATGGGTATAAGCGAAGAAGAGGTTTTGAATGGTTAAATGTCAAGAATGCGGAAAAGAATTTGATAAAGATAGAGGGTTGCACCTTCACATCAAAGCTCATAAATTATCTATTGGTGAATATTATCATAAGTATTATCCTCGTCGAGATAAGCATACAAATGAGTTAATCAAGTTTAAAAATAAAGAGCAGTATTTTTCTTCTGACTTTAACAATAAAAGAAATTTAAAAACTTGGTTAAAAAATATTCCTACTTTTGAGGCTCAGAAATATTGCAAAGATTTACTGTTAAAAAGAAAGGAGGAAAAAGGTTTAGTTTATTCCCCCAGTGAAGTTGAATTGAGAACCTTGCCGATGCCTCCAGTACCTTTTTATCAAGAATTATTTGGTGATTATTATAAACTGTGTGAAGACATAGGGTATAAAAATAAATTTAAAAAAGTCCCCGTCAAAAAAAATTACAGGGAAACTTTTAATGAAGATCATCTTATCTACGTAGATTCAAGGGAGCAAAACCCTCTGCCTATAGATGACTTTCCCACAGAGGTCAAAGGTTTAAAGTTTGGAGACTACTGCCTGAACGATAAGAAAAAAACTCACAACACTTACATAGAGAGAAAATCAGTCCCCGACTTAATAGGAACCCTTAGCTCTGGAATAGAAAGGTTTAAAAATGAAATAAATAGAGCCGCGGAAGAAAATGCTTATATGGTAGTTTTAGTAGAAAGGAACCTTTCTGACTGTTTAGCCTTTAATAGACTTAAGCATGTTTATAAAAAAAATACCCGCGTCACACCGGATTTTATTTTTCACAACGTGAGAGATTTAATTCAAGAATTTCCTCATATACAATTTTTATTTGTAAACGGAAGGAAAGAGTGCGTTAGAATAGTAAAAAAACTCTTACTCTCCGGAGCTTTGAAAGAAAAGTATGATTTACAATTAGCGTACGATTTAAAACTGTTGTAATATGTGGTACTGCCCCGATAAATATAAAAAGCCTATCCCTGATTTGAATGAGGAATTCCTTAATTTAAAAGGGGAGCTGCCTGATAGGCAGGCTAAGATAACTTTAGCTAAGTTTATGCGTTCCAATTTAGGTTTTACTACAGAGCTGCTTTCAGGGATTAAACTAGCTCTATATCAAGAGATAACTCTTAAAGCTTTTTTTAATAGAAACTTTAGTATGTGTGTCTGGGGACGTGGCTGCGGCAAGAGCTTTATAGCTGCGGTTTACTGTTTCCTTCAATGTATTTTTGAGCCTCGTACAAAAATCTTAATTGCGGGACCCACTTTTCGTACTGCTCGTTTTATCTTTAACAATCTAGAAAAAATAGTTGAGTCTAAGGAAGCTCAAATGCTAGCTCATGCTTTTGGGGCAAAATCTAAACGTAATGATCAATTCGAATGGAAAATAAACGAAGGTACTATTACAGCTATTCCTCTAAGCGGTGAGAAGATTCGTGGTTTTCGTGCGAATATACTAGTGCTTGACGAATTTTTATTATTACCTGAAGAGACAATTAAAACTGTTCTTATGCCCTTTTTGGTAGCCCCGCAAGACATGGCCGAAAGAATTAAAATAAGAGAAATGGAAGATGATCTTATTAAAAAAGGACAAATGCAGGAAAAGGATAGAATTAAATTTGAAAACAATTCAAAAATGATAGCTCTCTCTTCCGCAAGTTTTAGCTTTGAAAATCTTTTTAAAACATATAAGGAATGGATGAACAATATCTATTCTGAAGATATTCAACAATCTAACTACTTTATATCTCAAATGGCTTTTGACTCGATCCCTTCCGATATGATAGACAGTACTGTAATTGAAGAAGCTCAAACAGGAGGGTCGTCTAATTCGTCATTTCAGCGAGAATATTGCGCTCAATTTACAGATGGAAGTGATAGTTATTTTAGCGCTAAGAAAATGCATAACTGCACTATCCCCGATGGGGAAAAGCAGCACACTTTAGTCAAGGGAGAGCCTGATAAAGAATATATATTAGCTATTGACCCTAGTTTTAGTAATAGCCCAAGCTCTGATTATTTTGCAATGTCGGTTTTAGAGTTAGATGAAGAAAAAGGTAACGAGTCTACTTTAGTTCATGCTTATGCGGTTGCGGGAGGGGATTTGAAAGACCATATTAAGTACCTTCATTATCTAGTCACCAGTTTTAATATTATACTTTTGATCATAGATAATGCTGGGTATCAATTTATTGATGGAGCTAATGAATCCGAGCTGTTTCGTGACTCACGCATTAATTTAAAGTTTTTCGATTTTAATAGTGATAAGAAAGGGAACGATTATCAACAGATGCTATTAAAGGCCAAAAGCCAGTATAATATAAAAGAGAATATGATTTGCTTTAAACAGTTATTCTCTAGCACATTTCTTAGAGAAGCTAATGAATACCTGCAAGCTTCTATAGATCATAAGAGGATATGGTTCGCTTCACGAACAGCAGCATGTGGAAGTTTTTTCGATAAAGTATCAGCTCAAGCAGTTCCTATAAAATTAATGCCTTACGAGAACAAGGGGGATTTGATAGAGTTCCAAGATGACATAATTTACCAAACACGGAAGCAATGCGCTTTAGTGGAGGTAAAAACTACCGCAAAAGGGATTCAGACTTTTGACCTTCCACAACACCTTAAAAGAAGTACTTCAGCTAATCGCGCCCGTAAGGATAATTATACCACTTTAATGTTAGGAAATTGGGCTGTTAAAGCCTATAATGATCTTAAAAATACGGAAGTGCAACAAATTAACCATACATTTACTCCCAGAATGCTTGGTTAAGTGTAAATTTAAAGTAAATTATGGCTGTAAGGAAGAAAACGGAACAAGGTGCTGAACCATTAATGGCTATGCATGAAGCTAAGGCTGCTGATACGAGGACTCGCCGTAACGCTGCCGCAGACATACCTAGAACTGACAGGTTTAGGAATATAAGTAATGGTATGATTCCATTCAAGTATTCTCATGGTGTCACAAACAACTCCAACATAGACATTCGAGATACAATAATATTGTGTCAAAAAGCCTATTACAACTTCTCAGTCTTTAGGAACACTATAGATTTAATGACGGAATTTTCTATCAGTGACCTTTACTATACGGGAGGAAGCAAGAAATCGAGAGAGTTCTTTGAGACCCTTTTTACTAAAATTAATATAGATGATTTACAGAGTCGTTTTTTTAGAGAGTATTATCGCTCTGGAAATGTTTTTATTTATCGTTTTAATGCAAAAATGGATAAATCTGACGTTTTTAAAATTAATCAAACTTTCGGTATAAGCCAAGCAGCAGAAGATTTAAACATACCCGCTAAGTACATAATCCTTAATCCTTCCGATATACAGCTTCAGGGAAGTATTTCTTTTAGTACGGGGGTTTATTATAAAGTTGTCACTGATTACGAACTACAAAGATTACGCCATCCTCAAACCGAAGAAGACAAGGAGGTATATGAAAATTTACCAGAAGAAACTAAAAAGTTAATCCAAGAGACTAAAAAAGCTGGAATGTCAGCTATAATAATTCCCCTCGAAACAGATAAGCTTTCTGCAGTTTTTTATAAAAAGCAAGACTACGAACCATTCGCGGTCCCTATGGGCTTCCCAGTTTTGGAAGATATCAACTGGAAACAAGAAATGAAGCAAATGGATATGGCGGTAGCTCGAACAACTAATCAAGCCATACTATTAGTTACAATGGGAACTGAACCCGCCAAAGGTGGAGTGAACCAGAGAAACCTAATGGCCATGCAGAAGCTTTTTGAGAATGAGTCTGTAGGGCGGGTATTAATTTCAGATTATACGACGGATGCTAAATTCGTAATCCCAGACATAGGCAATATACTCGATCCTAAAAAGTACGATGTAGTTAACCAAGATATACAAATGGGCCTTAATAACATTCTTCTCAGTGATGAAAAGTTTGCTAATACTAGTATTAAAGTCCAAGTATTTATGGAAAGACTTAAACAAGGTCGTCGAGTATTTCTACAAAACTTTCTCATGCCTGAGATAAGACGTATTTCAAAAGAGTTAGGATTTAAAAATTATCCCACTGCCCATTTTGAAGATGTAGACTTACGGGACACCTCTGTTTATTCTCGTATTTACAGTCGATTGATTGAATTGGGAGTGCTCACAGCAGAAGAAGGCATGCAGGCTATAGAATCAGGACGTTTCCCAACACCTGAAGAATCGCTTGAGTCTCAAAAGAAATTCAAAGAACTTAGAAATGAGGGCCTTTATGAGCCTGTAATAGGCGGCGCTAAAGCTCCCAAAATGACAGGGAGGCCTACAGGAGCTACTGCACCTAAGGCAACGGACACTAAGACACCAGTGGGAACTAAAGCGGCTTTAAACTTTAGCCTATCTAAAATACAGGAGAATTTAAATCTATCAGATAAGCTTAACTTGGAAGTAGAAGCTTCTTTAAGGAAAATTCATAACCGTAAAAGGCTAAGTAAACAACAAAAAGAAGTAGCTCGAGAGATAACCAATATTGTTATAGCTAACGAAGACCCTCCTAACTGGCTAGCTAAAGCGGGAAGGTATGCTGCGGAGCCTACGGACCGGGATCATGAAAGGGTTAAAAAAATTCAAGACGTTGCTCTTGAGCATCAAGTTGATGATTTTTTAGCAGGAATATTATATTCGAGTGTTTATGAAGGAGATAAGTAATGGCCAAGCCAACTGTAATTTACAACTGTCAGGCCTTGTTTCTCGGACCTGCTCCGGAAAGTGGTTATAACTTTTTTAATTACGAAGGGGGTGTTCCCGTCAACGATGACTCATCGTTAGTAACAAAAATAAATAGGTTAAACCCTATAGATAGAGTACAGTCAGTATCATATTCTATTAATGTTCCTCATACCGATTTAGCCCAATTAAACCAGCGCGGGCTGCAGGGTAGGCCTATAATTGAAAATCCTACAGTAGACATAAATTTTAATTATTTATTATGCGGCACTAAAAACGAGGCTAGGTTAGGCCTTAATGTAAATTACCCTCTTTTTAACTCTCCTTTTTCTGGGGAGTCTTATTATACAAACAACGAACAAGTCTCTCTACTTTCAGGGTTTTTTGAGCCGAATAAAGACCGGTCCCTTAAGAGGCCTTGGCAGGATTACGCTTTAAATTTATATAGGGATTGCCGTAATATTTATGTAGTAGTAAACCAAGAAGGAAATGATGTTGACAGCGCTTATTTTAAGGAAACTTTTAATTCTCCGGATGAATATCAATCTGTAGACCCTAATTCTCCGGATTATCATGTAATTGGATTTGGCAACTGCTACCTTAATTCTTACTCGACTACAGCTCAAGTGGGGTCATTCCCTTCAGCTTCAGCTTCTTATACAGCCTATAACGCTGCATTTACAATGAGTGGAAGCGGCTTTAATGCTCCGGGTATAGAAACAAAAAGTGGGACAGTTAGCCCGGATAATAAAGTCACGATACCTCGTATATTATCAGAAGAAGGTTATACGGCATTACAACCGGGGGATATTACTATCACTACCGACTCTTTTTCGGGGCTTGGAGTTGATTTTGACAAGATGCACATACAGGGGTATGAAATTTCTATTGATTTAAACCGTGAACCTTTAAATAATTTAGGATACAGGTTTCCTGTTGACAATAGAGCTACGAGCACTATTTACGCCAACCTATCATTAGATGCGTTAGTCGAATCAGGCAACAGTGGCACCTTGGTAGACTTGGTATCAATAAATAGCGGCTATGACTTCACTATCAAAATAGACCCCAATGGATGTGAGAAAAGCATTTTAGCTCCAATAAATGCTGGAGCCATACCGGTTAACAAACAAGATGAAGCCCTTAGATATACTTTTAAAAATGCAAAATTAAATGATTACGAGTATAGCACGTCTATAGGACCTAATAAAACTTTTACTGCATCTTTTAGCGTAGAGATAGATCCAGACGATCAGGTTAATCAAGGTTTATTTATCAGCGGGGTATTAGGAATGGAGAAAGTAGAGGATTTTATTCTGATGGAAGGAGGGGGTAATGAGAATTTTTACTTACAACAGGAAAGTAACGCTTTATTAGTAACAAATCTTATTCCTCCTTATTAAAAAAGTGTATATTACTATAAGGTTTAAGGAAAAATGGCAAACAAGAAGATATCTCAACTTACAACAGCTGCAAATGTAGGAGCTGGCGACTATTTCCCAGTAGCTACGGCCGCTGGTAGCAATTTTATTACTAAAAAGGCTGAAACAGAAACTGTAGCAACTTACGTCCTTAGCCCCGTACCCTCTGCGATCAGCCAAATAGGGTTTACCGGAAATAATGAAGTATATTTCGATAAAAATAATTGGACTAACGCCTCAAACGAAAGTGTGCAAAGCTTTCCTTTTCTCCAAGTAAGGGCAAGTGATGGATTATTAGTGACAGGAAGCGGTGTAGCTTTCGATTCCACTTCGGTCCCTTGGGACTATGCGGCGGCTCAATCTATAGATATGCAGGGGAATGACATAAATAATTTAGATGATATTACATTTAAAACCTCTAGTTCCTCAATTGAAAGACAAACTAATCTTGAGGATCTTTTAATCAAGGCAGGCCGAGACCTTACTATTTCAGGCATAAGAGATATAAACATTAAAAGTCATGCGCTCAAGCTAACTGCCCCAATAGTGGGAGATGCTACTTTTAGTAAGGGCGGACTAACTATACCCGATGGACAAGGCGTAACTGGGGATAAAATAGAGGGCGATAATATAGTTGGGGATGATATCGTCATAAATAAAACTTCACGGCATGTACCTCATAATAATGCCGCATCCCTAACTGTTAATTGGGCGAATTCCAATATACAATTTGACGCTCGAGCTCAGGGAGCTCCAGCTCCAAACTATAGTTTTACTAATCCTCTAGCCGGTCAAACATTAACAATGTATGTTGATAATAATCATAATGCTACAGTTATCCCCACTTTCACTTCAGGCATAGGCAACCCTGTGGGAACTAACGTAAAATGGGGAGGGCCAACCGGAGGGCCTCCTCACTTAGTCTCATCTAAAACTAATGTTTATACATTCGTGTGTTATGATGGAGCAATATTTGCCTCAGCGGTTACTGGATATGCATACTAATGTCATTAAATTATCCAACAGCTTTTTGGAAACACGACCCTGAAACGGAATCGGTTCCAGATGTAGATATCTCGTGGGAGACATCACTTGCTTGGAGCTTCGATACCCCGGGTAATGATCCTTCGGTAATAGGTGTTACTGATGAATTTCCAATTAAGCATGAGAGCAGTTATCCTTTCATAGTTAATATTGATCCGTACGTTTTTGATGATGAATATTACTCATATTACGGCTCTTTAACAACTCTAGTCACTAAGATAGAAGGAGACACTAGTTCTAATATTGATCTTGCATCCTTAGGGTTTCCCTCTGATCAGGTTTTTTATGGGTGGTATTTAAATGGGGGCATAAACGCTGAAGGGGAAGAATATCCAGCTCCCCACAGGGCTGAGCCATGGATCATAGAACAGGAGAATGAATATATAAGTTTAAATTTTGAGGCAGATGCCTACTCTGCCCTCGATAGGGATCCGGACTACGGATACGATGCGGCAATACAGAAGTATAATCCATTCATTCAAAGCGGATCAGCTACTGGAACGTTCACTTTAACATCTACAACTAAAATGGAGGTTCAAGTTTCGGGATTAGCAAGGGATTCGACATGGACTGCTTCTTGGAACCGTCTAGGTTATGCTCAAATGACTATGCATCTTTACGATCAGTCAGCGGACACTGAAACTTTATTATGCTCAGGGCACGCGCCACAAGATGAACGTTTTGACTCCAATTCCACACCAGCTATTGGAGTTTGGGATATGCAGCAAGTCAAACTTTACTCAGGAAACGACTTGGAGACTATTATTAATTACCAAGGAAAAAACGGAGGAACAAAAGATACAGATAAAGGAGCCGTTAGGAGTAGTCCTAATAGTATTGTTAACGAAGACAATCGGACCACTTATGTGAACGATAATGGGACAGGGGTGTTTTTTAACAAAGGAACTAGCACTGCTTTAAGCGCGGGCACTTACCAAGTAAGGATAAACGCTTCCACTATGGACGGCACCTATAGTAGTGGAGCTTTTTATGGATTTAAATTTACTTTTTCATAGTTATGGCAATTACAAGATACGCAGGAGATAGATTCACAATAGCGGCTGGAGAAACAAAGCCGACAGGAGTTCTTGACGGTGGGTATCTTATAGACACGGGCAATTTAACACAATTTGTAAAGAGGACAGTAGGAGGAACTTCTCAATGGACTCAGCTTGCAGGTGGAGGAGGTGGAGGAGGATCTCCGGGAGGATCTAATACTCAAGTTCAGTTTAATAACGCGGGATCTTTTGGCGGCGATGCAGATTTAACTTTTACAAATGGTAACCGTCTTAACGTCAACAAGTTAGGTATTTCCGGTAACATATATGACTCCAATAATTCTATTGGTGAAGGTGGTATGGTTTTAACCAACGAGGGAACAACCGGCGTTAATTGGAAAAGTATTGAATCTGTTCTATCCGGTGTTGGAGGTTCAGGTGTTGCTAACTATGTAGCTCGTTGGTCTGATGAAGATACTTTAACTTCGGGGACTATATATGATGACGGCGATGTAGGAATTGGTACGGCCAATCCCGCCGCTAAGCTTCACGTCCTTGATACTGTTGCCGGAGATGTGGTTATACTAGAAACTACTCATCCAAGTTCAAGCAATGGACCAGATATTGTTTTTTATCGTAATTCTAGTTCACCGGCTGACGCTGACGAGTTGGGAAGGCTTGCTTTTAGGGGTAAAAACGACGCTGACCAAGACATAAACTACACAAATATAATCGCGGAAGCTATAGATGTTTCAGACGGTACGGAAGACGGAGCTTTAAAGTTTTATACTTACCTCACTGGCGCGAGTACAGAGACGATGGTGTTAAGGAGTGCTAATGTTGGCATAGGAACAAACGCACCAGACGCCCACCTTCACATTGAAAAGTCAACAGGAACAACAACGGTACTAACTGAAGTTGCAAGTAATTCTACAGTAGGTTATGAAATTAAAAAGACAGGATCTACTACACAGCATTGGAAGATAGTAGACGGTCAGACAGTAAATGGCACTTTAGAGTTTTACGACGCTACAGACTCTTTAACTAGAATGGTCATTGACGGGAATGGTAAGGTGGGTATAGGAACAGCTACACCGACTTCTCCATTAACTATCAAGTCATCTAGCACAAGCGCTACTGATAGTGGACTTACTATCCAAGGCAATAGTAATACTAACGCTATTGTAAAAATCGCAGAAAAATCTACGGATGGGGCACGGCTCCACCTGTACGATGGAGGGGTTGAAAAAATTGCATTCTATACCGATGGTACAGCTAACCATATTTCTGCGGGTAGTGTTGGTATAGGGACAAACGCTCCAGACGTAAATCTACATATCTATAGCGCTAGTTCGCCCCAATTCAGAATACAAGACTCCACGAACAATTGTATCCTAAAAGCTTACGCTCAAGATTCTGACGCTTTCGTTGGTACACATAGTGATCATTCCTTTATCATTGGAATGAATAATACTACAAAAATAACGGTAGCCTCAGCCTTAACCACAATGGTTGGGGAAGTGCTTATTACAACTGGTTCCACAAGTGTGCGCACTTTAAGCGGAGTGCTTAAAGTTGACACTATAGAAAACAACTCAGGAGCTTCTAACTTAAAACTCCAAACTGAATCTGGTGGCAATAAACATATCGAGATAACACCTGATGGGACAGGGAATGTTGGTATAGGTACAGCAACTCCTAATAGCACACTAGACGTACTTATTGCAGCTCGTAGTACTGCATTCGCCGCAAGTAACGGCGCTACATGGCACGATTTAATTGTACGTAATCCTGATAATACTCAGAATGCGGCGGTTGGTTTAGCTTTCGAGCTTAATTCAACTTATCATTCGAATGCGGCAGCAGGTATAGCTGCTGTTAAGGAGGTAGGGTCGAGTGATTACGGAGCTGGTTTAGCTTTTGTAACTCGTCCTCAAAGCGCGGTTGCTGAGGAAAGAGTTCGTATTACAGCTTCTGGTAGTGTTGGTATAGGAACAATTAGTCCGGGAGCGCAATTAGACGTTAGAGGAGCAGCTGGTTATTTAAAATTTGATACTAGTGGGTCAGATGGCACAATTAAATCAGATTATAACTTAAAACTATATGCGGATGATACCGCAGATAATAGCACTGGTTATCAAAATATTCAGTTTTTTACCGCTGGCGCTAACGAAAGGATGCGCATCCAGCATGACGGTAAAGTCGGTATAGGAACGAATGCTCCAGACGGGAAGTTGCACGTTTACACAGCTTCTGCTGGCAGTGTTACTGCGCCAAGCGCAGCCGATGATTTGGTTATTGAAAATAGTGCTGCGTGCGGAATTACTATCATAAGCCCAGATGCAAATGATGGAGGTCTTTATTTTGCCAATCCAAGTGACGGTGAAGCTGCCTGTTTAAGGTGGAATCATAATGCTGATACTCTTATTTTAGAAACACGAAATGCAGGAGCTTCTTTGGTTTTTGAAACTGCAAATACAGTAGAGGCTATGCGGATCAATTCTAGTGGGTTGGTAGGTATAGGAACTAATAATCCCGTTTACACTCTTCAAGGCAACGGTACTAACGGCGGGATAATTGGAGTCACAAGGACAACCGGTAATACCACTGGAACTTTAGGCCACGTTAGGTTTGGTAACACAAACGTAGACTCAGATCTTGCCAATATTAAAGGGGTCCAAGATGGAGCTACAGATAGCGCAAGATTAGAATTTGAAACTCAAGCTACGGGCGGCTCTGCTTCAACGCGTATGGAAATTAGCTCTGCTGGAGCAATTCAATTTAATACTTACGGAAGCGGAACTCATACAGGTACTTCTGCATATAAATTATCGGTTGACTCAAGTGGTAATATTATAGAGACATCAATTGGTGCGGGAGCTGTAGACGGAAGCGGAACCGCTAATACTATTCCACGTTGGACAGACTCAGATACGATTGGGGATTCCCTTATCACAGTTCCAAGTAATACTAGCGTTAAAATAAATGCAAGTGGAGCGAATGCCGTAAGGTCGTTAAGAATAGATGGTACTAATGGGTCTTCAGAAATAGCTGGATTTATAC